>Ga0209121_10005897_pt1 | contig 10936 bp, 9 predicted proteins | sample Cruoilmetagenom3_FD_187292 | JGI IMG/M metagenome (GOLD analysis project Ga0209121, IMG submission 187292) | Oil polluted marine microbial communities from Coal Oil Point, Santa Barbara, California, USA - Sample 3 (SPAdes) (version 2) | ecosystem: Environmental > Aquatic > Marine > Oil seeps ...
GGACGAGAAAGGGTATAAGACTGCCAGGGAAATAATTGGAATAGCAGCAAAAAGGGCTCTTACCTATGCGGAAATGGGAGAGAAATTCACCAAAGAGAAATCAGAGATTGATGTAGACCTATGTACTATGTGCATGAAATGCGTAGAAACCTGCTTTTATAATGCCATAACCAAAGAAGATCGCAAATTAGAGGTGCATGATTGTCAAGGATGTGGAATCTGTACTTGTATTTGCGACGAAGGTGCTGTTTGTTTGAGGAGGGGAGGTGAGGTGGTGAACTAATATATTTGGTAGGCCACGATTCCATAAAAGGTAACAATATTATTCAAAACACCAAGGAGGAAGAAGATGCCTAATTTAAGATTAAGTCTAGCTTGTGGGGACTATGATCGGACTCGAGCTTTAAAGGATGGGAGAGTGAGTCCAGAGGGAATTGATTTAACCTATATTCCTCTGGAGGCAGAAGAAATTTTCTGGAGGATGTTGCAGTACACAGAGTTTGATGTTTCTGAAATGTCTCTTTCTAATTATCTTACAGAAAGAAGTAAGGAAAAACCCAGATTCATAGCTATCCCCATTTTCCCTTCTAGAATATTTCGCCATTCCTTCATTTTTATAAATAAGAAAGCAGGCATTAAAGTTCCGGAGGACTTGAAAGGAAAAAAGATGGGGCTACCAGAATATAGCATGACAGCTCTTGTGTGGATCAGGGGAACTTTAGAGCATGATTACGGGGTAGCCCCTTCAGATGTAGAGTGGTATGTAGGAGGGCAAGAACAACCCGGCCGCGAGGAAAGGATAGAGATTAAACTTCCTGAAAATGTACATCTCCATCCCATCCCTAGAGAGAAAACCTTGAATGAGATGCTAGCAAATGGGGAGATAGATGCTTTGATAGCAGCTAGGGTTCCATCTTGTTTCTGGAAGAAAAGCCCAGATGTGGATAGGTTGTGGCCTGATTATAAAGAAGTGGAAATGGAGTATTTTGAGAGGACAAAAATATTCCCCATTATGCACACTGTAGTAATAAAGCAAGAAATCTACAATACCTATCCTTGGGTAGCTCAGAGCCTATGTAAGGCTTTCTGCCAAGCCAAAAAGTTCGCTCAGGAGAATATCAACTCTAGTGTTGCGTTAACCTGTATGCTTCCTTGGACGATAACCGAATACGACTTGACTACTTCTCTGATGGGCGAAGACTTTTGGCCTTATGGAGTAGAAGCTAATAGAATTACTTTAGAGGCCATGACCCAATATTCTTACGAGCAAAGCTTATCTAGCCACAAATTCTCTGTGGAGGAACTTTTTGCTTCCAATACGTATAAGGAGTTCAAGGTTTAGAATGGGTAATTTGGGGGCTGTATTGTGGAAAGGCCATCTTGATGGAAATCAACGGACTCGAGGGCGAAGGAAGTTTTAATGACTGGTGATAGTCAGCTAATTAAGTGTTCTGATCGTAAACTCTGCATTGCTATTCAGCTTATTTTATGACGTAGTTGGGGATACAAAGATGGAGAAGGTTGAAAAACTCTGAAGTCAGGAGAAGGGGGTAGCTCTTGAAAGGTAAACAGCCCTAGTGAAATAGGAGGGAAAATATGAGTGAGACCATAGAGACATTAGACAAGGGAATGCTGGAAACCAATCTTAAGGTAGTTGGTAAAAGTGTTCCCAAGATAGATGCCATAGAGAAAGTCACGGGTAGGGCAGTTTATTTTACTGATTTTAAGCTTCCTGGGATGCTTTATGGGAAGATCCTGCGAAGCCCGATACCTCATGGAAAAGTTCTAAACATAGATGTGAGCAGTGCCAAGACAATTCCTGGCGTTAAGGCCATTGTAACAGCAGAGGACAGTCCTAAAGTTAAGTATGGGCTTATGGTAAGTGATGAGCTTATCATGGCTTGCGATAAGGTGAGATTTGTGGGGGATGAAGTCGCAGCAGTAGCAGCTCGGGATGAAGCCGCTGCCGAAGAAGCTATAAAAGCTATCAGAGTTGATTATGAAGAGCTTCCCGCAGTTTTCGACCCAGAGGAAGCTATGAAAGATGGTGCCTCTCTTGTACATGAGCTGAAGAACAATATTGCCAGTGATCTTCAAATCGTGAGAGGGGATGTGGATGCGCTTTTTAAGGAAGCAGACCATGTCTTTGAAGACACTTTCTACACCTCGTTAGGTAATCCTGCTTATCTAGAGCCATATGTTTGTGTAGCCTATTGGCAGGGGGAAAAACTAAATATTTGGATTCCTGCGCAAAATCCCTTTGCCACTCGTTCTCTTCTCGCTCGGGCTTTGCAGATTCCTTTAAGCAGCATCCGAGTATTTCATCAGTTAGAAATAGGAGGGGCTTTTGGTGGCAAGCTAGACTCCAAGCTTCCACCTATAACTGCATTGTTAGCTAGAAAAGCCGGAAGGCCCGTTCGTATAAGAAGTACTAGGGCAGAGGAGCTTTCTGGCTCCTCTCGCATGTGGGTGAGTGCGAAGATTTGCCTTAGGACAGCGGCTAAGAAAGACGGTACTCTGTTAGCTAAAGAAGCTGACATTATAGCTGATAATGGCGCCTATTGTGGACAGGCCCCCAAGATAGTTACAAACAATATGGCTATGCGTAGCGATAATCTTTATCGCTTTAAAGGAGTTCGCACCCGGGCTCGCTTGGTATATACCAACAAAGTTCCTACTGGAGGCTTTAGGGGATATGGCAATCCTCAAATGCACTTTGCTACTGAATCGCAGCTAGATATGATAGCTGAGAGATTGGGAATGGATCCCACGGAGCTAAGGCTTAAGAATGCTAGCCGCACTGGAGATGTGACTATCCATGGCTGGGTCATAAGTAGTGATGGCCTACCAGAATGTTTAGAGACGGCAGCTAAAGCGGCTGATTGGAAGGAGAAAAGACAAAAAAAAGAAAAACATCACGGCATAGGCGTAGCTTGTGCCATTCACGTTTCAGGAAATAGAGGCAGCGATGATTACCATGGAGCCGAGGCTCTGGTGAGAATTCAAGAAGATGGCAAAGTGCAAATAATGTGCGGGGAACAAGATATGGGTCAGGGAACCCATACAGTTCTATCTCAGATAGTAGCTGAGGAGCTGGGTGTTCCTATGGAGGGGGTTGAGTGGCTCAAGGTTGATACAGATACCGCGCCTTTTGCGTTCGGGGCTTATTCTAGTCGAACGACTCATATTGGAGGGAATGCAGTTAGAAATGCTGCCCAAAAAGCTAAGAGAGAGGTTCTAGATTTGGCTTCTGAGGTGTTGCAGATGTCAGTGGCGAAACTTTCTATTCAAGATGGAATAATTGGAGAAATAGATCAAAACGGCAATTTTAGAGGAAGAACTTTGACTCTTGGCGAAGTAGCCAGAACCCACATTTTTAAGAAACATGGTAGCACAATCATGGGACATGGTTTCTGGGACCCAGATACGGTTCTTCTGGGTCCCGATAGATATGGCGACATTTCTACAGGTTACTCATTTGCTGCCCAAATAGCGGAAGTGGAGGTAGATCCAGAAACGGGAAAAGCCAAGGTATCAAGTTTTGTAGCGTCGCATGATTTGGGCAAGGCGATAAATCCCCAAGCTGCCGAAGGCCAGATTGAGGGGAGTGTAGCTCAAGGGATAGGCTATGCTCTTTTAGAAGAAATACGTTACAAAGAAGGTAAAGTAACCAACTCCAATTTCTTAGATTACAAAGTCCCCACATTCAAAGATATTCCGCCCATAACTTCTATCCTTGTGGAATCCAATGAGCCCTTGGGACCCTTTGGGGCTAAAGGCTTGGGCGAACCTCCTATAATTCCTGTAGCTCCAGCTATAGCTAATGCCCTCTACAATGCTACTGGAGTGCGCTTTAAATCTTTACCTATAAAAGCTGAGGAGATATTTAATGCTATTAAAGGTAAAGGTGGATAACGAACTAGCAAGTTCGTCTGGTTTTGAGAGGAAAAGAGAGAAGTCTCGAAAACATGATGAGTGGCATATTCAGGATTTTTGCACTTTACGTGAAAGGAAGGTGAGCTATGACGACTGAAAATTAATGAGTTGGGTTATATGTGTTAGTTTGCAAATGAGTAAAAAGAAAGGGGGAAAGTATGAAAAAATTGTATTTATTGGTTGCGTGTTTACTGGTATTGGGCTTGGTTCTAGGTAGTTTTGGTTGTGCCGCGCCTACACCTACACCTACACCTACACCTACACCTACACCTACACCCCATCCTGTCACGAACATACAGATACTAGGAGGCAGGGTTGGAGATTCTTGGTATGTATTTGCTGAGGCATGGGCTTACTTTATAAACAAAAACTCCGATTGGCTTCGAGCAACGGTGGTCGCAACACCAGGCGTAACCGCTAGCACGGAGATGATAGTGAGTGAGCCAAATGCCGCGAAGGAATATCTTTGGCTGTCCTGCTTAGATAACTTACTCTATTTTCGACCGGGAAGCGACTGGGCAAAAGCCAGAGGTATTTCGTACGACAAGATGAGGTTTATCGCCAATGGTCCCAGTATGAGTCAGGTATGGGTTACCCTTGATGAAGATATTAAGACGATGGATGATTTTGCTGGGAAGAAAGTAGATATAGGGAGAGAGGGGGCTGCCAATACGCCTGACCATATAGCAATCCTCAAAGAAGCGGGTGTACTAGATAAAGTAACGCTGGTATATAGTGGCTACGGCGGTGGCAAGAATTACCTCAAGGACGGATTAGCGGATGTAAGTATGTTGCTTATTGACCACATCTATCCTGCGGGTTACAGCAAAGGGGCTCTTATTACAGACTTGGAAACAAAGGGGCCTGCTCATTACGTCAGCATAAACCCAGACATATTAGAGAAGTTGTATAAAGAAGGACATGCTACTCTGCCAATCAGGGTACCTCCTGGGGCGTTAGATAAGAAAACACAGTCTAGCGAGTTATGGGGGTACGATGATGTGGTATTCTTCGCTGCCGATGAGCGAATGGATGAGGATATAGTATATGAGGCAACTAGGGTAATCTGCGAAACTGCAGGGAAGTGGGCTACATGGCATCCCCAAGGAGCCCATATGACTATGGACTTCATCCCTGCTATGCCCATCTTCGATGAGAAGCTTGTCCATCCTGGCGCGCTAAAATACTACAAAGAGCATAACATTGAGCTGAAAGACCTTGCTGAGTTGCTTCACTAGAGGCACCTAGAAGACGCGGGGCGCAACCCGAGTGCTCTTTATTGGGTTGTGCCCCGCATTTAAAGTGAGCCCTTGTACATTATTATGACTAATATAAGCAAAGAACCAGAAGAGAGGGTGAAGGGGCAGAGGATTATTTATATGGCCCTGGTGACAGTGGCCATAGCGATGGCTATTTATCAGCTCGTCTACACCCAGGTTTTGCTTCAATCACCAACAGGACATCGAATCACACACCTTGGTTTTGCTCTCGCGGTGGTTTTTCTTTCTTTGATGCTACGGAATAAAGGGGGATGGCATGTAAAATTGGCGCTACTTATTGTCTCTATGGTCGTTACCGGCTACCTTATGTTTTTCCTCCATGAATTGCTGTTATATCGCACAGCAACGCCTGAGACATCAGATTTAATCATTGGCGGTTTAGCAATATTCCTGAGCCTTGCCGCAAGTTACTTGATATACGGAAAGACTTTTCCCATTGTTGCTCTCGCTGCCATAGCTTACCTTGTTTTAGGTCGTTACCTCCCATTTCCTTTTACCGTAGCAGCAGTGTCACTCAAGCGACTACTCATGTGGTTAAGCGTCAGCCTTGGAACTGATGAGGGAATATATGGTAGCATGCTAGGCATATCGGCCAACTACTTGTTTCTGTTCATTTTTTTTGGTGGTCTGTTACACGCCTTCGGTGGAACTCGGTTTATCATGGCAGTAGGCCGATGGGTCGGCTCAAAACTCAGGAGTGGACCAGCGGCGGTAGCACTAGTGGGCAGCTCTCTACTGGGGACGGTTACCGGAAGTACGGTAGCTAACATAACCATTACAGGTGCCTTTACCATACCAATGATGAAGAAAGCCGGCTATAGGCCTGAACAAGCTGGTGCCATTGAAGCAGTATCATCAAATGGGGGACAAATTATGCCCCCGATCATGGGAGCTACTGCCTTTGTAATGGCAGGTTTCGCTGGGATACCGTATATCCAAATAATGGTAGCTGCCATAGTGCCAGCGCTTCTGTATTATTTTGTTGCTTTTTTCTATGTGCAATTAACTGCAGAGAAAACGAAGGTCCAACCCATCTTAGAGCCAGTGAGTGGCAAGCAATTGTTACTTGATGCCCCCCTCTTTTTCTTGCCCTTAGGTGTTCTGCTATTCCTTTTAGTTCGAGGCTATACCTTACCATACGTTGGCTTTTGGAGCATCATCACTCTTATTGCTGTTGGCCTCATCAGCAATATTAGAAAGGAAGCTCGCCTACATCTTAAAGAGATGGTGGACGGAATTACAGGTGGAGTGCGAACAGCAAGCGAAATAGCGATAGTGCTAGCCGTGGTAGGTGTTGTAGCCACGGCCATCAAAGTCAGCGGAGTGGGGATAAAGCTTCCTTTGTTAATAGGAGACATAAGCCACGGGAGCGTCCTTATTGCCCTGCTCATAGCAATGCTAGCCTCCATCCTCTTGGGTATGGGAGTGCCGACAGCAGCAGCCTACTTATTAGTAGCTATAGGTGCAGTACCAGCTCTGCTTGCTATGGGAGTACCTTTGCTGCAAGCACATTTCTTCTGCTTCTTCTTTGCGGTTTTCTCCCATCTTACTCCCCCAGTAGCGATAGGGGCTCTGGTTGCATCCAAAATAGCTGACGCAGATTACTGGAAGACAGCATGGGAAGCTATTAAAGCTGGATTCGCAGCCTTTTTATTGCCATTTTTCATCATATATGCTCCAGTAATTATCTTGCGCCCTGATGTTGAATCTACGCTCTGCATTGCTCAAATTGTAGCCATTCTACTAGCGGTTACTTCCCTACAGATGGGCATCTCCAATTACTGCTTTACATATATCAAGCTCGATGAAAGAGTAGCCTTCATAATAGCCGCAGCATTGTGTTTAACTTTTATCTTTAGCCAAATTTATCCTTTCCTATTTGCTGGGGCAGCTTTACTCATAGCAAATATTATCCGGCAAATAGGGAAGAGGCAAAGGCATAAAACCCTTCTGGAGGTAAGCACGTAAACCCACAACTTAGAGATTTGAAAGGTGGAAGCAAAGTGGTTATGACCTTTTTTATCGGAAATTTTGACAACGTTGCGAGGTGATAAAATGCACTTAAGAAAATTCGAATATTTTGAACCCACTACCCTCCGAGAAGCTCTGGCACTGCTAAGACAATATAAAGAGGAGGCTAAGATCATAGCTGGCGGAACTGATTTGCTAGTGCAGATGAAGCAGGATAACCTATCACCAGAGGTCATTATCTGCCTCAGATCCATTCCAGAGCTTTCAGGGATAGAGCTTGATGGGGAACTTAAAATAGGGAGTATGACCACCCATCGAGAAATAGAAAAATCTTCTGTCATAAGAGGTAGTTTTAGTCTCCTGACTGATGCTGTAGATAACCTTGGCTCAATTCAGATCCGCAACGTGGCTACTATTGGGGGAAATATCTGCAACGCAGCTCCCTCAGCAGATACTGCTCCTCCACTTTTAGCACTGAAAGCCGAAGTGGAGGTCGTGGGCTTGGAGGGGAAAAGGATCGTTAACTTAAAGGAATTTTTCCTGGGTCCTAACCAAACGGTATTAACACCCAATGAAATTCTAACACGCTTTCTCATTCCCCAACTACCACCTAATAGTGGAAGTGCCTATATAAAACATACCCGGAGGGGAGCTATGGATCTTCCTCTTTTAGGCGTAGCAGTAATAGTTAATCTGGATAGTGATGGAAAAAGCATAAAAGAATCTCGTATTGCCTTAGGGCTTGCTGCCCCCATTCCTATGAGAGCAAGTGCGGCAGAAAAATTTCTGCAAAGTAAGCCTTTCAGAATAGAGATCCTGAGAAAAGCTGGGGAGATTGCCGCCTTTGAAGCTCACCCGCGCACAAGTATGCGTACTACGGCTGAGTATCGCCGAGAGATGATCAAGGCGCTTATACCCAGAGCAGCTGCAATAGCCGCGGAGAGGATGTCCCCAGCTTGTGCAAGGGAGTTCGCCTGCGAGGGAAAGTAAGGAGGATTCACATGAGGAAAAATATATCCTTTATTCTCAATGGAAAAGAGGTAAGTGCTGAAGTGGAACCCAGCATGACCCTGCTTGAACTTTTAAGGGAAGAATTTGGGCTTATCGGCACTAAGGAAGGCTGTGGTTATGGGGAGTGTGGAGCTTGCACAGTTATAATGGATGATAAGTCGGTAAACTCCTGTCTCGTGTTGGCCATTCAAGCCGATGACAAAAACATTCTCACTGTGGAGGGGCTGGCTAGTGAGGATGGCACTCTCCACCCTTTACAAAAAGCTTTTGTGGAGCATGGAGCTGTGCAGTGTGGCTTTTGCACCCCAGGCATGCTTATGAGTGCCAAAGCCCTTCTGGACGAAAAACCTCAACCTACAGAAAAGGAGATAAGAGCAGGAATGGCTGGTAACCTCTGCCGGTGTACAGGATATGTTAAGATTGTTGAAGCTATAAAGGCTGTAAGCGAAGAAAAGTAGGTTAGCCTTTAATGACGTACCTGAAGGTAAAATTTTGCAACAGAGCCCGACTTAGGATGCTTGGTTAGGGCTAGGTGAATTTCTTTTGTGGAGAGTAAGAAAGTGGTTGCATATGGCTCTTCGTAAGAGGTAAAAATGGGAGCAGATGGAAGAAGCAAACTGGGTAGAATTTCAGATGTCAATTTCTTGAGAGATCAGGTTTATGAAATCCTAAAGGAAGGTATAATATCCCTAAAGCTTAAGCCCGGGGACAGGCTAAATGTATCAGTACTAGCCAAGGAACTGGGAGCTAGTGCAACTCCAATAAGGGAAGCCCTGACTCGTCTCGAGCAAGAAGGTTTCGTCGAAACGATTCCTTTCAGGGGAGGTTTTGTGACGCAAATCAATGACTGTGATGTGGAGGAGATCTTCGAGTTAAGGGAGCTCTTGGAAGGAGCAGCAATAAAAAGGGCTGCTATTACCTTTTCTTTGGAAGATTTACAAAAAGGGGAAGCCCTTTTAGAAAAAATGAGAGAGGCATACAAAGTCAGCAACATTAAGTCGTATGCCAAAAGCTCCCGAGATTTCCACGATCTTTTCATTAAGAAATTTGGGAATCAAAGAATGTTAAATGCGTTGAAAACCTTTGATGATCATCTAGAAAGGATAAGGATAACCGCCATCCGCACTATCGAAAATGTCCCTCTCTTTATTGAAGATTACGAAAAAATCCTTCAACCATTGAAAATGCAAAATCCTGATGAAGCCGAGAGAGCCCTCGTAGCCCATCTAAGAAGGGCAAAGCAAATCTATCTGAAAAGCAAAGGAAACAAAGGTAGCTAATCAGTAGTAGTTAGAAAGGGGGTTGCCAGAGCAGTGAGAGCAGCTATAGCTCAAGTGAAAGCTTCTTACTTTGCTAAAAAGGAAAACGAAGAAAAGGTTTTGTCCTTAACCGAAAAAGCGTTAGAGGAAAAGGTAGACTTGTTGCTCTTTCCTGAAGGAGTAAATCTTGGCTACTTCATACTGGATCAAACTAAGGCTAAAGAGGAAACTCTGTCTTTAGCCCTAGAAATGGCCCCCGCTCTTTCTTCTCCTTGGGTAGAAGAATTAAAAAGAGAAGCCCAGAAAGGAATCTATTTAGCCTGTGGCAATTTCCTTAAAATCGAGGGAGGTAGGCTGGCAAATGCTCTCCTCCTGATTTCTCCTAAAGGAGAAATCTTTACCTGCTATAAGACCCACCTTTATCACTTAAAGGAAGTTAGAGAGGAGGATTTTGTAATAAAGGGAAGCGAGCTAAGAGTGGTCGACACAGACTTAGCTAAGATCGGTCTTAGCATATGTTATGACCTAAACTTTCCTGAGGTAATTAGGACTCTATCCCTAAAAGGGGCTCAAATTATACTTCTTTCTGCTGCTTGGCCCAAAATGGCAGGGGTCACCTGGGATATTTTGCTACCTGCAAGAGCTTTAGAAAACCAAGTGTATTTGCTAGCTTGCGATCAGACTGGAGGGGAATATTATGGACACAGCAAGATAATAGATTATAGCGGGGATATACTCGCTAAATGTGAGGAGGAAGAGGGCTTAATCACAGCAGAAATCGACCTTGCAAAGCAAGAAAAGTGGAGAAAGATGGTAACTCTTTTTGAGGATAGAAGGCCGGAGCTTTACAGGCTGTAACGGGTTGAAAGTCTTTAATATGGATCTTAGACACTCTTGTATAAATAGACGAGTAAGGCAGCAATGCTTTTGGCATTGTAGATCTTACCCAAAGCAATAAATTGAAGCACCTGATCTCTTTGAAGCCGGACTACTTCTATCACAACGGTATGCCTAGCCATAAGGCGGCCAAGTATACCATAGGTACAGGCGGGCTCTGCCAGGGGAAACTGAGGTGTACTAGGGGTTCAACCATTTCCCTCTAGACGGTTTACCTCCCCCCTCCCATGTGGTGCCTCAGCTGTAATTGGGCAAGTGGCATCCCGCGAAGTTATAATAGGAAAGTCTTTTCATTATTTGCCTCCTCTCTTTTACAGACCCCAGGTAGCGTTAAACTTAGGGTCGTTTTTCAATTGAGTACGCCATGACCTAGATATTATTGACATAGCTTCATTCTTAATGCCAGCGATATATGAGAAATCTGGAAAAGGAGGCTATCATGGCAACAGCGTATTGTATGAAGTGCACAGCTGTTTCCATTATGTCCCTCTAATCTCCGTTTGATGTCTTAGGTAACAATCGCCTGGAATGTATAATCGTCAATAAAAAAGGCTGGGTTTTTCTATATGAATACCCAGCCTT
>Ga0209121_10005901_pt1 | contig 10933 bp, 8 predicted proteins | sample Cruoilmetagenom3_FD_187292 | JGI IMG/M metagenome (GOLD analysis project Ga0209121, IMG submission 187292) | Oil polluted marine microbial communities from Coal Oil Point, Santa Barbara, California, USA - Sample 3 (SPAdes) (version 2) | ecosystem: Environmental > Aquatic > Marine > Oil seeps ...
GCCCATCGCCATCAGGCCGCCCCAGTCGAAGCGGAACAGCCCGATCCAGCGGGCTGCCACGCCAACCGCCAAGGTTCGCATCGCATCGTTTGTGCTCAGGGTGAGCGTAAACATGTATTCATCGTAAGCGATGAGTAAAGTGAACATCCCAATGGCAACGAGTCCCGGCAAGGCGTTGGGCAGGATGACCCGGACAAAGGCACCCATCCTGGTTGCGCCGTCGATCATGGCCTGCTCTTCCAGATCGATCGGGATCGCGTCGAAAAACGACTTTAGCAGCCAAATGGCCAGAGGCAGCGCGATCGCCATGTAGGACAGGGTCAGCGAGTAGTAGCTGTTGAGCAGATTCAGCTTGGAGAAAAACGTAAAGAACGGGATCAGGTACATGACAAAGGGGAACATCTGGGTCACCAGGAGCAGCACCATAGCGACGCCCGTCCACCGGAAATGGAATCGTGACAGGCTGTATCCGGCCAGCGACCCAAAAACCAGGGTGACAAAGACCGTGGCAGTCGTGGTGATGATGGAGTTCCTAGCGTAGGTGATAAACCAATCCGCCTGCAAGACCTTCTCAAAGTGCTCAAAAGTGGGTTGCAGCGGGATCCACTGGGGCGGAACCACAAAGAAGAGCTCTTCCGGTTTCAAAGACGTGGTGACCATCCAGAACACTGGAAACAGAAACACTACGAGCAGGGCAATGAGGACCACGTAGACGGCGACGTTTTCGACTCTCTTTCTGGCCCGGTAGAAAAGGTTGATGTTCATCAGGTCCGATTCCTCCCGCCAACCGCCCGAAGGTAGAGGGCGCTGAATACGAGCAGGAAGACAAGCCACAGCGTACCCATGGCCGCAGCCTTGCCGTGGTCAAAGGCATAGAACGCCGTCTTGTAGAGATTGACCGCCAAGGTCGTTGTGGCTGTCGACGGCCCGCCCTTGGTCGGGATGTAGATGGTCGTGAATTGCTGAAAGTTCCAGATGATGCTGACCAGCGTCACGATAGCGATGATCCCCCGCATCGAGGGCAGCGTTACGTATCGCAGCCGGCCGAGCCACCCGGCACCGTCGACCTTTGCGGCGTCATAGAGCTCGTCCGGTACGGTCTGCAGACCAGCTAGAAGCATGACCATCATGTACGGGAAGGAGCGCCAGATGTTCACCGCCATGACCGCCGGCAGCGCGAGATCGGGCGAGGTGTACCAGTCGAGCATCCTGTTGATGATTCCCAGTTGGTTCAACACGAGGTTGATACCGCCGAACTGCGGGCTGAAGAGGAGGCGGGAGACGGTTGCGGTGACGGTTGAGGGTATCAACCATGTGATCAGGAACAGGCTGCGGATGAGGGCTCGCCCTTTTAGGGGCCGGTTCAGAAGCAGGGCCAGAGCAAAGCCAATGAGAAACGATACCGCCGTCGAGATGAAAACGTACCTGAACGACAACAGCGTCGACTCTAGCACCAAGGGATCCTTGATGACGTTGATGTAGTTCTGAAGGCCGACAAAGGGTGGCGTCGGCTTTGGCTGGGTCAAGATCTTTTCAAAGGAACTCAGATAGATGGAGTACACGATGGGGTAGCCAACCACCAGCAAGATAACGGAGGCAGCAGGCAGTAGAAGTGCAACCGCAAGTACCTTTTCGCCTGTGCTGTGCGACCAACGCGCACTCCTCCGCTGGGGAGCCGGCTGTGCGGCCAGGGGCGATTTGACTTCGGTCTTGTTCATGGGGCAAGCCTTTGGACTGCGGGAGATGGCTGGCAGTTCGCACTAGCCATCTCCCGCCTCTATGGGGCCTACAGGTTACTGGCCCACGGTCTCGACGTTGGCGGCCACCCGGTCCAGGGTCTCCTGGATGTCCGCGCCATCCCAGATCTCCTGCAGTCCGCCCATGATAAAGTCAGAGGTCATCATCCACCGCGCACCCATCGCCGGGTTCTTGACGAATTCGGCGCTGGAGCTGGTCAGCACCTGCTGCTGAGCGTCTCCTTGCAGCGTGTCGTGGGTTGCCCAGATGGACCTGCTGATGGGCATCATGCCCGTACCCTCGTAGTAGGCAAGCTGAACCTCCGGGCTCAGGAGGTACTTGATGAAAGCGGCGGCCACCTCGGGATGCTCGCTCTGGCTGGCCATCATGAGCTGGTGGGTTGAGGTCGGGTTCAGGCGCTTGCCGTTGGGAAAGACCGGCCAGGCCATCACACCACCCCACTCCCAGAAGTCACGCCCACTGAGGACGGTGGCGACGCCAGGCCCCCACGGACCGTCGAGGAAGAAGCCGCCATGCCCATTGGCGAAGGTGTTCCGGACCTCGGAACCCCCCACACCCTGGGAGATCCAGCGGTTGTCGTAGGCTTTCTTCATCCACTCGCCCCAGTCCACGCACTCGGGGCTGTTGATGACCACGTTGCCTTCCTCATCCCAGATCTGGCAATCCCAACCATACTGGAACCAAAAGTCCCAGAAGTAGTTGGTCGGGTCCTTGTCGCCCATGATGATCTGGCCGTACATGTCCTCACCCAGGCCGGCGACTTTGCCCATACACTCCTCAAAGAGGGCCCAGTCCTCGGAGAGCTCGGTCACCGGGGCGCAACCCGCCTCGTCCAGCACCTCCTTGTTGTAGTGCATCACGGCGACGCCGGGAGACCAACTGATGGCGTACAGCTTGCCATCGGGATAGATCCCGGACTGCCACTCCATGATGTCATCGAGTTCTTCCTGCGTGAAGTAGTCGTCCAGGGCGCCCAGGCCTCCCATGCCCTGGATCGGAGGCGAGTAGAGGACGTAGGACTGCATCACGTCTGGCGCCTGCCCGGCAGCAATCTGGGTGGTCAGTTGGGGAATGTAGTCTGGGTAGGGAATCGCCACCGACTCAACCGTGACATTCGGGTTCTGCGCCTCGAATCCATCGATGAACTCCTGGAACAGCGCAGCGGTGAACTCCTCCGTTCCCCCCCAGTTTGCAAAGCGGATGACGATTGGCTCTTCCGGTGCCTCCTTTTCTACCTCAACGGTGACAATTTTCTCGACTTCCTTCTCGACCTCTACGGTCTGGATGATGGTCTCTGGCTCAGCCGTGGCGCCACAAGCCGCCAGCAGCGTCGCCAGCATGATCACCACCAATGCGGATGCAAATGCCTTTTTCATGAGAATCCCCTCCTATGATTTTAGGTCAGTCTGCCAACTCGACACGATTGTGACCAGTGATCCATGCTCTCTCTCGAATCAGTCACCTCCTCACAGGACAGACTTGTGGGTTGAAGCAGTGCGCGATACGCTAGCCAGAGAACAGCTTCTCAGAGTTCGTCGTGAACTGTCCCCCGACATGTACTGCGAACTGCAACCCCTGGCTAAAGCCCTCAGCCAAGAGCTGAAGGCCGACCTCTTCCCCGCCGCAGCGGGGGCAGAATCGGACAAACTGCTGCAGACGTACTCCCTGCACGAAACTCGCACCGCCGACCTATACTGGGTCACCAGCCGGACCCGTCGATTCTCGTACGATCAGGCTGGTCGACACCTGCTGGCTCATGACAGCACACTGCTCCCTCAACTCCTCAGGGGTGTCAAGCAGTTCGATCAGCATGTGCATTGCCAGGTTGCCAATCTCGTAGCGGGGCAGGTCCACGGTAGTCAGCGCAGGTACCATCTGCTCGGCCAGCGCGATGTTGTCAAGCCCGATTACCGAGAGATCCTCAGGCACACCCAGACCCTGGTCGCGCGCTTCCAGGATGATGCCCAGCGCCGTCAGATCGTTGGCCGCAAACACGGCAGTTGGACTTGGGTCTGCCTGAAGGAGCTGCCGCAAGGCAAGCCGGCCACCACTCATGCGCAGGTTCCCTTCGACAACCGGCACCTGGGCAGGACCGACGCCGCGCGCCTGCAAGGCCTTGAGGAACGTGTCCCGGCGGACGCGTGCCGTCCATAGGTCCAGCGGGCCGCTGACATGAGCGAACCGTTTGTGTCCTAACGCCACCAGGTGTTCCGCTGCCTGGCGAATGCCGGTTTCAAACTCCACGGTGAGGGTGGCCGTACCTTCCACGTCGTGCTCTCCCCAGTCCAAGATCACGGCTGGTATTCCATGCCTTTGCAGCTCGCCCACAAGCTCCGTCGACATCCTGCTGGACATGAAGAGCACGCCATCTACCCGCTTGTCAACCATCGAGTGGATGTACTTCGTGCTGCGCTCGAGATCGTAGCTGGCGTTAAACAGGAACACACTGTAGTCATGGGCCAAAGCAACATCCTCCACGCCCAGGATCACATCGTGGTAGAAGGGGTTACCAACGTCGGACACGAGCAACCCCGCCGTATTGGTTCGCTTCAGAACCAGGCTTCTGGCGATGCTGCTGGGCCGGTAGTCTAGCTGGCAGATGGCCTCCAGCACTCGCTGCCTGGTCCCCTCTTCAACGTGGCGGGTCTGGTTGATTACGTGCGAAACGGTAGATTTCGAAACCCCTGCCAGATTAGCTACATCCGTCATCGATACGCACTTCATTCAGTCTCCTGCAGCTAGCTGATTCCAGTATTGGGCAAGCAGTCGCCCGACAACCCCGGAATGCATCAGACCTCGATCGGATAGGCACGGAACTCTTGGATCGTCTCGTACATGGCAAGCAGGTTCTCTACAGGCACCAGGGGTTGCACGTTGTGCACGGTGTTAAAGATCCAGCCGCCGCCCCTTGCAAAGTCCTTGATGCGCTGGCGCACCTCGGCGCGGACATCGTCGGGCGTCCCAAAAGGCAGAGTCTTCTGGGTGTCTACGCCCCCACCCCAGAACGCCAGACGCCTGCCGAACTCAGCCTTTAGCACCGGCGGATCCATATCCTTGGCCGTCCATTGGATGGGATTCAGGATATCGAAGCCGGCCTCGATGAAGTGGGGGATGAGCAGCTTGACCGCGCCGTCGGTGTGCATGAACGTCTTCCAGGTCGTGTTCTGGTGAATCCAATCGTTGAGTCGCTTGTGGAATGGCTGGAACAGTTGCCGATACGTCTTGGGCGACATAAGTGGCCAGTCCTGCCCCGCAAAGTCGGTGCCTGTCAAGAATACCACGTCCACCTTGTTGCCGACCACTTCGTACACTTTCTGCGTGTTCTCCAGAGCGAACTCGCATTGACGCTCAAAGATCTGGTAGACATAGTCTTTGCGCGCTGCGGTACTGATGTACCATTCCGTCACGTCCCGGATCCCTTTGGGGTGCTTGAGCCAGGGTGCCGGGACCAGGGCGACGTCGCCAAAGGCGGTGCCACCGAAATTCAGATAGATGGCCTTGTCGGTTTCGTTGTAGAACCGGTCTACCTCGCGGCCGAAGTAGGCCAGATCCCGCTCCGAGATGGGGCCAAACTCCTCCAGATTGTCATCCACATTCAGGTTTTGGTCGTCGATGGGCGGCTGCCGGACAATGGCGTCAAAGTAAAACCCTCCCTTCGGCATCCGGCCGCTGGGCGGAACAGACTTGTCGCCCCCTGGATGCTGGCACAGGTCGCCGCTAGGCTCGACATCGGTGTTGAATTTGCCCGGAACCAGCACCGGCATGCCGTCGAAGGTCGTCCACGGCTTCCAGTCGTCACATCGATAGCCAAACATCGTCCCCAGGGGGTTCACACCGACCACGTCGCCCCCCACTACCTCCAGGAGGTCCGGCTTGATCTCGCCCAGCATCTGGTAGGGTTCGATGACTTTGACCGGCGTGCCCGCTGGATCGAGTTCGAGGGCCTGCCGCAGCAGATGGACGGTGCTGACATGCATGCCGGTCTGGAAGCCCGCGCCCAGGTCGAGGGGGATCCGGTCCGGTTCTCTGTGGCTCAACGCCAGTTGCACGCGTTCTCTGGAGTTCATGATTTGCTCCTCTTCCTTGAACCGCGTGTGTGGGAGTCCATCACGTTTACCCCGCCACCGTGCGGCCGGCTGGCAGGTGGGATCGGTCCTGCACCAGCGGCGGCCTCCACAGGGTACACCTGGGCGTCGATCCCGGAGGTGGAGAGGTATTCGCGGGCTACCTGTTCTGCAAACAGTTCGATCTGGTCGCTCTCTACCAGGGCGATCATGCAACCGCCAAAGCCGGCCCCTGCCTGACGCGCGCCGATGATACCCGGTCCCCCGAGCATCGCCCCCATCATCAACTCCATCTCGCGGGAGCCAATCTCGTACAGGTCGCGCGCGCCAAGATAGGAGGCAGAGGTAAGAGACCGGATCCCAGCCCGGTTGTCAACAGATAGCACTTGGGCCAGGTCCAGGACGCGCTGGTTTTCTTCGATGATAAAACGACAGCGCTTGGCGACGGCCGGTGGTAGATCGGCTTCGTGCTTCTCAAACTGCTCCAGGGTGACGTCGCGCAGGGCCGTGATGCCGGGGTAGAACCTGGCCAGCCGCCGTACACCCTCTTCGCACTGAGCGCGGCGCTCGGAGTACTCGGAACCACTTAACTCGCGCTTGGCCTGTGTATCACAGATCACGACCCGGATCCCCTGAGCCATGGGCGCGGTCCGGCTGGTCAGCTCGCGGCAATCCAGCAGCAGCACACATCCAGCCTTGCCCATCACCGATGTGTACTGGTCGAGGATGCCACTGTTGACCCCGACGAACTCGTTTTCTGCTTGTTGGCACAAGAGGGCAAGCTGTACAGGGTCGATCTCCAACTCAGACACCGCCCTGAACATGAGGGCCGTGGCCACTTCCAGCGCTGCCGACGAGCTTACCCCGCTGCTGATGGGGACAGTGCTGTGCACGAGTCCGTCAAAGCCTCGCAGGCGGTAGCCGGCCTGCTGGAGGCCGGTAGCTACGCCCCGCACATAGTCGGTCCAGGGGAAGACCTGATCGTGGTCAACCCCATCGAGACCAAACTCCGCGTGGCCGTCGATGTTCATGGAATGAATGATCACCTGCCCGTCCTCACGAGGACGGGCGGCAATCCAGGTGCTGCGGTCAATGGCCATCGTCAGGACAAAGCCCTCGTTGTAGTCGGTGTGGCTGCCCATCAGGTCGACCCGGCCGGGTGCCTGGGTCCACAGGACTGGCTCATGACCGTATAGCCTGGCGAATTCGCGGGTGATCTCTACTTTTCGCTCGTCCGTGTTCATAGTCCAGTGCTCAGATCTGAAAATGCTTCCAAGAGGGCGTCCACGTTGGCCATCGGGATGTCGGACATCATGCGGTGCGAAGGGGCAAGCACCAAGCCCGTACCATCGGGAGCCAGGGCATCGGTGCAGGCCAAGACGGCCGCTTTGATCTCGTCTGGGCTGCCATTGGGCAATACCGTCTGGGTGGATATCCCTCCGTAGTAGGCCAGGTTCTGTCCGAACGTTTGCCGCAGCCACTGGTGATCCATGACCTCGGGCTGTACGGGATTCAGAACCGTCAGGCCAATCTCCACCAGGTCGGGCAGGATGGCGGCGATCCTGCCGTCGGAATGCATGATGACAGGGAGCCCTGCGTCCAGAAAAGGCTGGAACATTCGGGCCAGCCGGGGCTTGATCATCTGCCGCCAGGTCTTGGGCGAGAACAGCAGATTTGCCTGAGCACCATAGTCGTCGCCGAAATAGCCGCCATCCATCCCCAGATTGATGAACCGGCAGATGAGCACAAGCTGTATCGCCGTGATGCGCTCCAGCAGCTCTTCGGCAAAAGATGGATCCAGGACCATATCCAGCAGAAAAGTCTCAAAGCCGCGCAGCGCCCAGGCCCGCTCGAACAAGCAGAACCCGAGATTGCAGGTGATGAAATGCTCGCCGGCATCGGCCTCGATCATCCGGGCAGCCCCGGCAAGCAGGTCCGGCTGTTCGGGATCGGGCCAGGGGAAGCGATCCAGGTCCTTGGCATCAGCCAATGGGTTTAGCGTGGTGAAGTAGCCCTCCTCCTCTGTGCTAAAGCCCACGCCCCACCAATCGTACATGGTTCTGCCCTCGGGGCTCCGGCGCTGGGGATGGGTGATATCGACGCGGATCATGTGGTTGTCGAGCCTAGCCGGCAATTGCTCCGGGGGTATCCGGAAATGAGCTGCCAGTTCCTCGCCCATGGCGCGCGTATAGTTGATCTGGGTCGGAAGGCGATCAACCGCTTCGTAGCGGATGGCACTTCGCATCCGTTCCTTGTACGTGAGTGTCATGCAACGGGCTCCTGGGCTCAGAGGACCGGCTAGTAGGCCGCAAATTGCAAGGCCGTGTCCACATACGCCTCCAAGTTCTCGATGGGCGTACCGTATTCGAGAAAGTCGGCCGATTGGAGGATGAATTTGTGGCGTTGCTTCCCCGACTTGCCAATCTTGATCGTTTTCTCGGTTACCCGCTTTACGTCATCGACGGTGCCTTTCTGCAACACATTGACCTGGTCCACACCAAAGATGACTACGTAGGCTCCATCGATCAGATCGACTGCTGCCTCATGGTCGGCATCACCTAACGGAGCTGGCGAGAAGGGCTCGATGATCTTGGCGCCGAGCGCTTTGTACGATTCGACCAGGTTCATGATCTCGCCGCAGTTGTGGTACATGGCCGGGGTGCCGTTCTGCTGGACGAACTCTATATATTTCCTCTCGAAGGGCAGGATGTATCGGTCGTAGGTCCGCCTGCCCAGGAAGCCACCAGGCACGTTGCCTCCGACACAGTGCACATCCACGCCGGCCTCGTCCATGGCCCGCGTATAGTCGAGGATTCGCTCTGCGGCAAAGGTCATGAGCTTCTCGTAGAACTCATAGTCTTCCAAGAACAGGGTGTAGAGCTGGTCGTGGTCGATGAGCAACGAGGCGTTGTTGAAGGGGCCATGGGGCGTCCAGGAACCGATCACGCCGCTGTCTCCGAGGGCGTCCTTGAGTCGCTGGATGCGCCCTTTGACCATGACCGGAAAGCCTGGCGGCATCCGGGGCTCGAACTTGATGGCAAGCTCCAGGTCTTTCGGTGTCTTGATCGGTTTCTTCGTGCAGGCGTACATGAAGGTGCCGGGCCGGATCTCGTTGATCGAGTAGTCCTGGGTCAGCGTCCCCTCGGGCGTCCAGATGGTGGATCGGTAGATCGTCGTCGTACCCTTGGTGATCGTCTCCGTCTGGACTTGCCAATTGTCAGTCTGCTGGGATGTGTCCAGACCGCCGGTGTGGATCGTCAGGGGATCGTTGACACCATACAGGCACCTGAGTAGAATGTCACAGCCAAGCTCGCGCTGGATCTCGATGATCTTGAGCTGGCAGGCCTCATGATCCCATTGGTCAAGGTCTGGATACACCTGGGTGAGGAAATGCCCCTGGTCCGCCATGAACAGGCACACCGGGACGCGGTCGGTCTCTTCACCTTTGAACGCCTTCAACAACCTTTCGCGCGACGTCATCCCCATCGATTCAGCTTCTCCTTTGCCATTCGGGTATTTTGCTCGACAGCGGTCAGAACGTCCCGTAGTCCCGAGCTGCCTCGTAGAAAGCGACAATGTTCTTCACTGGCGTGAGTGATTGCAGGTTGTGGCAGGGCGCCAGGATGAAGCCTGTCTGGTCGCTGGCCAGGGATTCGATCAGCCACTTGACTTCAGCTCTCACCTCCTCCAGCGTCCCAAACGGCAGGGTACGCTGGTTGTCCGCGGCGCCGTGAAAGCAGATCCTGTCGCCAAATTCGTCCTTGAGGGCAGGCAGGTCCCAGTTGCCGCAGCGCCACTGGATGGGGTTGAGGATATCGATGCCAATCTCGATCAGCACCGGCAACAGCCTGCGCATGTCCCCATCGTCGTGGTGGAATATGTAGAATCCGTGCTCCTTGGCCAGATCCACTGAGCGCTGCATCGGGGGCCGGAAGAATTCATGGAACATCTTGGGACTGATCAGCAGCCCATTCTGCTCGCCGTGGTCGTCGGTCACCTGCGACAGGTCCGCCTTGCCCTCCATGACCGCGTACATGCGCTTGTGCTTCTCGAAGAAAACGTCATGTATCTTATTGATAAAGTGGTGGGCCAACTCGGGCTGCAGCACCATATCCTCGAGGGATTTCTGGTACCCGCGGAGAATGTTGAAGTAGAAGAATGGGGCCGTGTATCCGATGCCCAGGGCGCGCCCACCGCAGCGCTCGGCCAGTTCGGGCAGCACGTCATAGTCGTACAGGTCGGGGTCCGGCCAGTTGTAGGCCTCCAGGTCCTCGATCGTCTCCGCAGCCGCCAGCGCCGGGGGAGGGAAGATCTCGTCGTAGCCGCCAGTACCGTGCGAGGTGGGTTTGTACAGAAGGCCCCACTCATCGACATAGGCGAATCCCGGGGGTAGTTCTGGGAGCGGGCCGCGATAGGGTGGCATGAGATTGAAGCAACCATCGATGTCGAGCTTGTCAAACAGCTCCACGATGCCTTCGACGTCACGGGACAGCACGCCGCCGTTGAACTCGACCCCGACCATCTGGCCCGAGCCCTTTCCGGTCTTGATGCCCAAGTAGTCGCACAAGGCTTCCTGCACCTCGACGGTGGCCCACATATCGGTGGGCACCCTGTCGACCGGCTCATGCCGGATTGCGGCTAGATACCTTTCTCGATGGTTCATAGGCTTTGCTATCTCCTGGCACGGAGCCGCAACCTCATACGCTGGGCGCAAGAGGCACGGCGGCTAGGCGATAAGCTTCTTGGCCAACGCGGCAGCCGATCCGGCCCCGGGAGCGTAGCCATCGGCGCCGATCTCGTCGGCAAACTCTTTGGTTACCGGTGCACCGCCGACCATGATCTTGATCCTGTCGCACACGCCGGCTTCCCTGAGGGACGCGACCACCGCTCTCTGCTGGGGCATAGTCGTGGTGAGCAGGGCGGAGAGGGCCAGGATGTCTGGTTCGTGATCCAGGACGGCCTGGACAAAGTCTTCGGCTGGTACGTCGGCGCCTAGGTTGACGACGTCAAAGCCGGCCCCCTCCATCATCATCCCCACCAGGTTCTTACCGATGTCATGCAGGTCACCCTGCACGGTGCCAATGATGACCTTACCGGCTGGCTCGACCGCG
>Ga0209121_10005902_pt1 | contig 10928 bp, 12 predicted proteins | sample Cruoilmetagenom3_FD_187292 | JGI IMG/M metagenome (GOLD analysis project Ga0209121, IMG submission 187292) | Oil polluted marine microbial communities from Coal Oil Point, Santa Barbara, California, USA - Sample 3 (SPAdes) (version 2) | ecosystem: Environmental > Aquatic > Marine > Oil seeps ...
ACTTGCGATACAGACATATTAACCGGACCTGCCGAAACCGTGCAGATCATAGCCGATATTATAATCGATATCGCCAGGATGTTTACTAACCCGTGTTTACCCATTGTGTTTTCCCCTTTTTGTTGATTTCGGCTGTGTCATCAACGTCCACCGGAGCCGATGCGCCAACCTCCAATGTGATCGGATTTCTGTTTCGAACCGGTACAGAATCTTTTCACATTATTATTATCATAATGAGTTGTTCACGTATATAAACTTTACGGAAGGGTGATGGTGTCAAACTGTTCTGGCATCGAGGGGGGATGGTTTCTGATACGATTGTGTTTTATGGCACTGTCTGGAAATCAGAGTGTTTTTACTGGAATTTCCGATTGTGCCAATTTTCAATGGCATTTAACCAAAAGCTGTAATGGTCAGTTGGATGCACAACACCGCGACTGACATAAGACTTGTTGCCAATTAGCGTTCATCTCCATCAAAAATCTTTAAATTAAATGAGATATATCTCATAAAATATGCGTAACATTGATCGAGCGTTAGGCGACGATAGGGTGATAAAAACCATGACCGGACTCTCCGCATCTGAATTTAACGAACTGATAGAGAGCTTTAGGGAAGAATTTCAAAATAAAACGTGGGTTCGGTATGAAACAGGAGATCGCGGTTCTTGAGAGGATCGGTGAGATCGAGGGTGTCGTGAGGCGGCATGTTGAGGGGATTGATGGGTGAGAGGGCACTATCTGAAAAGTCCCCTGGTGTTTTCACTGAAAAGCGTTCATGGAACCCGATATTACAGAATAAATTGAAAAGTCGCTGATACAAAACATGCCCGGCGATCATAATCCCTCGATGGTCTTTCTGGCATCCTCGTAAACATCGACACTGAGCCACATCACCCGTGCAAGCCGCTCCAGCGCATCCAGTGCCTCGATCTTCGATAGTTTCCGAATCTTTGCGGATCGGATCAGTACACCGATCGAGCCAGCAACCTCCAGCCCAAGCCCTGTTGCAAACCGTCTTGCTGCAAGATCATCGAGAAGAATCGGGCAGTTCTTTCTTCTTGCAAGCATTATGGCAGCGGTTTCCCCGATCTCAATCCCCACACTCTTTGCAATTTCTTTTACGCGGTCACTGGTGTCGATTTCTTCAATTGCGATCCAGCCATCTCTTATCTCGTTCTCTATCAAGAATGCATCTGCTGCCCCTTCTTCTTTACCGCGGTCTACAACCTCGATTTTGACGTCAACGGGTATCGCCACCTTTCCAAACAATTCTTTGAGAAGATTCAGACGGTATATCCTTGCAAGGTGGATCAGCGGTCCCGAATTGCTTACAACTATCCTTCCTTCAGAGCCCACTCGATATCCACATCCAGATCCTCTTTTTTATATTGAAAAGGAATGTTTGACCTCTTTAACTCCTCAAGCGCACCGCGGTAGGTCATTCCAGCTATCCTTGCCGCTTTCCAGAGGGATATCTTCCCTTCACGGTACAGTTCCAGTGCTTTTTTGGTGCGGTATTCTTGAAGTCCGGTACCAACGAGTTTGCGGAGCATGGTTCCTTTATCAACGAGTTCCAGTCTGCATGCCTCTTCGATATCATGCAGATATTGCTCTGGCAGTCGGACAGATATCGTTTTCATGGTTGATCTGTGATCACATTTTATTAGAATGTATACTTAAACCTGCGGTTACGCAGAAGCTTATGCGTCGTCCCCTCCGGCACCCTACCTCATCCACCCATCAACTGCCCATACACCGCCTCAACCGCACCAAGCATCTCACCCTGAGTGACGCCAAGCATTCCTGCCGCATACATCGCACCGCCTGCACCGACCCCTTCCTTGACCTCGCCTGCCTCGTATTTACGCAATCCCGCCATACGCGAATCCGCGAAACCCGGATCGACGATATGAATAGGGCATCCGAGATCACGGATCACCGCATCAAAGTCGATCGAACGATCCTGAGACACGTACTTCGTGGTCGCAATCGAGATTCCGCCGGTATCGATGCCGAGATGCGTAAGTATCGTAAATACAGCGATCATCTGGGTGCCGCCTGCAAGAACGATGCTCAGGTCAGACGACGCCATGCCGCTGATTAGCCCTGCGACAGCAGGCATCATCGGATCGCCGATGGCTGCGATGGCACGCAGCGGATCAGCACGCGCCTCATCGGTGGTGAGACCTGATGCATCGATGCCCTGCCGCACAACCGCTCGTTTGATCCCGAGGGGATTTTCCATGTAACTGCTGCTGATGCCGTAATCGTACCCGAGTGCTGTGAGTATGCCAAGAGCAGTGGTCGTGCCGCCGGGAATGCTTTCGCCTATGATGATAAAGTCTGATAGTTTTCCGAGTTGCGTGCCGATCTGTGTGGCGCTCTCATAGATCACACCCGCATGAGGCACAGCGTCCCCGTACCTGATATCACGCCCGGGCAGAGCACCAAGATCGATTGCCGGAACATCAGGCACGATCCGAAGTCCTGCGTTTACGAAGAGGTACGGGATGCCGGTCAGTTGCAGCGCAGCGCGGGTCATAACAGCAGGCGTTGGCGCACCGTCCGGTTTCATCGGCAGTTCCGGAACGCTATGGGTGCTGCCATATACCACGATCTCGGCATCACCTGCCGGCGTGTAATCATTCAGTTCGGTGGTTGCGCCCGCAGCCGAGATATTCGGGATCCGGCACGTATCGGTGTTCGAGAGTACGCAGAGAAAAAGAGGGTTGGACCAACAGTCTTCCGGGGTTTCGGCAGACGTGATCCAATTGCTTGACATTGTGCCTGGTCGCAAAACCGCGAGAGAGCTTCTCTGCGGCATGTTTACGAGGATTATGTGCTGGATACTGCCATAATGTGGACTGAGGTGGGGTGCTTGGTGATACGACCCATCTCAGCCCCGACTAAGTGTTTCACGCCTTTTTCAGCAGCAATATCCAGTATCCGCTGGGTGATCACACCATCGAAAACAACGCTCTCGATGTTATCGGTGCAACCTTTCAGCGAATCCGCCAGATCCCGCACCGGCACCTCCTTGATGACGTTGGTGTCGCTGTCGAGCAGCCGTGCACCCATGGTACCAGCAAGTTCCTTTACGTATGTCGCGAATTCGGAACCGTTCTCTGGTTTCTCGACCTTAGGGGGTTTCGAAACAGCTTTCTTGCGTACCTTAGTACCGCGATCGTGTATCTTCCTCTTTGGTTCGGCTTCCTGCGCATAACTGATGACCGCCTGATCGACCGGCTCCTTCTGGCGCAGCGCTGTCACGATCTCCTTCTGGACGAGTTCCTCAACACCCTTGCCATCAGGAGCACGCGCCACAAAATCGATGTCCGCCATCTGGAGCAATTCCTTGATGATCAGTTCTCCGCCGCGATCCCCGTCTGTGAACGCTGTGACAATCTTCTCCTTGCACAGCGGGATGATCGACTCCGGAATGCTCGTCCCGCCGACAGCGACTGCATTCTTGATCCCGTATCTCAGCAAGGTGAGCACATCTGCCCGCCCCTCGACAAGGATGATTGTATCGGAGTCCGTTACATGCGGACCTGCAGGAAGATTATCTTTGCCATAAGTAGTGATCTCCTCAATTCTCACCGATTTCTTGACCTCGTCAGCAATCTCCTGGCTTTCAGGGACTGTCTGGTTAAACATCTCGGTCAGGACATACTTCGCCCTGTCGATGATGTGCCTTCTCTTTGCAGCGCGCACATCTATCATCTTCTCAAGCAAGATGTGTGCTGTACATGGACCGACACGGTCGATGGTTTCGAGCGATGCTGCCAGAATCGCAGTCTCGACGCGATCGAGGCTTGATGGGATGGTGATCGTTCCACTCGACTTGCCGCCTTTTGAACCGATATCCACATCGATCCTACCGATCCGCCCGGTCTTCTGGAGATCGCGCAGGTCAAGATCGCTGCCCAGCAACCCCTCGGTCTGTCCGAAGATCGCTCCAACTACATCGGGTCGTTCAATGAGCCCGTCTGTTGATATTGTAGCTTGAATGACGTATTTCGTTGTATCAGAATCTTGCATATAATTCACCTCTATAGAAATAGTCTCGGGATTAACCCAGTCATATCAATGCATTCTCAAAGTAACGCGTTCTACCACGTGTTACGGTTTATTGCATCTTTCTGCAGTCTATGTGAATATGATTGATGATCGACCTCTGATGTTCCACTCGAACCGCGCCTGGGTTCTGCCTTGAAAATCTTTGAGATCTTGCAAATGTGATAACCGTTGACTATTTTTATCGGTTACAGATACCTTTGTCGGTGACAATATAATAAGGTTGTGGTTTCCAATATTATCAAATATATTTTATAATTTCCTGCCGCAGTTTCACGATATGCTGCTTAAGCCCCTGCACGTCCTTTATATCCTTCTGCACCAGTTTCTTCAGCCGGGAACGCAGGTCGGTGTCGACCGCCACATCACGGGACTGTAGATATCTAACGATCTGCGCCGACAGTTGGTTTCCCCTGCGATCCCAGTCCGTAAGCACGACCACAGAATCGTAGTTGCTCGCAAGCGAATCCGTAAAATGCAGCAGGGACTGCCCGCATGGCGACTCGATCGCGCCGCATATCCCGAGATTGCGCAGTGCCGACTCGTCGTTCCTGCCTTCCACCACGATCACTGCTCCGCGCTCAGACATCCCCATAAGATCCTGCAGCACGCGCTCGATCAGTTCGTAGCGGCGAACCGCATCCTTAGTTCTCGCGGTCATGCTCAAAAAATAAAGAGAGTGTCCGGACCGCGTCCTCTCTGGCGACACCGATCAGTTCAATCGACTTCCTTGTACTCGCCTGACCGTTCAGCCGGATCTGTGCGGAACTTATCCCGAATAACCTTGATAACTCCCTGATTAACTGTTTGTTTGCCTTGCCATCTATGGCTTTTGCAGACACTTTCGCGCGGATACGGTTTCGCGACTCATCGTATCCGCTCGGGACTTCTGTGCTTCCGGATCCGGGTATGACCTTTAAATCGATCATCACACCGTTTCCTGTATCTTTTATGGCGTCTTCGTAGGACATGAAGCTTGTTTTTGTGGTTGTAGCCCGGACGCACTAACTCCGTGAAATCATCCACTGGATTTTTCCGTTGTCATCACAGTACCCTCGTGCCGGGCAATATCACCTGTTCCACACCGGGGTTGGCTTGGCAGTCATCGATAGGTTTACCAGTAACTCCTGCAAGGACCTATTCAGTGCGGTTTTGTGCCCCGTTCTTATGCTCCGGTGATCATCGATTCACACCAGTCCTCGAAGAAGGGACATTAACAGGATGGGGCATCATGGTATATATCGGTTGCTGTGAAAGGGGGGATGATGCCAGTGTACGTAGCAGATTCATCAGTATTCATCCTCGGAATGCCGCTTCCCTCCCGGATGCAGAACCGGATCATCACCACGCCGGGGGTCATTGCGGAACTTACGGACCTGAAATCAAAAACGGTGTTCGAGGCAGCGCTTGAGTCTGGCGTGGAGGTCGAGTCACCACTCGCCCACCTTATCACGGAAGTCAGGTCTCATGCACGCAGAACAGGCGATATCGAGCGGCTATCCGGTACCGATGTCGGCATCCTGGCAAAGGCACTTGAGCACAGCGGCATCCTCTGCACCGATGATTATGCGATCCAGAACGTAGCAGAGAGTCTCGGGATCGAAACAGAACCGATCCTGCAGGAAGGGATCAAAGAGACGTTCGAATGGGGCAGACGGTGCAAGGGCTGCGGCAGGCGGTTCGGAAGCGATGTGCGGATCTGTCCGGTCTGCGGAAGTGAAACAAAGGGATATAAAAAGAGCAGAAGGAGTTTAAGATGACTACAATCGGTATTGATATCGGAGGCGCAAACACAAAGGTTGCATCGGCAGACGGGAGCATCACAGAGATATATTACCTCCCGATGTGGAAGGATGCAGCACTCCCTGACCTCTTATCAAGTATTGCGGATCGGCTGATGCCAGACAAGGTCGGGGTCGTGATGACCGGCGAACTTGCTGACTGCTTCGAAAGTAAGGAACGTGGAATCGCATTTATCTGCGATGCGGCCCTGCGCGCATTTCCGGAGAGTGTGATATATTATCTTAACAATAAATGTGAATTCACTGGCGGCTATGATCCAGGTCTTGCCGCGGCAAACTGGGCAGCATCCGCAGGTCTTCTTGCACGGGACTTCGACGGCGTTTTTGTGGACGTCGGCAGCACGACAACAGACATAATCCCGATCGCGGGGGGTGCTGCATGTGCTGGCGGCACGGATTTCGAGCGGTTAAAGCGCGGCGAACTCCTGTATTCGGGCGTGCTCCGGACAAATCTCGCAGCACTTCTCGACCGGGTCGTCCTCGACGGTGCCGGGTGCAGGATATCGTCAGAACTCTTCGCGATAACAGCAGATGCGTATCTCGTGCTCGGAAGGATTAGAGAAGAGGAGTACACCTGCGAAACGCCGGACCATGCAGGAACTACGGTCACGGATTCGATCAGACGGCTTGCACGCACCGTCTGCGCAGATCCTGACGAAATAGGGAGTTCTGGCGTGCACGCCATCGCAGAGCAGGTGCAGGAGAAGCAGGTGCAGGATCTATCAGGCGCACTCGATGATGCTTTGAAGCGGCACGGGCTTAATCGCGTCATCGGCACAGGGCTTGGCGAGTTCCTGATCAGGGATGCAGTGGAGCGGCTTGACGGCGCCCGGTGCTCATTCGTATCAGGGATGTATGGGGAAGCCGTGTCGAAGGTATTCCCTGCGTATGCGGTTGCGAGATTGGTTGAATCCGGATAATTCACTCAAGTCTGAACGCAGGAATCCGAGTATTATACCGCTTCCCATTGGCATCCACAAACTCTGTGCACGTGATCTCGCCATCCGGAGTTGTTAAGATTGCAGTGTGATGGATCTGCGGATAAGAGCCGGTCTCGATTGTGTAGTTGTATGTATGATCCGCTAACAGTGTAAATTGCTCCGGAAATGTTATACGGTGATAATCGCCGCTATAACCATTCCATGTGCCGTTTACATCCACGCCATTTCCAAAGAGTCTGACATATTCGCTGTGACCGCCGGTTCCGGCACACGGATAGGTGTACATCGTACAGATGTTGATGACATCGTGCAGGGGTTTAATCGTGCCGGTATGTCTTCCGGAGATGCTCGGGTATGTTCCAGAGCCTGTGTCGAGTTCGCGGACTTGTGAAGTTGAAACCTCAAACCAGAACTCGGCAGTATCATTAACGTATCCGGTCTTATCAACATGGATCGTAACGTTGTAAGTACCATCCAGGGAAGTGTTTGTGAAAGTTCCATTGTAATGCCCAACCAATCCCTCTGCCATTGTGATCCATTCGATCGAACTGTCGGGCTTTAGAATCTTCGCATCCACGCTGTCGGTTGTGATATTGCATCCGGTTTCATTCTGCACAACACACGAGATTGTTACAGTCTCGTTCAAAGTATGGATCAATTTGTCCGCCCGGGCTTGGGCAATATTAAGTTCGTTTACAGGCACTGACCAACCACTTTTATTCGTAAACGGATAAAAATCAAAATGTCCTGCCGGATGCGGTACATCCGTATCCCCAATTCCATCGCCAGCGATGCCGTGCTTCCCAGTTCCACTACCGTCATCGGCGCCAGTGTAGTCGGACCAGTAGTTTCCTTCGAGAAGAACCTGATGGTGCCAGTCGTTATTTGCAGGATTGCTATCGTATGCGTTATTGGAATTGGTTACAAGGTTGTTGTGGAAAACAAGGTTACTCGAAGAAGACAAGTAGACACCATAGTGGTTGTTCGATTCTATAATGTTGTTTGTTAGGGTATTAGAGTTACTGGAGTCCCATATACGGATGCCATTACCCACATTGTCAATTATAGTGTTGTTTGTTATGGTGTTGGAACTGCTGGAAAAATAAAGCTCGAGAGCACCATAAGTATAATTACAGGCTGTATTGTTGAGCAGGGTATTGCCTGTTATGGTGTTGCTGCCGGATGCAACCAAATAGATGCCGGGATACTCGTTGTTAGAAGCATTGTTGTTGATTATACAGTTGCTGTCGGATGATCTCAAGAGTATACCACTACCGCAACCGATACTGCTTGAAACATTATTATCAATTATCGTGTTGTTGTCGGAGTGGTACAGATAGATACCATTGTGGTTAATCAAGACATTGTTGCTCGATATGGTGCAGTGTTCCACACCACCAAGATATATTCCAGCATAGTAGCCAGTTGCTCCCGTCACCGTAAACCCTGAGATGTTCACATAATCAGCAGTCACATTGAAGACCGGACTATCAGATGTGCGGTTAGTCACAGTGACCACCTCAGCACCCTCGCCTTCCAGTGTGAGTTGCTTGTTCACAACCACATTCTCAGAATACGCCCCTGCATACACGTAAACCGTATCTCCGGAAATGGCTGAATCTATCGCCGCCTGAATCGAGGTGAAATCTGCGCCGCCACTGTCATCCACAGTCCAGGTCTTAGGAAGTTTGCGTGGGGTCGACAATGTTTTTTGGTCATCCTCGTCAAACATTATCAACACACTTCCGTTGATCTCGGAATACTGTGATACGTATGTTAACTGGATGATGTTTGAATCTGCGCCACAAAAAACCGCATCAAGGTATGCACGAAATACCAGCGCACCGGTTGTGTTATGGTACTCAAACCACCCATCCCCCTCAGAGTCAACGATCGCATCCTTCACAAGCACCCCATCCTTAAGTAGTGATAGCCATGCCTTATCCCCAATATCGATATCTTTCGGGACAAACGAATAACCCTCGTAGAGTTCCCACACATCACCTGCCGGATCTGCATTCATGTATGTTTTTGATCCGTTCTCGATCAACTGCGTGCCATTGCCGGAATACTGATTGACATTCTTGAGTTTGACAACGTCTGCCAGACTCCCTTTAAACACAGCCTCAACCATACAATCGACCGATTCAAGACCATTTTCATACTCAAACGGGTCGCCGGACTCCAGTATATCTTCCTTCGACATGATGCCGTCTTTCGATAGTTCAAGCCATACTTTATCCCCTCCGTGGAACAACCCGTGTTGATCTTCGAGGTCTTTCATCGTAAGCACATACTCATCCATGAGTTCCCATGCCATGCCATCCGGATCTGCTGATCTGTAGAAATGAGACTCGTCAACGATCAGAGCAGTTCCGTTGATATCAGAATACTGACTGAGATTTACAAGTTTAACCGCGTTTGCCTCACAGCCTCTGAATACGCAATCGACCATGCAGGTTACACTACCAGTGCCAGAGGTGTAAACAAACATACTGGCAGAGTCCTCGTTTAATATCTCTTCCTCCACGACCGTGCCGTTCTTTGATAGTTCAAGCCATACCCCATCGTCGTTGAAACCAACATCCTTCATCGCAAGTACATAACCATCAGCAAGATCCCATGGAATGCCTGCCGGATCTGCTGATTTAAATAAATGGGACGCATTGTTGATCAATATACTACCATCTGCCTCTGAACGCTGGTAGACTTCTGCAAGTCCGACCACGTTCGAAGCACTCCCAAGAAACGCCGCTTTCAGGGTTACGTTGATGATTTCAGTTCCGTTTTTGACATAACTGTAATAAGAATCCGAATCAACTGGAGCTCTTAACTCTTCGGTCAGCAGCGCCTCACCAACCATCACCCCATTCTTCAGGATGACGATTCGCGCTTTATCTCCACCAAGAGAAACGTCCTTTGCCGCGATGGAATAATTTTCAGATAGATTCCACGGGGAATTGATCCAGCAATCGTCCAGCACAAACCCGCCTCCGCCAGAGTGTATAGGTGGCTCATCCCTGATCAGATGCGGATAGAATTCTATCGCACCTGTGTTGTCTGCCGTTTTGAACGATAGGTTGCCCATGATCGGTGTGGTTGTGTTCGGGGTCAGATCAATCGGCACATCGTTCTTGAGGGTGATACCCGATGAACTTACAGTCTTCACTTCCATCGTACCATAGTCGTCTCCGGTACGGATTCCTGTCACATTATCATCGATTAGGAAAACATACTTGATCTGAACCAGATCGGAGCATGTTCCACTGAAGACTGCGGAGACGTAACATGAAAATATGGGGGTGTCGGCTACTCCTGATACATTTCCGGTGTACGTGTACACCCGATCCTGTAGACTGGAACTGCCGGCATCGATCACCGTGTCGTCAAGTTCCGTTCCGTTCTTTTTTAGCGAGAACCATACCATGTCACCATAAAGGTCGGTCTGTTGTGCAACAAGACTAAATCCTCCACCAAGATCCCACCCCTCGCCTGTTGCAAGGGTCATGGTATCGGTGCTGTCCCACTCAACCAGTAGTTTTGCAGGTCTGCCGCTGCGATTGATGGCTACATATTCCTCGCCCATCCAGAACTCGACCCAGTAGCGAGAGTTTCCATCCACAGTCAACCCAAGATTCCTGTAAAGTTCGTATTCACGCCATGTTGGGGATGTGGTGTAGATGAGGCAGCCCTCATCGATGGTCCGGTTGATATCCGGTCCTTCCAGTGTGTAAGCCGCAATCGTCAGCGTTTCCGTGCCAACGCAAGCATCATCGCTCATATTATAGCAGAATCCACCGAAGTTGGAACTATTCCAGACGGCATCTCCGGTTTGCGCACCTGTCAGTTGCACAACCTCACCATCAAACTCAAGCGCAACCGCGCCCATGCCCGCGCACGCAAGCACCGCTGCGACCACCAGCACAGGCAGCAGTCGTCGGGTCATGTCGCCTCCAGCGTCACATCCCAGCCCGCGGCAGGTACATCATCAGCCAGCGCGCAAGCGATAAGCATCGCTCGCAAAACAGTATCAGTCCCAATCCTAATAATTCTTCCATTCACACCAACCATCTCCAGAACGATTACATTTTATGTCAACCTTATTC
>Ga0209121_10005903_pt1 | contig 10927 bp, 10 predicted proteins | sample Cruoilmetagenom3_FD_187292 | JGI IMG/M metagenome (GOLD analysis project Ga0209121, IMG submission 187292) | Oil polluted marine microbial communities from Coal Oil Point, Santa Barbara, California, USA - Sample 3 (SPAdes) (version 2) | ecosystem: Environmental > Aquatic > Marine > Oil seeps ...
CAAGCCGCCAAGGGGATCGTCCTCGGGGATGAGATCGCCCTGCTGCGCGTGCTGATCCGCCGCGCAAGCTGAAGCGGACACAAACCGCCTCAGCGCAGTGCCGCACACATCGGTGTGCGGCCAGACCAGATTTTGGCCAGCCAGGGCGTGGCCCTAAATGAATCGGCCCAACACCTGGCCGTGGTTAGCGAGGCGATGCTGCGTCTGTGCTGGAACAAAGTGGAACCCCCAAAACGAAGTGAAGGGGGCTGTCTGCTGCGCACGAACCACCTGCTGGGCGGGTCTGAAAGCAGCACCTTTATGAGCGAGCTCAACCTGGTGCTCAAAGAAGTGTCCGAAGAGATGGCCCTCGAAGAAGGCTGAACCTCGCATTTATTCGTTTCGGTTCGTTTTTTTTGGAACGAAGTGGAACCCCCGCAGGGGGTAGGAACGAAGTGGAACTCCTGCAGCAAAGCGGAATCCTGGAGCGAAGCGGAACCCCCGCAGCGTAGCGGAGGGGGCAGAAGCAAAGCGTAGGGGGCTGAGGAGCCCCGATGAAACGCTTTGCCCTGATTTTGCTGGTCCTGTCCGCCCTCTCCCTGGTAAGGTTCCCATGAGCCTTTACACTTCGCTGACTTTGCTGGAAGCCAATCAGCTTGAAGGAAAGGTCTGAGGTGAGGGTGACAATAAAGATTGTGCGATCATCCTGCGCTTACGCCTTCGCTTCATCCTCATCCACATTGATCAAATCCTTCCACCAGAAGGGACCCTCCCAATCCTCCGGTGTGAAAAACCCCTCACCCAACCTCCAAGCCCTTCAGCAGCGAGGGCTGGTCCAGGATCATCCGCTTCCACGCCACCACCCGCTCGGGCTGATTCAATGTAAAATAAAATAATCCTTCACATACGGATTGCTAAATCAACCTTTCCACTCATTTCACGAAAGACTCATGATGAACATCCAATTGAAAATCACCTTAGAAGGTTCCAAACCCCCCATATGGCGTCGGGTGTTGGTCTCAGACGATTCCACATTGCTCGATCTTCATGACCTGATCCAGTTCTGCTTCAACTGGAAGGATTATCACCTGCATATCTTCAAAGTATCCGGTATGGAATTCGTCCACGTCGAAGACTGGGATGAAGACGGCGATCTTTATCAGGAAGACAGTCGAGCCCGCCTCAAAGACCTGATCCCGAGATTCGTCCCCGAAGGCATGTCCTTTGCCTACCGGTATGACTTTGGGGATAACTGGCTGCTTAAAATTAAAGTTGAAAAAATCATCCCGGATTCGCACAACGCCAATCTGCCCCGTATCCTCGGGGGCAGACGCGCCGCTCCCCCGGAAGATGTCGGCGGCATTTGGGGATATGCCGAATTTCTTGAAGCCGCTCATGACCCACAACACCTCGAACACGACAGCTACCTGGCATGGATTGGCGGGTCATTTGACCCGGAGAACTTCGACGCAGAGGCTGCTGATCAAATGGTGAAAAAAGTTTTGCGCAAGCGCAGCCTCATCAGGGCTTCCACCTGGCCGGTTGGTCTCCTGTATGCCAATTTTCAAGGCGCAACTCAAAACCAATGGACCGAGTCGCTACCCAAGCCGCTCAAAGCAGCCGCTGCAGATCTGCCGCTTCGCCGTGATATGGTCATCCTGCTGACCTACTTAAAAAATCACAAAGTCAAGGGCACCAAAGCCCGCGGCAATTTCCCCCGCAAGGATATCCGGTCAATCACAGCCGATTTTGTCAGTCCACCCCGGTTGGATGTAGAAATCAATGAGATCATTTGGAAGCTGCAATCGGAGGATGAGGTACAGGATTTGCTTCGCTATCACCTCCTGGCATGCGTTTCCGGATTGTTATTCGGAGGTGAAAATTTATCCTGGGAGCTGCTGCCACAGGGTGAGGTTTTTCTGAACCTGCCCCCTGAAAACCAGGTCTGGTATCTATCCCATGTCTGGTTTTGCCATTTTAATTGGATTTATGAATATGACGCCTCAGAGGATTGGCCAATAATGAGCCTAAAGTCAGACGTGATTGCGCTCTTCAGCGCTTATCCAATTGAGGAAGACATTCCAATCAACCAGGTCATAGGCGATCTGACAAGCAGGGAGAAGCGGGGCGGAGGGGACCAGCGCGATGAAGAAGATATCTTAGATCAAAAATATTTTTTGATTCGGGCGGTCCTTCAGCCCTTGGGCACATTCGGGATTATTAAATTAAGTGAATCGAACCCCATGGATGAATTCTTCTCGGAGATTACAGGAATCCAGATTTCAGAATTGGGCCATCATATATTGGAAGAACAAAAACCATATTTCAAACGTCGTCTATAGCCTTTGACAATCGGAGATTAATTCCATCCATAAAGAAAGCGGATTGACCATGGGCTAAACCCCATCGCTCAAAAGGAACGATTGGGATTCTGACAGGGGATTCCGCCAACAAGAACACGGCAGTCTTTCCTCACTTTTTTTGACAAATCGCTGGAAAAACCAGCCTTGCCAATCACCCCCTCACCCAACCGCCAACCCCTTCAGCAGCGGCGGCTGGTCCAGGATCATCCGCTTCCAGGCCACCACCCGCTCGGGCCGCGCCTTGTACCAGCCGCTCATAAAGGTATACGAAAGGATACGTCGGTAGGCGAAGAACAGCTCCAGCCGGGGCAGCCACACCCGGTCCAGGTCGTTCTCCCCCCAATACCCATCCAGGAAGGTGCGCAAGAACAGCGCCAGGCGTTCGGGGTGGTGCAGCGGCCCCCGCAGGCCGCCGGAGAGCCTCGTCAGGACGTGCTGGCAGGCGATGGCGATGTCGTTGGCAAACCAGTGGTGGGTCGCTACGTCAAAATCCAGCAGGGTCACACGCTCGCCGTCCACCCGCAGGTTCCACAGGTGGGGGTCGTTGTGGATAAAGCCGAAGCAGGCCTTGCAGATGGGCAGGCCGCGCAGCGCCTCCCTGATCCCCTCCCATTGTGCCTTCACATCCGGGTCCGTGATCCTGGTATCAAAGAACGTCCATTCCGACTCCCAGGTCAGGGTGGGCTCCCCGCTTTCGGGGTCCGTGCAGTGGTGCCAGTCGGGGTAGCCCTGGGTCACCCGGTGCAGCATCCCGATCACAGCCCCCCAGCGGCGCACAAAGTCCGGATCCCACACCGTGGGGGACAGGGTTTCGCCCCCCACCTTCCGCATGGCGTACGCCGCCCACGTCCCGCTGTCATCCGCCGCGCTTTCATACAGGTTCCCACTAAGGGAGGGCAGCGGCTCAATCACCGGGACGCCGTGCCGGCTGAGGTAGTCGATGAAGTCCAGGCGCGCCGCCAGGTGCAGCAGAGCCTTGCGCGCCTCCCCCTGGCCGAGGTGCATGATCTTTAACAGGTGCTCGTCTTCCCGATCGCCCAGGCGGTAAACCGTGCCGTCCGAGTCGTCAAACCCGCCCCCGAAGCGCGCCAGCACCGCGCTGGCGGAGCCGGCATAAGCCTGGCGGAAGGTTTCAAGCACATCTTGCGGGACGGGGATCACAGTTTCTCTCTTCAGCAGATAGGGACCAGTTTACTTATTTTACATTTCCTCCCCCAATCTATCAAATCACCGGTCAGGATAATCGAAAAGTCCAAGAAATTTTTTCTGAAGTTATTTGACCCTATCCCCAACCCGGAGGGCGGGATGGGGTGATTAATCAGCAGGATCTTTATAGTTTTCGCTAAATATCGACTTTGTAATTACCCTGAAATCACGGGTCAGGACAATCGAAAAGTCCAAGAAATTTTTTCTGAAGTTATTTGACCCTATCCCCAGCCCTTCCCCTCGGATGAGGGGAAGGGTGCCCGGAGGGCGGGATGGGGTGATTAATCAGCAGGACCTTTATAGTTTTCGCTAAATATCGACTTTGTAATTACCCTGAAATCACGGGTCAGGACAATCGAAAAGTTGAAAAACAAATCCATTCAAAATTCTCAAACAACGCCAACCAGTTGGAACCCTCACCCTACTCATTGTTCAATTCCTGATCGGAGTGCGGCTTGAAAGAGCAAACCCTTTCACTTCATGAAGAATATCAGAATCAATCATAATACCAAACTCGGTGAGGGTGAATGCTAATGATTATGATTGCCCCACACCTTTCTGGGTATATTCTATTGATCCATTCCCCCCTCGCAGCCCGGCACCCCCTACCCGGGCTGCACCACATACACACTTATTCCTGCTGATCCGCTTTCTCCCCCGTCTCATCCTGCTTCGGGCCAAGGATTGTATCCAGGAAGTTATCGATATCTTCATCGGTGGTGTCGGGACCAAACTGGAAGCGCAGGGGCTTCCGGTGGTTTTGATAATAGACATGATCGTCCCAGTCCTCCTCGGTCCATTCTGACCTCGGCTTTTCCGTCCAGGCGTGCTTTCGTATTCTTTTCGAGGGCGATTGTTCACTGCCTGTTTCACGCTTGTCAGTCATCGCATGTCTCCTTTCCTCATACCAGCAGCACCCAGCGCTTCTCTGGGAAGGCCAGGGTGGTGGGCAGCATCGCCAGCACGTCCGCCCCGATCAGCCCCTGGCCGTCCTGCAAGCCCAGGGCGCTTTGAATGTCTGCGTTCAGCACGCCGCAGGTCAGGCGCAGGGTCTTGTGTCCCAGCTTTGCATCCAGGCGGTAGAGTGCTGTCTCAAACTCAGGCATACCCAAAGGGCGGACCATCTCCGTGTCCACAGGCTCACCCTCGCCGGCCCATTCCACCGGCACCAGGCTGCGCGGAAAGGCCGTGTGCACTTGCATGCGGCGCTCGCTCCCTGCGAAGGGCATCTTACAGGTGATGGTGCCCTCCTCCAATTCCAGGTCCAGCCGCCAGCCGCGGCAGCGCAATGGCTGGCGGCTGAAGGTGACCAGGCGGCGCTTCGGGTCAAGCTGCACGAACAGCTCGCGCAGGATGTCCATCCCCAGGACCACGTCCACCTGGGTGCCCAATGCCGCAGAAAGCGTGTTCAGGCTGCGCCCGTTCGCCTCCTGCGGAAGGTTGTAAACCTCCCCCAGGAAGTTCCAGGCCGCCTCGCGCCCAAAGCTGTGCGTGGCACCGCTGTCCAGGGCAACCATGCGCCCCTCAACCTCCACAATGGGCACGCCGCTCACAAACCGCAGGCGGTAGTCGCTGGTGAAGCCCTTCACCTGGCTGGTGCGGTACATCTGGTAGTGGCGCGACTTGCGCTGCATGGCGTCCATGCCCTGCATCATCTCCGTGCTGAGGTGCTGGTAGCGCTGCCGGGCAGCATCCGAGACGCTGCTCGCATACTTGGAGATCGATTGGTTCATCATCTGCGAGGCGCCCACACGGTCCCCCGCCCGTTCGCGCTGCAGGGCTTGCCTGGCTTTGTCCGCCAGGTCCACCTCGGCATAGCGCGCCAGCAGCTCTTCATCGCCTTTGTGCTCGGCTTCTTCCGCCTCGGGCACTCCCTTGAAGACGACCTCCGCCGTCACGCTGTGTTTCTCGCCCGCGGCATCCATCCCGCTCACCTGGACGGGCACGGTCAGCGTATCAGCACCAACCAGCGCCAGGTTCGAGAGCTTGACATACAGGGTCTTCTCACCCTCTGCCGCCATGCTTCCCAGGAAGATCGTGTAATTTCCGTCCTCCACGTCGGTGTGCCAGCCCGCCGGCACGCTCACCTGCGTCCCCGCCGGCAGTTGGAATTTCACCTGGATGTCCCTGGCCGTGATGTTGATCAGCTCATCGAACTCGCGCTCAAACACCAGGGGGATCGCCTGGACCGTCTCCAGGAAGTGGAAGCTGCCGCCCCCCAGGGTGGACATGGCTTCCAGCAGGTTTTCGTCATAATCGGCGCCCACCCCAAAGCACGAGGTGGAGATATTCCGCACAAAAAGTTCCTGGGCGTGCATCGAGAGCGTGCCAATATCGCGCACCCCCACATTAGCCAGCCCGTCGGTCAGCAGCAGCGTGCGGTTGAAGGATTTCTCGCCCGCCACTTCCGCCACCTGGCGGCTGCCGGCCAGCCAGCCCCCATACAGGAAGGTGCTGCCTCCGGTTTGCAGCCGCTGGATGCGCTTCTTGAGGTCCTGCTTGACCGCCCTGGTCAGGAACTGGGAAGGCATCAGGGTCTCGACCTTATCGTCGTAGATCACCACCGCGGCCCGGTCCTGCTCGCTCAGCAGGTCGATCACGTGCAGGGCGGCTTCCTTGACGTAGTGCAGCTTCTCACCGTGCATCGAGCCGCTGCGGTCCAGCACCAGCGCCAGGTTGAGGGGCACGTGCAGCCGGTCCGCCGCCGCGGGCGGTGCCAACAGGGTCAGCTCCAGGATGCGCTCCCCCGCTTTTCCCACGGGCAGGACGGGTTTGTCCGCCCCCACCTTGAGTTGTAGAAATTGGTTATTGGTTGGTTTATTCATGTTGGTCTCCTTTCGTGGTTTCCCGCTCAAAAATGGAACGGGCGAATGATATCAGCCGCCGGATTTTGCGTAGTTTCGCCTTATCGCGCGTCTCCCGGGTGTGCAGTTCCACCCCGTCCGCCAGCACCGTCCGCCGCCAGCGCTCTTCACTGGACGGTGGGGATTCTTGCGCTGGTGCTGCCTGGGAGAAAGCCTTCTGATTATTCCGAAATAGATACTGGCTTTCTGCGATTTCCCTGTGGGTCGTATGCGCTTCTTCCAGGCTTTTGATGTAATCCAGGGCGCTGCTCTTTTGGAGCGGCGTTCCCTGTTCCGGTTTTGTTGATTTGATCTTCTTCATCTGCTCTTTCTGGACCTTGAGGTATTCGAGGACTTCCTCGTGGGTCATCCGGTTGAGCAGCTCCCCAATCTCGTCCAGCGGCATGTTCATGGTTTCTTTCAAATACATGATCATGTCCAGCCGGTCGAGGTGTTCCTGGGAATAACTGGCATACTTACCCAGTGTGTCCGGTCCGGGCAGCAGCCCCTTCGCCATATAGTAGCGCAGGGTGCGGATTGACAAACCGCTGTGTTTTTCAAGATCTTCAATAGTCAAGGTTTCAGTCATCATACAATCCTCGTTATATTTTACAGTTGTACTGTAATTATACAGTAATACTGAGATTTGTCAAGGGATTGCCTTGAAAACAATCAAATTACAGGGTTAGACCTGGCGCGCCTAGTCATCACCCTATCCCACCTTCCAGGCACCCTTCCCTGGAACGTAGTGGAACCCCCGGAGCGAAGCGGAGGTGGGCTGGAACGTAGTGGAACCCTGGAATGCATTGGAACCCCCGGAACAAAGTGGCGGGGGCAGGAGCGAAGCGGAGGTGGGCTGGAACGTAGTGGAACCCTGGAACACAGTGGAACCCTGGAACGTAGTGGAACCCCCGGAACGAAGTAGTGGGGGCAGGAACAAAGTGGCGGGGGCAGGAGCGAAGCTGAAGTGGGCAAAAGTGATGCTGATTCCCGCCGGATTTACTCAGGAGACTGCATCGCTTTGCTCTTTATGGGACGGGGATGGGGTCCTCATTCCGCACGTCATACCGTTTGCAAATCTGTCATACCCATTCCCGGGGAGTATAATCAATCCCGATGGCATGCGAACCCCCAACCATAAGTGGATGCCAGGGAACAAAACAACCATGGATGACACCATTCGCCGCATGACTCTCTCCAACAGGCAGGGCTGGGATGCCCTGGCGGCGGTGCACGCGCGCACCTACGATATCGACCGCCTCCTCGCAGGGAGACCCCTGCTGAACGAGGTCATCCAGCGCGAGGTCGGCGATGTGTGCGATAAATCATTGATCCACCTGCTGTGCCACATCGGCACGGACACCCTCTCCTGGGCGCTGCTGGGTGCGCGGGTGACAGGGGTGGATATCTCACCAAAATCACTGGAGGTTGCCCGCGGCTTAGCCTGGGAGCTGCGTGTGGACGCTGATTTCATTGAATCCAATATCCTGGACCTGACCCAAAAAGTCCAGAACAAATTTGACATCGTGTTCTCATCCACCGGCGTGCTGTGCTGGCTTCCGGACATCAACGCCTATGCCCGATCGGTGCGCCGCCTGCTGAAAAATGGGGGCTTCTTCTACCTGTTCGATGGGCATCCCTTTCGCAACCTGCTGCTGGACGAAAATGGGGAGGTACACCCGGAACACATCGTCGGGGATTACTTCCGAAAACGGGTCTGGGAATATGAGGGCATGGGCGACTACACCGACCCGGACTTCCTCACGCCCACACCATCCTACGAGTGGGATTGGACCCTCGGAGAGGTGGTGACCGCCCTTTGCGACGCCGGCCTGCGCATTGAGTTTCTGCACGAGTTCCCCCAGTATTACTACAGCGGCTACACGCCCTATGACATCGAAGATAACAAGGTGGAGCCCTACCCCTGCACATTCAGCCTGAAGGCGAGCGCGCCAAGAAAAGGTTAATACGATGTCCAAAGAAATCTTCAGGAAGCAAAAAAAAATCGTTGCCGAATTTGATGCCCTGCCTGATGTGGATGCCAAATACGCCTATCTCTTCCAGCTGGCGGAAAACATGCCCGAGATGGAACAGGGACTGAAGACGGACGCTAACCTGGTGAACGGCTGCCAATCCGCCCTGTGGTGCCGCCTTGACTGCCATGACGGCAGGGTCTACCTGGCTGCAGACAGCGAGTCCCTGGTCATCAAAGGCATTGCCGCGCTCCTCTTCCGGGTGATCAATGGCAGCCGCCCGTCAGAGGTGGAACGGCTCAACCTGGAATTCATCGACCAGCTGCGGATCTGGAAGCTGCCTTCGAAGCGCAACAACAGCTTGATGGCTATGCTGGATCACATTAAAGCGCAGGCACGCGATCTACAGCAGAACCTAAATTCAACAAGTGAAGGACCAGGCACATGCCAGGATTAAGCTATCGGATGCTGCACATCGCCGGTGCGCCGGCGGGCTTACTCGGGTTGGACGAATTGTTTGATGCCCTCTATGTAAAAGGCTGCCACCCTGAGGATGCGGATGCCGGGGAACAATTGATCCAGGGCGTACACCAGCACAACTTCATCCCCAAGCCAGCCGTTCCTGCCTATCAGGACGCCTTGCTGCGGGAATACCAGCTGTATTACCAGCAGCGCACTGGTGGAAAAGCCGCTGTGCCCCGTGATTATGGCCGCTGGCAGGGCATCCCCAGAGAGCAGATTCCCTGGTTTCCCACGGTGTCAGAGGACCTGTGCAACGGCTGCGCCAAATGCATTGAAGTCTGCCCGAAGGATGTCTTTGATGAAACGGAAAGCGGCAAGGTTAAAGTGGTGGAACCCTTCCTGTGCATCGTCGGCTGCTGTATGTGCAAGAGCGCGTGCGACCCCCAGGCGATCCTTATGCCGGACAGGTCCATGCTCGATCACTACCGGCACGGGCAGCGCCAGGCGCGGTGAGCTCAAACACAATCCTTTTCATAAACCCCTTGAGGTATAATCACACCCTATGGCAAAACCTGTTGTCGCCCTGGTGGGGCGTCCCAATGTTGGCAAAAGCACCCTCTTCAACCGCCTGACGGGCGAACGTCTGGCGATCGTTGACGAGGTGCCCGGTACCACCCGTGACCGATTGCTGGCAGAGGCGGATTGGAGCGGCTATTTCTTCTATGTGATGGACACGGGCGGCATTGATCCCAGCAAGGGCAAAGGCCAGGCGCCCCTCTCGATCGGTTCAAAGGACTTCATCCGCCAGATTCGGGCGGGGGCAGAGCTGGCCATGGAAGAATCCGATGTAATCCTGTTCGTGGTGGACGGTCAGGCAGGGATCACGCCAGCGGATGAAGAGATCGTTGATATCCTGCGCCGCAAGCAGCGCCCGGGCCAGGACGGTCCCCAACCGCCGATCCTCCTGGTGGTTAACAAAACCGAGAGTTCCCGGATGCGGCAGTCCGCACCTGAGTTCTATGCTTTAGGGATGGGCGAGCCCTACCCCATCTCCGCGCTGCACGGCACCGGCACGGGTGACCTGCTGGACGAGGTCGTGCGCCACATCGAGGCGATCGGCGAGGACATGGAAGAAGACGACTCGGTCAAGATTGCCATCGTTGGCAAGCCCAATGTGGGCAAATCCAGCCTGCTCAATAAGATCGTCGGACAGGAACGCGCCATCGTCAGCGACATCCCGGGCACGACCCGTGATGCAGTTGACACCAAGCTGACTTACGACGGCCTGCCGATCACCCTGATCGACACCGCTGGCATCCGGCGGCGCGGCAAGGTAATCCCGGGTGTGGAGAAATACAGCGTGCTGAGGTCCATGAAAGCCATTGAGCGTGCCGACGTCGCCATATTGGTGATTGACGCCACCACCAGCATCACCACCCAGGATACCCATATTGCCGGCTACATCAAGGACGCCTGGAAGAGCGCCGTCGTGACGGTCAACAAATGGGACCTGGTGGAGAAGGACGCCTTCACCATCAACGATTACACTGCCCACATCCGCCGCGAGCTGAACTTCATGGACTATGTCCCAATGATCTTCATCAGCGCCCTGACAGGCAAGCGGGTGGAGCGTGTGCTGCCCCTGGCTTTGCGCGTCCAGGAAGAAAGGCTGGTGCGCCTGACAACCTCGCAGATCAACAAGATCATTCAACATGCCCAGGACATGCACCCGGCGCCCTCCAGAACGGGACGTGCCCTGCGCATCTATTACGGCACCCAGGTGCGCAGCGATCCGCCCACCTTTATGCTGTATGTCAACAATCCGGAATACGCTCATTTCAGCTACCTGCGCTACATCGAAAACCAGATCCGGGAGGACTATCCCTTCAACGGCACCCCAATCCGCCTGGTGTTGAAAAGGCGGCGGGCGTAAGTGGGCTAATTGAAGCCGGATGGGATATAATCAACCATCAGTAGCACCATGAGGTACACACAAGTTAGTAATTAGGGACTCAATGTTAGAAAACTTCCAATCAGAACAAACCCCGGACGTCGAGTCTGAGCCAAAGAAACCCGGCGATAAGCGCAGCGGTTGTATGGG
>Ga0209121_10005904_pt1 | contig 10925 bp, 7 predicted proteins | sample Cruoilmetagenom3_FD_187292 | JGI IMG/M metagenome (GOLD analysis project Ga0209121, IMG submission 187292) | Oil polluted marine microbial communities from Coal Oil Point, Santa Barbara, California, USA - Sample 3 (SPAdes) (version 2) | ecosystem: Environmental > Aquatic > Marine > Oil seeps ...
TACCGTGTACTCGCGATGATAGCCGACGGGCTTTTGAACAAACAAATTGCCTTTGAAATGTCGATTCAAGAAACCACCATAAAACAACATGTATCGGCCATTTTGCGAAAGCTGAATGTGTATAACCGTACCCAAGCAGGCATTTTGTTTAATCAGCTATCTCAAGTTGGTAAGTTAGAGGCGAACTAATATAGTGTACGTCTCTAAGTCAGTCGTTTTATCATTCTTTTTAATGCCGGTGCTTTAAGTGGTTTATACAATAAAGGATAACCTGCATCGAGTACCCGCTCGCGTATTTGCTCATCGTGGTTTGCAGTATTAACAATGGCGGGCAACGTCATTAATCCTGCTTGTTCAATCACCTCAAGACCCGTTACACCGTCATCCAACTGATAATCAACAATCAATAACTGTGGCAGCTCATATGTTGCTTTTAGTTGCTCAAGCTCTAATAAGTTAGTGGCAGTGGCAATTTCACAACCCCAGTTTTCTAGCAACTGTTTCAGCGCTTCAAGTACATTACGATCGTTATCCACAAGCCAAATACATAAACGACCCAATTCAGTTTCTGAATTGGCAGGTACATACGCAGTGGCTGGTGTTTTTAAACTAGGTTTGCATGGCATGGTTAAAGTAAATTGGGTGCCTTGATTAAGTTGCGACCCCATTACTAACGGGATCCCGAGTAAGTCACAAATTCGTTTGGTGATCGACAACCCTAAACCAAGCCCTTCAGCATTGGGTTTTTCACCCAATTGTTTAAATTCCTGATAAATACTCTGCTGATCACTAGTGGCAATACCTATGCCTGTGTCTTCAATCACAAACGATACATGGCGTTCATCAAGTAAGACTCTTAAGCGTACTTCACCGTGCTCAGTGTAGCGAATCGCATTACTAAGTAAGTTTCGTAGTACACGCTTAAGTAATGCTTTATCTGTGTAAATTCGCGCTTCACACGACTCAACAACAAAGCTGAGGCCTTTTTCTTGAGCAAGAGCTAAATAATCATTACGCAATGGCTCTATTAAACTACTCACATTAAATTCCGTTAGCTGTACTTTAAACGAGCCCGAATCGAGCTTAGTTAATTCCAAAATACTTGAAAGTAACTCTTCCGCACTGCCTAATGAGTTTTTAATATTCATGGCTAGCTCTTTAAGCTCAGTATCTTGAGCTTTTTCGTTCATCAGCGAGCAAAACAAACTTGCTGCATTAAATGGCTGCAATAAATCGTGACTCGCTGCGGCAAAAAAACGCGTTTTACTTACTGTTGCTTGCTCTGCTACTTGCTTAGCTTTAGAAAGCGCTTGGTTAGCCTGTGTTAATGCCGCAGTTCGCGTAGCCACTTGTTCTTCAAGACTTACATTAGCTTGTGTTAGCGCTTTTTGTTGTTTTACAAATTCACTTATGTCGGTGTAGGTCGTTACAAACCCACCGCCAGGTAAAGGGTTACCTTGCATTTCAAATACTCGCCCATCGTTGTGAGCACGCTGATATTTATAAGCACTACCTTGCTTTAAATACACTAAACGCTTATCAACTTCGGTATTAATATCTTCACCACGAAATAAGCCTCGCTCAGCGTTAAAGCGAATAATATCGGCAACAGGTCGGCCTATATACAAAGCACTATCAGGATAATTAAACATCTGCTTATAACCTTGATTCCAGGCTACCAAACGAAGTTCCCTATCAACTACGCTAATGCCTTGCTGAATATTTTCAATGGTAGATTGCAGCAAATCACGATTAAATTTAAGTACTTGGCTAGCTTCATCTACAAACTCGGCGACTTGCTCTAAAGGCTGACGCTGCTCATTTTTCGCTACATCTAAAATTAGCCGTGCTGATGCGCCACCAATAACCGCTGACATTTCACGCTCAACTAATAACTCAAGCTCAACATTAGCAATCCGCTTCCATTGGCTTTTTTCATGTGGGAAATACTGCTGCACTAAAGAGTGGCTCGCGTCTTTTTCAGCAAAACGCTGTAATAATGCACCTAGGTCTTCATAATTGAGTGGCTGTAATGCAGTGTTTAATCGCGAGTCGTTTAATTGTGAAATAAACTTATTACTTTGTAGACGCTCAGCAAGCGTTGCACGACTAAATAGTGGTACAAGCAAATACACTAGTGTATTAACCCCTAACGACAATAGTAATGATTGGCTTATACTTTCTAAACCCAATGAAAATAAATCAGTTGGAGCCAACCACTTAATATTCCACGGCCCTTCAACTAACCAACTGCTTTGGCTGCCTAAGCCACTAGCCAAGTTCGGTAGTAATAGAGTGTACCCCCAAATAACAAAGCCGCTTAAAATCCCAAGCTGTGCACCACGACACGATGCGTGTCGCCACCACAAACCAATGATCATCGCAGGAGCAAATTGTGCCACCAAGGTAAACGACATTAGCCCAACACTGGCTAGCGTGGTAGTTTCTGCAAGTACTCTATGAGTGAAATAGCTAAGTAACAATATCAGCACAATCACTATTTTACGCGCATGCAGCAAGTGATTTTTATCTAGCCCTCGGCTACTTGAAGTTAACTGTGAACGACGTAAGATAAACTGATTGATAAAATCGTTAGTGATCATCACCGACAACACAATTGACGAGACGATTACCATACTGGTAGCCGCCGAAAAGCCACCTAAAAAGGCAAGTAAGGTTACCCCGCTATTGTCTGCCGCCATTGGCAACGCTAATACAAAGGTATCTTGACCTACACTATTGCCGTTAAAGTAAACCAGCCCCGCATAAGCAATGGGTAATATAAATAAATTAATGGCCAATAAATAAAGCGGAAATAACCAGCGAGCGGTAGCCAGTTCATTATTATTGTTATTTTCAATAAAGCTCATATGAAACTGGCGTGGTAAACATAACGTTGCCAGTATCCCTAAAAAAGTATGCGCAACATATACATAAACAGGGCTTTGAGTTGCCGCAATTTGATTAGGTATATTTAGCGCTAGTGCTTGCTCGTAGAGTGCAACTGGGCTATCAAATAAAACAAAACAGACATATAAACCCACCCCAATAAAAGCCAGTAACTTTACTATTGATTCAAAGGCAATACTGGCGATTAGTCCAGGGTTATGCTCGCTAGGTTTAAGCCTTCGGGCACCAAATAAAATCGCAAATAAAGCCAGTAATAAAGTGATATAAAACGTACTATCAGCCCACACTTGGTTACTTTGAGTAGGGGCTCGGTCGGTGACTAAGTTGATGCTCTGCGCAGTTGCACTTAGCTGAAGAGAGATATACGGCACAATCGCTATTACTGAAATAAGTGAGATAAGCCCTGACAGACTTGACGACTGCCCATATCGCGTAGCAATAAAATCAGCCAATGACGTGAGTTTTTGTTGTCGACAAATATGTGCAATACGGCAATACAATTGCCAGCCAAAAATAAATAATATAATAGTGCCGGCATAAGTTGGTGCTAACCACCAACCATTACTTGCGGCTTGCGCAGTTGTGCCATAAAAAGCCCATGAGGTACAATATACACCTAATGACAGACCATAAATCATGCCTTTAAATGGCAGCACCTTTCGCCTATCTGCCCACCCCGCCACTGCAAATAATACTCCTAGGTACACCACGGCAATAAGGCTAATAAACCAAATAGAAAACATATTTTTGTTCTTGTTATTACTTTTATAATACTTAACTTAGCATAAGGAGAAATGCAGCAAAAATCAGCCCTTACTTTAGTGCTATAAATGAACAAAAAATTAAAATAAGAATTATTTGCATTTGGGTATTGACAGTTATTTAGATCTAACTGATAATCAATCTCAACAAGAAGGAAGTACATTGCTTTTTGTGACGGTAAAGTTCATTTGTTTCTCGACCCTGAAACAACGTGTGGCTCACGTTAAAGCCAAGATTATCTGTTATTAATCACAACGCCCCTTGATATTGATTGCAGATAATCGTCTATTACTTACTTGCTACATTGCTCATATCGGTGACGGTTGATATGAAACTAAAAAGCCCTTACGGGCTTTTTTTATGCCTGTAATTTAATATACAATCAGCCCAAAGTTAATGAGAATTATTTGCATTAAGATGTTGACAACCACTCAAATCTAACTGATAATCACTATCAACAAGAAGGCGGTACATTGCTTTTTGTGACTGAAAAATTCATTTGTTTCTCGACCCTGAAACAGACGTGTGGCGCACGCTAACAGCTATGGAAACCTGTTATAAACCACAACGCCCCTTGCTGTTTATGACCTGTTTCCGCCCTACTCATTTACTTGCTACATTGCTCATATCGGTGACGGTAGATATGAAACTAAAAAAGCCCTTACGGGCTTTTTTTATGTCTGTAATTTAATGCGTAAGGCTTTAACCTACGCTTTAAAAATTAACGGCGGTTTTTTCGTGCACGTGCTCGGCGTTGTTTTTTCTCTTCTTCTTTGGCTTGCTTTTTAGCCTCTGCAGCAGCGCGCAATCCAGCCACCATTATTTCTTCCTCTTCACGCATGGTAGGTGTTTCCATGGTGATGCGGCCAATAATACCATCTCGTAATTCATTAATTAGAATTTCTGACATTTTATACGTATCGATTTGGTTACCACCGCGAATACAGCCGCGTTTTTTACCCGCCATTTCAACAAACTCCCAATCACTTTCTGGTAGCTCATCTAACTTATAACGTGCTTTTAAAAGCTCAGGATAAGCATGCAATAAATACTCAGCGGTGTAACTTGCTACTTCTTCGTACTCAATAGCGGTATCACGTATCGCACCGGTTGCGCCTAAACGATAACCTGAGTTTTCGTTTTCTACTTTTGGCCACAGCATCCCTGGCGTATCGTAAAGCATAATACCATCATCAAGTTTAATACGTTGCTGCGCCTTAGTAACTGCAGGCTCGTTACCCGTTTTAGCCACTATACGCCCAGCAAGCACATTAATAAGCGTAGATTTACCTACGTTTGGAATACCCATAATCATGGCTTTAATTTGCTTATCGGCACCGACTTTATGTGGCACTAACTTTTTACATAGCTCATTAATTCGATGCACTTCAGCCGCTTTATCGTTACCAAATGCAATAGCTTTTACGCCATTTTCTTGCTCAAAATAGTCTTTCCAGGTTTGCGTCATTTTAGGATCAGCTAAATCGGCTTTATTGAGAATTTTGATGACCGGCTTACCTTCACGCAGGGTAGCCACCATCGGGTTTTCGCTACTGTAAGGAATGCGCGCATCTAGCACTTCAATGATCACATCCATTTGTGGCATTATTTCTTTAATTTCATTTCGGGCTTTATTCATGTGCCCAGGGAACCACTGTATTCCTGCTCTACTCATTTGATATGTAAACCTTTTATTTCAACCCATAACACCATGGGGTACTGTGTGGGGTACTGGGTGAATAATTTCGATTTATCACCTCAACTAATGACTCCTAGTTTACTACATAATCCCTTTAAACTTCTCGTAAAAATAAAACCAGTAGTATATCTCAGCTACATAAGTACTATTTATGCTTATGGACAAAAATACACCAATGGTTTATATTTGCGACAAATAGATAAATTTTATAAACCACGAGGTATATATTACATGTTTGCTGAACGATTTACTCGTGCCCGAAAAGCCTCCGGCCTATCAATGCAAACACTAGCTACCGCAGTTGGTGTATCCGCCAATGCTATAAAAAAATATGAGCATGGTACTGCTATGCCGTCTTCTTCTAATTTATTAAAGCTTGCAAGCGCACTTGAAGTGCGCACTGAATACTTTTTCCGTCCTATAAAAGTAAAGTTAGAAGGTGTGGAATATCGTAAGCGTGCAAGCACACCACAGAAAATTTTAGATCGTATAAATGGTGATGTTTTAGATCAGGCTGAGCGCTGGCAAGAGCTTTTAAACTTTTATCCAGACTCGATTAAACCTATCACGCCATTTTCATTACCAAATACATTACCCGATGTGATTGATTCATATGAGCAACTAGAAGGTGTAGCCACCACAATGCGCAATGAATGGGGTTTAGGCTTAAATCCAATTCATGACATGATTGATACGCTGGAATCGAAAGGTGTAATGATAATTTGCACTGATGTAGAAACCAGTAAAAAATTTGATGGTCTAGCGGGTAACATTAATGGACTACCTGTTGTTGTTATCTCTACGGCACAAAGTGGTGATCGTCAACGATTTACACTCGCTCATGAATTGGGTCACTTAGTATTGCACAACCGACTGTCTGAAGAGCTAGATGAAGAAAAGGCATGTAATCACTTCGCAGGGGCTTTTTTATTACCAAGCACTAGCTTAATACAACACTTAGGTAAAAGCCGAACTCAATTAGAAGCGCAAGAGCTATACATGCTTAAACATGAGTACGGCATAAGCATGCTTGCCTCTTTATATCGTGCTTCACAGTCTGGCGTAATTTCACACCAAACTCAAAAAAACATGTTCATTTGGTTTGGCAAGCAAGGGTGGCGCACTCAGGAACCTGGCGAACCTTATCCGCATGAAGTTACTTACCTCTATAAGCAACTAGTATATCGTGCGCTAAGTGAAGAATACATTGGTATATCTAAAGCAGCAGAGCTATTAGGGGTATCACTTTCAAGCTTTCACAAAGAACGAAAGTTAGAGGTGCTTAATGCAGCAGCTACTAATTAGTGATGCCAATATATTAATAGATATGGAAGAAGGTGAGCTACTAACCCAACTTTTTCAGCTACCTTACCAATTCGCCATACCTGACATTTTATTTGTTGAAGAACTTGAGGAAGAACACGCACATTTACCTGCTATGGGCTTAACTTTAGAAGAGCTATCACCTGATTCAATGATGCATGCAATGGAGTTAATTCCGCTGTATTTAAATGCTAGTCGTAACGATATATTTGCTTTGTGTTTAGCTAAGCAAAAAAACTGCCCTCTTGTAACTGGCGATATGGCTTTAAGAAAAGCAGCTGAAAAAGAAGGTATTGTTGTACAAGGTACTATTTCATTAATAACGCAGCTTGTTAGGCAACAAATAGTAACGAAAGAAACTGCATTAAAGGCCTACGAGAAAATGAAGCTATCAGGCCGAAGACTTCCTTGGAAGGTGGCTATAGAGCATTTAAACGTCTTATAACGCAAGTACGGCATAGAGCCTGTGCATGTAGCACTGGCTAAATTAGTTTTTAAGAAGGAAACAATATGTCACTTTATAAACAAGAATTTGGTCAAAACTTTGACCTCGGCTTTGACTTAAAAGATCACCCTTACCTAATAGATAAAAGCTGGCACAATGATCAATGCCCTAGCTTCTATTTTAAAGTAGGCGAACAGTATTATGTACTGTGGGTAGATTATGCTGGCATAGAGCAAAGAGAAGAATATATGCCTAGATATGTAATAGTTGAAGCAATCAATGAAGGAACTAATGAAGAGCCAGAGCTATATGCAGGTAACGGTGAGATAGTTTTTGAGGGTGAAGATTACAAAAGCTTCCATAACTTCCTAAAACACATCTTTAGATAATAACCTATTATTTCGACGAACTATAAAGCATTGGCATTGATATCTAAACTAAACACTACCTAGCTTTTTATAACATCTGCTTGTACTATATTTATTAAACTCTCTGGTTCATTGTTAAAATACACTGGAGATTTATTTAATATTTCGCTATGAACTTTTGGATATACCAGCATAGTTCTATCAGCACGAAATAACTGAGAGTCTCTTTTAAGCTTTAACACATCATAATTAAAGTTGCTGTCTAATTTATTTAGTACTTTCCACTTGGCATCTACTATGACCATAGAATCATTTAGATCTAAAATAAAATCGGGCTCTGATTTTATTGCTCCTATTTCAATATTATCCTTGGAGTAAAGTAGTTGGTAACTTCTAGGTTTTATCTTTACTTCTTTACTTGAGTAGCTGCACAGTAAAAAATCATATACTAGATACTCAAATATAATATTAGCCTCGAAAAAGAGAGAACTGCTATGTGTATACCGATCTAATTTACTTTCACCTTTGGAAGAATTAAAAAAATCTTCTTGCGAAAGTAACACGAGCAAATTGTTGAGAAGTCGTTTTTTTTGCTCTGTGTTGAAAGACTTCTCGTAACTATAATGCATGAACTGAGATATAGTTATTTTAACTCTTTTGACTCTATATTTTTGCTTAACTTTAGCGTAAATTTTACGTGCGAAAGAAACTAATGACGGGCTTAAATAGTTCTTATTTTTGCGAATAAAGAACTCTATAGCCATAAGTGCAATTTCAGCTAGTTTTGTTTCTGGAGTGTTCAACTTTTTAAATTGATGAACATTGCTTTTTATTGGATCACATATTGTAGCTTGGATATTTACTTCATTCTCGATTGTGGCCGAAGCATATGACTTTTTAAAAATATCTGCTTTATTATATTTCTTAAAAAAAGTATCAACCTCAACTAAAGACATCTTAAACTTGGACTCAAGCATTGAATCAAAACTAAGATTATCCTTATCATCTTTTCCATTTGCGATAGCTAAATTGAGAAGAGTTTTATCAATTTTAAAATATTTACTATAACTTTTGTATCGTTCAATTAAGATAAAAGCTTGCTGTAAGTAGGATAAAAACAGCTTTTCATCATATTCAAAAATTTTAGGGCAAATTATAATTTTGATTATACCTATGTTACTTTCTAATCTAGCATAACCTATTTTATTATTGTGTATTTTAGCACTAATTACCTTCAACTGTTTTTTTAGTGGGGTGATATCAATGCCACTTTCTATTAATTTTATATATAAATTATCTGTCTCATTAAAAACAAAAGTTTTATTAATAATATACCCCTTAATATCAGTCATTTAAAAAGGAATACCCGCAGCTGTTCTGTATGTACTTTGTTAAGCTTTGATAATCTTTATACTCGTTTATATCTAAGCCAAAAGGGATTTTAACTTGTCCAAATATCTCTTGCAGTATTTCAAAATCAATTTCCCTTATATCTTTAAACTCTATAAGTAACTTTAAAAAAGCCTGAGAAAAGGACCCTTTATCTTCAACATACATCCAATTTGCATGACCAATAATGAAACGATCACTGTGAATATCATGTATTTTATTAGCTATTAACTCATTAAATTGTTTTAAAAACTCTGATACATCTGCATCTTTTATAACTTCATAATTTGGATATATCTCAAATACATCAAAGCGTCTCAATAAGTTGTCTTCAATAACTTTTTTATCATCTCTATAGTTAGATGTACAAAAAAAGTATAAGTTTGAAGGTAGGAATAAACGTTTTTCAACTAAGTCCCCATTGATTAAATTAGGGATTGTTACATAGTGGATATTACTATTTTGATTCGTTACTCTTAAGACTTCTTCAAAAATGTTACAATCTGGATTAATTTCGTAATTCTTAGCGCGCTTGCTCGGTTCTATTAGATAAATAAGATCTCCAATGAGCTCATTTAGGTTATTCTCTTGTATCTCTTCTAAAACAAGAGCAAAGGGTATTAATGGATACTTTATAGCAGTTAACACAAAGTCTAAGATTAACCCTATTTTCTCATCATAAACAACACCACCCTCTTTTGCAGAAACACTCACCCCCTGCATCAAAGAGCTATTTGTACTTCCAGAATGAAGATTAATTCTTTTTACTCTAGATAGGATTTGTCCTTCGCTGTTAGTTAAAGGTAAATCCGTACTAAAGTATTCATTCAGTATGTGATCTATCGACCATGATTTTCCTGTGCCTGGTACACCTTTTAACAAAAGGTTTAGTGGAATATTTTTTGGAATAGCTGAGATGTCAGTTTCATTAACGTTGTATTGTGGGTTAGACTCAAATCCTTCAATATTGTTAGCGTAATTAACAGACTCTTCTTCAACCAAGTAATTAGGTGAAAATATTGTCGAGTAGGACGTCGCTCGGGCTACATAATCAAAATAACTTTTATTATCTGATGCTTGGTACTTATTTTGTTCAAACTTTATGTGCTCGTGCAACCCATCTTTAAGAAAGCTCTTTATAATTCTAGCAGGCCCATTAACATGAAACGAGTTACACTCGGTTATATCAGTCACTAAGTCATGGGTAACTTTTTTATTATCATTAAAACGACTTTGTTCAATTAAAAAAGTTAGAAGTACCTTTAGCTGTCTGTTAACTAATTTTTTATTAAATTCTTCATTTATAAAAAATCCCTTAGCTAAAGCTTTAAAATTCTCTTCATAAGCGTCAAAAAAACCATCAAGCAAATCCATCACGCTTGTAAATATAATTGACTTCAGAAACCTTTTACCTCCATCTCTTTCAGCACTTATGCCTTTAGAAGTGTCTTGGAATGTAAAGTTACATGCCTTATAAATATTTAAGCAACCAACCTGTAAATGTTCAATTTGCGCAGTCAATAAAGAGTTATTTTTAGACTTTTCTTTAGAAATATCTTGACTCTGAAAGTAGCCATTTAGCTTAGCGATCTCATCATCAGTGAAACATATTTCACCATTTTCAATACTTGAAATTTCACCATAGTTTAGTTCTGAAGGTTTCCCTTGTATTTTCCATAAAATGTAAGAACTTAACAAAGCCTCTAAATGTTTTGGTAGTGATGACTTTATATTAAGCCGAGGAGAAATTTTTGAGAGCACCGCATTCCCTTAACGCTTTACTATTCTTTTGTTATGTAAAATAGCCTTATTTTAATTACGATGCAAAGATTTTACCTCACTGAAATAACGACCAGTATCAATCACATATAAAATATAAGTAATAATATAAGCTATTTCAGTGTATTTCTTATATAATATGCGCCACTTTGAATTCGTTGAGGCGTATTAATGTCAGAACCAGTCACGTTTGAATCTCTAAATCTTTCTCCTGCAATTTTAAAGGCAGTTGAAGAGTTGGGTTACAAGA
>Ga0209121_10005905_pt1 | contig 10925 bp, 9 predicted proteins | sample Cruoilmetagenom3_FD_187292 | JGI IMG/M metagenome (GOLD analysis project Ga0209121, IMG submission 187292) | Oil polluted marine microbial communities from Coal Oil Point, Santa Barbara, California, USA - Sample 3 (SPAdes) (version 2) | ecosystem: Environmental > Aquatic > Marine > Oil seeps ...
CGGAGCCGATCTCTTGCCTGATGTTGAAGTCGCCGATGTAGGTCCCGCCATAGGTCATGATGGTGGCACCCTCGGGGCCGTCCTTAACCCGAGCCCCGAGCCGGGCTGTACCCCGCCCCTGGGAAGCGATCTGATAGACCGAGACGTTATCGTTCTGAAATATGATGGTGTCCTTGATCAGGTACTCTATCTCGGAGTAGCTCTCGGAGATGACCGTTCCCACCGCGTAGTTCTTGGCACAGAGGGCGTTACGAAGGTCGCCCTCGGATTTGAAGACGCCCCACTCGTTGAAGTACATCTCGCTCCCATTCTCGCTATTGTCGACGTAGGCGGTATGGGTCCTGGAGACGGTCCCGCTCCCCTGAGTTCCGACGACGAGCTTCTGGCCGGCGATCCCCTTATCGGTCTGGTAGATCTTCATCTCGTCCATGTACCCGCTCAGGTATATGTACGAATGTTCTGTGACGTTCCCGGCGATGCTCCAGGCTGCTAAGCCCGTCGGAGATACGAGCATCACGGACAGGACTGCAAGCGGCAACAAGACTCTGGCCTTCATGATAAACCCCGTTCCAACTCTCATATTCTGGTACATCCATTATAAATCTGGTGGGTCCTCGGCTCCCGAATTAGGGGGCCGCGGTCCAACGCCTCGCCGGAGGCCTTGGGCCTGGGAAAATCTGGGCCTGAACGGGTATCAAGACATCTTATTCGTCCCGGCTCTGATGCACGCCTTTAGCCCCTATCGCCCCTATCACCAAGCTCCGAGCCGGGCCACGCCCCGCTCCTGAGACGATATTTGGTAGACCGGCACGTCATCGTTCTGGGATACGGTGGTATCCTCGATCAGGTACACTATACCGGTGTAGCTCTCGGAGATGACCGTTCCCACCTCGTAGTTCTTGGCACATAAGGCGCTACGAAGGTCGCTCTCGGAGGTTTTGGGCTTGTAAGGCTTGTAGTCGAATTCGCCCTGCACGTTGAAGTATATCCCGCACTCGTCGACGTAGGTGGTCTGGGTCCTGGAGACGGTCCCGCTCCCCCGGGTTCCGAAGACGAGCTTCTGGCCCGCGAGACCCTTCTCGGTCTGGTATATACTCATCTCGTCCATGTACCCGCTCAGGTATATGGTCGAGCGCTGTGTGACGTTTTTGGCGATGCTCCAGTCTGCAAGGCCCGTCGGAGATACGAACATCAAGAACAGGATGGCAAGCATCAGCAAAACTCTGGTCTTCATGATTAAATCCTTTCCAACACTCGTATTCTTGACACCTATTATAAATCTGATGGGTCCTCGGCTCCCGAATTAGGGGGCTGCGTTCTAACGCCTTGACCTCTTTCCTTTTCTCTTTTTTCCGGGCGGGCTACTTCTGATCTCATCGATCCGACGGTCCAAGGCCGGTTTCAGGTCGGCGTTCACCTCGCCAGAGTATCGGTCGATCCTGGACCCGATGGCAAGCTTCGCCGCCAGAGCCCGAGCGGCCCGGCCCCGGAACCTTCTTGTCGTTCCCATAATTGCTGGATGCCTGTAGATCATACCGTGCTTGGGGGATGGAGCCTTTCCCCGCAGGTGCTTGAATAGTGCCTTTTCCGCTCCCATCACCTGGATCGCAGATGCTGGCATCTCCGAGAGGCGTTTGAGCCCCCCCGCTCTCGATATTATCCTTGCTGCGAGAAGCGGTCCGGCCAAATTCGAGAGATTTGGGGCTATCTGGACCGTCGCCGTTTCCAGGCTCTTTTGGACTGACCTACGAGTCTCGTGAAGCTCGAGGACGGATCGAGCCAGCGCCCCGATCGATTCCTCTTCTTCTAAGAGAGACTCGGCGAGGACTTTGCCCCTAAGGCGGCGGTCGTCGTGGAGCCGGGACCACTCGTAAAGCCTCTCTTCGAGCCTGTTTACGACCTCGTTCAGGTCGTCGAGGGCCTCGATCGTCTGGAGAAGCTCCGCCTCGGCACCGGCCTGGGCCCGCAGTTTCTTTCTCGCAAGATCCAGAGCCGTCTCCCGGAGGGCCGAATTGTACTCCTCGTCGTCCCGGAAAAGGCCCTCCGCCAGAGCTAGATTGCGAAGGTCAGGCTGGACCGCCCCGCCTTTTGCCAGGCTGCCGAAGGCCTCCGATCCCCCTAACCCTGAGAAGGTATCAATCTCCGAGATTTTCATCAGTCTTTCGGCCATCTCGTCGGTCCCTCCGGCCAGGGCTACCCTCCCGGATTCATCGTCCAGACATCCAAACCAGATCGTGATCTTCATCTTGTAACCCACTCTTCCGCCAGGTCCAATATTACTTTCGCCCCGCTGGAAGTAAGTTTATCTACCATGAAGGCCTTTGGAATGTTACCTCTCTATTAAAACTATTAAAAACAGGAGGCCAAATATTATGAAAGCAGCCGTAGAGCAGATTTTGGCTCGGCTGCGGGACCAGAAGGTAGAGGTTTCCGCAGACGAGGTGGAGAGCCGTCTAAGGCTCCTGGTGGAGAAGTTTGGGGTTCCTGAGGGCGAGGCGACCCGGAGCGTTGTCAACTATTTTCTCAAAGAGCATGGCATCGCGCCAGCATCCTTCGCCACGAAAAAGAGCGAGAGCCTGAAGGTGGGCGAGATCGACGGCCCCGGCCGGTGGATCGACCTGGAAGCGAAGGTCGTAGAGCTTTGGGACCCGACGAGCAGCGCCATATCCCAGACGGGGCTCATCGGGGACGAGACCGGCACGATCAAGTTCGTCAAATGGACGAAGTCCGAACTTCCGGACCTGGATCCGGGAAAGAGCTACCTCTTCAAAAACGTCGTCACCGACGAGTTCCAGGGAAGGTTCAGCGTGAAGCTGAACAGGACTAGCGCCATCGAGGAGCTCGCAGAGGAAGTGAAGGCAGCCGAGGCCTCTGCATCGGGATCTGTCCAGGAGATGAAGATCGCAGAGATCGCAGAATCCGCGCGGTGGATCGATCTGCGGGCGAAGGTGGTCCAGCTCTGGGATCCGACGAGCGAGGCGATATCCCAGACCGGCCTGATCGGAGACGATACGGGGGTGATCAAGTTCGTCAAGTGGACGAAGTCCGAGCTTACGGATCTGGTGGAAGGTGAAAGCTACCTCTTCAAAAACGTCGTCACCGACGAGTTTGAGGGCAGGTTCAGCGTAAAGCTGAACAGGACGAGCGGAACCGAACTCCTGGAAGAAGAGATCGAGGTCAGCCCCCAGGAGGCGAAATTTTCAGGAGCCATTGTGGACGTCCAGAAGGGGTCGGGGCTGATCAAGCGCTGTCCCGTCTGCAGGAGGATGCTGACGAAGGGCGTCTGTGGTGAGCACGGAAAGCAGGAGGGGACCTACGACCTCCGGATAAAAGCGGTCCTGGACGACGGGGTCAAGGTCCAGGAGGTTCTGATCAACCGGGAGAGGACGGAGAGCCTTATCGGGATCAGTATGGAGGAGGCGAAGACGATGGCGATGGAGGCTCTCGACCACGAGGTGGTGAAGGGCATGATCGAGGAGAGGCTCCTAGGCAGGTACTACACCGCCTCCGGACCGACGGTCGATCGGTACATACTCGTCGAGACGATCTCGGAGGTTCCTCCGGTGACCGAGGAGGAGACCGATGCCCTCGTGGAGAGGGTCCAGGAGGTGATCTGAGATGGCGGGCTTTGCAAGAGAAGTTGCACGAAGGGTCTATGCCCAGGAGCTTCGCGACTCCGACCTCTCCTTCAGGGAGAACGAAGACCAGTACGCCCCCCTCTATCTGATCACACCCACCGGAGCTCGGTGCAACAGGGTCCTGGTGGTGGGAACCCTCACCGAGAGGGACAACCTGGGAGACGACGTCGAGTACTGGCGAGGAAGGATCGTGGACACCACGAGCAGCATCTTCGTCTACGCCGGCCAGTACCAGCCCGACGCGGCCCAGGTTTTGGCTGCAACCGAGCCTCCGGCCTTCGTCGCCGTCGTCGGCAAGCCAAGCGTCTACGAGACCGAAGACGGGACGAGGCTGATATCGATCAGGGCTGAATCCGTCCAGAGGGTCGACGCCGATATCAGGGACCGGTGGGTTCTGGAGTCGGCAGCAAGAACCCTGGATCGGCTCGAGGCCTTCAAGGCCTTCCTCGGCCAGGGGGGAACCGACGCCTTCTCCAGCGGCGACGAGCTCCTCAAAGAACCCCAGGCCTCCGGGGACGTGGCCGACATCGGAAAAGCCCATCTCCATTATTCCACGGACCTGGAAAGGTACAGGCAGATGGTGGAGAAAGCCCTCGAGTCCCTGAAAGGGGAGATCGTGGAGCCCAAAGTCGAGGCGGAACCCTTCCACAAGACAACAGGTGAGAAAGTCGAGACGGCCCGGGAGGATGATGAAGCCGCCGGGACCGAGTCGGAGGAGTACGAGGAGGAGATCACCGAACTTGAAGACCTCGGAGAGACTTTGAATTTCGAAAAGGATGAAAAGTCAGGTGGCATCGAGAAGATCGAGGAAGAACAGGTTTTCTTCGGCGACCGCGGAAAAGCTTCCCCCAAGAAGAAGAAGAAAGAGCGGTGATACCGGAAACAGACGAGCCGGAACAGGTCCTGAAAAGTTTATATAATGTGGCCGAGTTTATATTAGGTGGTGATAGAATATGGTGATTGGAGTGACGATGGTCAAAGTGGTGCCGGGACAGGAGAGGACCGTTTACAACGCCCTCAAAGAGATCGAGGGAATTAAGGACGTCTATCACGTCTTCGGCGAGTACGACTTCGTGGTGGTTCTGGAGGTGGAGGGGCTGAGCGTCCTCAACCGCCTGGTTGACACCATCCGTGAGATTCACAACGTGACCGCAACCCAGACAGTGGTGGGAGCCGAACTCTAAGCTCCCTCCTCTTTTCTAACATGGAGATAGCAGAGGAGCTGGCCAAGCACCAGAAGGCCATCTCCGTAGCCGAATTTTTTGAGAAGAACCGCCAGATCCTGGGCTTCGACTCGGCACCTAGATCCCTGATAACCACCGTCAAGGAGGCGGTGGACAACTCTCTAGACGCCTGCGAGGAGTCGGACATCCTCCCAGACATCTTCATCCAGATCCAGAGACGTGGCGAGGGGTTCAGGGTGGTGGCGGAGGATAACGGGCCAGGGATCGTCGGATCAGAGGTTCCCAGGGTCTTTGCCAAGCTCCTTTACGGATCTAGGTTTCACTCCCTCAAGCAGAGCCGGGGCCAGCAGGGCATAGGGATCTCCGCGGGCGTCCTCTACTCCCAGCTCACAACAGGACGGCCGACGGCCGTCACCACCAAGATCGGGCCGGACCACAAGGCCGGCCGGTGGGAGCTGATGATCAACACGGCCACCAACGAGCCCGAGATCCTGAAGACCGAGGATGCTGACTGGGATCGACCCCACGGAACCCGGGTTGAGCTGGAGATGGAGGGGTCTTACGTTCGGAGCCGAAGGCAGTCGATTTACGGCTACCTCAAGAACGTGGCGATAGTCAACCCCCATGCCAGGATCACCCTCGTAGAGCCCGACGGCAACATGGAGACTTTCGAGAGGGCGACGGACAAGATGCCCAGATCCTCCTACGAGATCAAGCCCCACCCTTGGGGAATGGAGCTGGGCGGCCTGATCAAGATGCTCAGGTACACCGATAAGAAGAAGCTCAAAAGCTTCCTCCAAGGCTCCTTTTCCAGCGTCGGGGCGATCATATCCCAGGAGATCTGCGAGCGGGCGGAGCTCGATCCCGAGATGGTCCCCCAGGACATAACCCACGCAGAGGCGACGAGGCTCCTTTTCGCCTTCAAAGAGATGAGGCTCAAGTCGCCCCCGACCGACTGCCTCTCTCCCATCGGCGAGGAGCTGATAAGGACGGGCCTGGAGAAAGAGTACCGTGTGGACTTCATCGCCACCTCCCTGAGATCGGTCTCGGTCTACTCGGGAAACCCCTTCCAGGTGGAGGTGGGGCTCGCCTACGGCGGCGAGCTGAAGGCGGACGGCAAGGTCGACGTCTTGAGGTTCGCAAACAGGGTCCCCCTTCTCTACCAGCAGGGAGGATGCGCCATAACCCACGCCATCGAGAACATCTCCTGGAAGACCTATTCCCTGAGCCAGCCGGGTGGCGGGGTTCCCGTGGGGCAGGTGGCGCTTCTTGTCCACATTGCCTCGACGAACATACCCTTCACCTCCGAGTCGAAGGACGCCGTCGCCGACGTTCCCGAGATCGTAGCGGAAGTGGAGCTGGGCCTCAAAGAGGTGGGAAGAAAGCTCCGGCGTTACCTCTCGAAAAAGAACGCCTTATCGGATCGAAAGGAGAAGGAAGAGATCATAAGAAAGCTCCTTCCCAGGATCTCAAAGAAGCTGGCAGAGCTTCTCGAACGGGAGGAGCCGGACATCAACCCCGTCGTCGCCAAGATCATGGGAAACCTCCTCGTCAAAAGGTCCATCGTATCCGAGAACGGTGAGACCTTCGTGACCCTGGAGGTCGCCAACTACAGCGATGCCGCTAAGGCATTCAAGCTCCACGAGACGGTGTCGGTGGAGGCGACGTCCATCGAGCCCCAGGCGAGGGTGATCGCCCTCGGGGACGGGTACGACCACCTCTGGAAGGTGTCTCTTCGGTCCGGTGAGCAGCAGAAGATCAAGTATTCAGTTCCCTCGGAGGGGGTCATGTTCTCCGAGCCCGTGGTCGAGGGTATACCCTCGGAACTTGTCAGCGGTGCAAGGGTGGTGGGATAAGTGAAAGACGCAGAGACGACAAAAGAGAGGCTTCTGGGCTTAGCGGAGACGCTCTACGACCAGTTCGAGCAGGGGATCGTACCCCACCTCGCCCTTCCCAGCAGGACGAAGAGCAACTTAGAGTACGACAGGGAGGGAGAGATCTGGGTCTACGGCGATCAGGAGAGCGTCCGGTCCGTCAAGACCGTAAGAGGCGCAAAGAGCGTCCTCAAGACATCCTACCTCGTCGAGCTTCTGATCAAAGAGCACCTCCAGCACAACCGGGGCTCCACGCTGAGAGAGATATACTACATCTCCGAGAACTGGGACGTGGCCAAGTTCGGGGAGCAGGCCGAAAGCGACCGGCTCGTCGAGGATCTGGAGATCCTGACGACTCTGCTCCGAGAAGACTTTCACGTCCGTCCCGAAGAGGACGGGGCGACGGTCTTTGGCCCCCTCACCATCAGTGAGAAGACCCGGAGAGGCGAAAGGACGATCCACTGCCAGGAGGACGTAGGTGAGGCCGGGTACCAGATACCCTTCAACGTCGACAACGTCGAGTTCAAGGACCACGACGCAAAGTTCGTCGTTGCGATAGAGACCGGCGGAATGCACGCCCGGCTGATCGAGAACGGTTTTGACCAGGAGCACAACGCAATCCTAGTCCACCTGAAGGGCCAGCCCGCAAGGAGCACCAGGCGCCTCATAAAGAGGCTGAACGAGGAGCTCGCCCTTCCCGTCGTCGTTTTCACCGATGGCGACCCCTGGTCTTACAGGATCTTTGCCAGCGTCGCTTACGGCGCCATCAAGAGCGCCCACCTCTCCGACTACCTGGTCACACCACCAGCTCAATTTTTGGGAGTCCAGCCGACGGACATCGTCAATTATGACCTGTCCACCGACAAGCTGACCGACCAGGACCTCCAGGCACTCAGGAGCGAATTGACCGATCCGAGGTTTGCGACCGACTACTGGAAAGAGCAGATCAAGCTTCAGCTCAAGCTCTCGAAGAAGGCTGAGCAGCAGGCCTTCGCCGGAAAGGGGCTGGACTTCGTTACAAGGGTCTACCTCCCCGAGAGGCTCTCGGAGATGGGGATGATCTAGGTCGCAAGACGAGCTGAAAGTCGACTTTAAACGGAAGTCGAGTTCTCGGCTATTTGTCATTTTTTATTTAGATTCATTTTTGAAAAACCCATAAAGATATATTTAATTAAGTTACAGTTTATAGAGATCTGGTGGCGAACGTTCATTCACACGCCGATATGCGCAGGTATCGCACGTGAACAGTCGCTGTTTGGCATCAAACCGGCCGCCTCAATAGTGGTGTCATGCCATGTACAACCGCCCCTCAATATTCAAAAAGCAAGGCCCCTTCCTGGGCGCCTTTCTTCTCCTGATCTCGGCAACTGTCGTCATCAGTTGTAGCTCCGCACAAATCGATCAACCGACCTTTGAAGCGAAAGCTGTCTCGACTGAAACCGCAGGGTTCACGTCGAATGAGCCCTCGCCTGTCGATCTCGCTCTCGTGAAGGATCTCGATGGTTCGGTGAGTGTCGTCGTCCTGTGGAACGAGGCAATGCTGGCTGCGATTCGCAGCGGAAATCCACGCCCCACTGTGACCAGCCGAGCTCTCTTCGTCGTTCACAGCGCCATGTACGATGCCTGGACGGCATACGATCCAGTCGCCGTGCCGACTGCAGTGGACCCAGCGCTGCGCCGTCCCGAAAACGAGCATACTGAGGTCAATAAATCGATCGCCGTCAGCCACGCTGCCTACTTCACACTGGTCAACCTTTTTCCGGAGTACGAGCGGGAGACCCGAGCCTTCTCAAACCTCATGAAAAACCTGGATTACGATACCCAAGTATCGAGCGATAAGACCAAGCCCGGAGGCGTCGGCCGTGCTGCAGCCCAGGCGGTCCTCGCCGCGCAGCAGAACGACGGTTCCAACGCAGCCGGTGGGTATGTCGAGATCACCTCCGACACATATCCGGAACTCTACTCGCCGGTGAACAGAGCCGACCCCTCGGCAGGCAAATCCCCTTCAAAACCGGGATTCGATCCCAACCACTGGCAGCCTTTGCGCGTTCCGACCGGAACTGTGGTCGATTCCGATGGCAACCCGCTCGTTGATGACGACGACCCGGCATCCTTCATCGATCAGAAGTTTATGACGCCGCACTGGGGTGCGGTCGTGCCCTTCGCTCTCACTTCCGGTAGCCAGTTCCGCCCGCCTTCCCCACCTCAGGCTGGCTCCGATGCACCCTACATAGATGGCATGGGCCGAGAGATGAGCAACGATGAAGCGTATCATTTTCAGGTTGATGAGGTTCTGCAGTTCAGCGCCGACCTGACAGACAAGAAGAAGGTTCTCGCCGAATTTTGGGCAGATGGGCCGCGTTCAGAGACGCCTCCCGGCCACTGGAACGCCATAGCCCACGGAATCTCAGAGAGAGACCGAAATTCGATCGACGACGATGTCAAGATGTACTTTGCTCTGAACGGTGCCCTCTTTGACGCCGGGATCGCCGCCTGGGATGCAAAGCGGGTTTACGACTACGTTCGCCCCCAGTCAGCGATCCATCATTACTATGCCGGAAAGCTGGTGGAAGCCTGGGGCGGGCCTGACAAGGAAACTCAGCTCATCCTCGGGGAGACGTGGCGCCCATACCAGGATTTGACCTACGTCTCACCGCAGTTTCCAGAGTACGTCTCCGGCCACAGCACATTCAGCGCTGCAGGGGCCGAAGTGCTGACGGAATTCACAGGGTCCAATCGATTCTACGACGGTGTGACCATGATCAACGCCGACTTCAACCAGGATGGAATTCCCGACATGTTGGGACAGCATATCGCCACCGTGGGCAGCAACAGGTTTGAGAGAAGCCCATCAGCCGTCGTTGTTCTCCAGTGGGAGACCTTCCAGGATGCGGCCGACGAGGCGGGCATATCGCGGCTTTGTGGTGGCATCCATTTCCAGGACGCAGACCTTCGGGGCCGAAAGTTGGGCAGGCTTGTTGGCGAAGAGGCTTATCGGCAGGCTGAAAGCTGCTGGAACGGGACGGCTCACAGACTCTGAGGTTCGGAACGTCCCGGTCGGCGAATCCCGGGACGTTCTCGGTTGATTTTATATGCACCCGGGGGACTTTCGTAATCAATGATCTTTGACCTCGAGCCCGCCGAGATTGTGCCGGTTCGGGGGCGATCTGACGATTACGAAGGGGGATAATCCACGAAGCCGATAGACTTTCACGCTCACATTTACACCGACGAGATGGCGCCGAAGGCGATCGCCTCCGTAAAGCGAAGGATGGGGGTCAGGGTGCCCGGTCTTGGAACCGTCTCTGACCTCAGGGACTCGATGAAAAGGTCCGGCGTTGAGAAATCGATAATCTTGCCGCTGGCGCCTCTTCCCAAACACGTCAGGCCGATGAACGACTTCTTCCTCGGGGCGGCTGAAGGAAACGGCCTAGTCCCATTCGGGGCGATCCACCCATTCCAGCCTGACCTGGAAGAGGAGCTCGACCGGCTCCTTTCAGCCGGTGTCAAGGGGGTAAAGGCCGTCCCCTTCCTCCAGAGCTTTTATCCCGACGATCCCCGGTGCGACCGCCTTTACGATGCCGTGGCGGAGCGGGACATGATCCTCCTCCTCCACGCGGGAAAGGTGCCCGAGGACCTGCCAGAGTTCTTCGGGACCCCCGATCGCTTCGCCCGAATGGTGGAGAGGCACCCTGATCTGGTCGTCGTCCTCGCGCACCTGGGTGGGTGGGAGATGTGGAACGGGGTGCGTGAGCACCTCATTCCGGCTGGGGAGAACGTCTACTTCGATACCGCCTACATCTCGCCTAGCCTCAGCCCAGAGGAGGCGACGGATCTGATCTGTGAGATGGGCGCAGATCGAGTCCTCTTCGGGACCGACTACCCCTGGACAGACCAGGCCGAGGAGATCGGGTTCGTCGAGAAGATGGACCTCTCGGATCAGGAGAAGAGGTTGATCTTCTCTGAAAACGCAAGAAGGCTCCTTTTGCGCTGATTTTGGGCTTGAATATGCCCCGCATTAAATGGCGTACCAGCCCAACTTTTTTAACGGATCGAGATGGTGTTAAGAATATGAAGCGCGATCTTATGGAAATTCTGGCCTGCCCGATGTGCAAGGGCGATCTGGACCTCGAAGTCTCCGAGGAGAAGGATGAGGAGATATTGAACGGAAAACTCTGCTGCAAGAGCTGCGGCGAGTGCTACCCCATCGAAGACGGTATACCAAACAT
>Ga0209121_10005907_pt1 | contig 10924 bp, 13 predicted proteins | sample Cruoilmetagenom3_FD_187292 | JGI IMG/M metagenome (GOLD analysis project Ga0209121, IMG submission 187292) | Oil polluted marine microbial communities from Coal Oil Point, Santa Barbara, California, USA - Sample 3 (SPAdes) (version 2) | ecosystem: Environmental > Aquatic > Marine > Oil seeps ...
GGCATCCTGAACCAGCGCGAACGCGCAACACTGGTCAAAGGCAAGACCGTGATCGGCTCCGCACCAGGCAAGGGAACGAGGATCACCGTCACCGTCCCCGCCAACGTGCCCGACGCCGACAAGGAAACGCGCGAGCGAAGTGAGATCCAAATATGAGTGTCGCACGCATCGATCGATGGGATTGGCTGCTTGCATCCATCACGCTGGCGACCTTGGCCTCGCTCATCCACTGGTTGCTTCACTACGTGACGAGAACAGCCGGCAAAGACAGTGCCGCGGACGATACTTGGCTCCATCTGCTGAACACGCGTCTGCTCCGTACGATCGAGAGTCCCTGGGTCACCTTTCCCTTACGCCTGATCTACGCCATCGGCATTCCGGCCGCAGCGCTCTTCTGGCAAGGTGCGCTCACGGCACGTGGGCTTGGCCTCCAACCGATGGTGGCGGTCACACTCGCGCTGCCGGGAGCAGACGATGTCGCACAAATCGGGGAGCCAGGACAGACCTGGGGCGACGATCTCACCCGGCTCGTGGTAGTGGCTGGCGTGACCGTGCTCGCGATAGGTGCGGGATTGCGTATCTCCCGGCGGCTTGCGCCGCAATCGACCACCGGCAAACGTAACCTGGGCGTTGCCATTCTCGAAGCTGTCTACCACGAAACTCATTGGGCCTTCTATCGTGAACCCTTCGTCTACAGCTGGGGAATAAGCCTGGGAAGCTGGTTGGGGGCGCTGCCGGCGCTCCTGGAAACCGGTGTCAATCTGGTGTTCTGGGAGAGGATGCACGCCCATGGCGCAGCCTATCAGCGGCAGATACTTGTGCGCGCAGGGCTCTTTGTGGCCAGCACGCAGCTCTACTTGCTGACGCAGAATCTGTGGCTCACCATCGCGCTGGATGCCCTCGTGGGATGGCTCGCCCTGCGCTGGAGCAACCAGTCAGCCATTCCGGGTCAGTCGGTGACCAGCGAAGCGATAACCACAATCCGGTGAGTGTCAACGCGGTAGGGATAGCAGGAGATAAGGGTTAGCGCCGGCGTACTGGTGCCATCCATGACACTCACTTCAGTAGGCGCGACAATCCGAGTCTGCTCGACCACGTACGTGTACGACGTCGTTGGCGTCTGCACCGTGATCTCGTCACCGATGGACAGCTCCGGCAACCTACGGAAGATCTCACCGTAGATATCGTTGTGCGCTGAGATCACCGCATTACCGCGCTCACCAGGGTTCGCGCTCCCGATGTAGTGACCGGCACCCTTCTTCAGAGACTCCCAGTCATCTCCCTCGACCACAGGCGCATCCACACCAATGGCCGGCACGATGATGCGCCGAGCGTGCTCCGCCCCCCTTGTCGGCACCGGCAGCGGCGTAACTTCTGCCACCAGGTCCTTCAGATGCGTGGGGACGGGAGCCGGTTCTGAGGCTTGATTGGCGTCCGGCGGCGTATGACCACTGGGAAGCACAAACACACCGATCATCGGCGTGGGGGTCACGGTTGGCAGGGCCTGCACACCGCGGCTATCCTCATTGATCTGATTCACGGTGACAAACATACGCCCCACGATCCACAACAGCCCCAGAGTGGCCAGAATCTCGACAAAGAGCAGGAGCTGATCCCGAATCCACCGCCACTTGACGGGGTGCGCCGTCCTTCGCCGACGGGAAGCTGTCTGCACCGTAGCGCTGTACCGCGTGGAGAGATCTAGTCCAACCGCGCCCTGCCCCCCGGCGCCCGCACTGTCGACCCGGCTATCAGCTGCAGAGCCAGGTTTGCGGGCCAGGGGGTCGGATGCCGCCGGCTTGTTGCCAAGCCGACTAAGCCGCTCCTGCCGCTTCCGCAGCCGCAGGACGGTTTCCAGCTCCTTAACATTGAGCTCGTCAACGTAACGATGGTCCTTCACTTCTCTCCTACGGCAAAAACCTCGCGTTCAAAGAACCACCGGAAAGGCGGCATCTTGAACAGTACCCACCGCGCCAATTTGAAGACCAGGTTCTCGTGCCGGTTCTGCGGCGGTGTGCTGAGCCAAGCTCGAACCGAGTGGAAGCCCTGAGCCCGTAACCCGCGCCACAGACTCAGTGCGCTCTGCTCATTGACGTGAACTTGCAGATTCTCCGGGATGATCTCCCGCGGATTCCTAGGATAGCGGCTTCCCTGCCCCACCAAGACACGGACGGCACGCACAAGACGATACGCATAGCGGTCGTACCAGACGTTGGGCGCCGTGTGTATCACAATGCGCCCCCCGGGCTTCAGCACGCGGGAGGCCTCGCGTAACGCCACGGCCAATTCGCCCGGATAGAGGTGCTCGACGATATCAAGCATCAGGACGCGATCAAAGGTGCCGGCCTCAAAAGGCAAGTACAGAGCTGAAGCTTGATAGACACCGATCGGCAGCTCTGTGCTCTGCAGCTGCAGCGCTACCTGTTGTGAGAGTCGTAACGCAGCCGCAGCATAGTCAATGCCAAAGGCCCGGGCGCCCAGATGTGCCGTACTACGGAGGATCTCGCCGCGCCCGCACCCCACGTCAAGCACAGACATGCCGGTGGCGATACCGGCAACCGCCAGCGCCTCGGCCAGCCGTTGAGACAGATAGGCACCGTCGCTGGACCGGAACTCCTGATGTCCCTCGCACACGTTTAGGAAATACTGCTCGTCGTAGAATACGGAGGGCACAGAACCGGAGGAATGTTCAGGCACTGACATTCACCTCATCACAGACTAAGCTACCTACCACGGGCTCCACGGTCGCCGACAGGCTAATATGCATTAGGAGACTTGAAGACCTGCACCACAGTACGCAGAATGATCTTCACATCCAGCATCAGCGACCAGTTTTCACAATACCACAGATCGTACTTGGTGCGCTCGATGATGGACGTGTCACCCCGATACCCGTTGACCTGGGCCCACCCCGTCACGCCGGCCTTCTCTCTGTGACGCTCCATGTAGCGCGGAATACTCCGCCTGAACTGCTCCACATAGACCGGGCGTTCCGGACGTGGCCCAACCAGGCTCATATCACCCAGCAGCACATTGATGAACTGCGGCAGTTCGTCAATGTTGGTCTTGCGCAAGAACGTGCCGATCCTCGTCTTGCGGGGATCATCCTCGGTCGTCCATCCGGGACCCTGCTTCTCAGCATCGGGCCGCATCGATCGGAACTTGATGATTGGGAAGGGACGTGCGTCAAGTCCCATACGCTCCTGCACATAGAAGGCAGGCCCAGGCGACTCCAGCTTTACCAAGGCCGAGATGAGCATCATCAACGGTGAAAGCACAACCAAACCGGCACTGGCGCCGACGACGTCCATCGCTCGCTTCGCCACCCGGCGCCACCCGCTCAGAGCGACGTCGCGCACTGTCAGGATGGGCAGGCCACCCATCTCGCTGATGCCCACTGCCCCGGCCATAATCTGGAACAGGTCAGGGTATATCCGGATCGTCACGCGTCCGCGCTCGCATTGCGAGATCAACCCCATAAGGTCGTTGTGTGACGTCCCCTCAGGCAGCGCGATGATAACCTCGTCCACCCCCAGCGTATCGATGATAGAGCTGAGCTCCGCGGCTGATCCCACCACCGGGACACCCAACAGCTCATCCAGCGTGCGCGTCTGCATTTGGACCACACCGATAGCGTCGTATCCAAGCTCTGGGGCCCACAGAACCTTCTGTAGGATCATCCGGGCGATGTCGCCCGCCCCCACGATCAGTACGTGGCGACGTCCCCACCCGCGGCTCACCAGCCGGCGGCGAAGCCAATCATTGGCAAGCCGCCCGAGAGCGACAAAGATCATCGAGAGCAGCCACGCGTAGAGGACCATCACGCGGGAGTAGTCCTGCCCCACGATGAAGTTTCGCAGCATCAAAGAGTCCAGTGCCACGCCTATCAGAGTCCCGATCGTCGACCCGACCACAACACCGTACAGTTCGTCCACGCGGGAGGCGCGCTGCAAGGAATAGAGGTTAGCGAAGAAAAAGACGCCGACCAGGGATGCAACGTGGATCAACGTCATAGGCACATACGCGCCGATCGCCGCCACGCCCTGGGCCGGGTCAGGCAGAGGGATGATCGCCCGCAGAAGATAAGCCATCACAAAGGCCAACGTCGCCATGGCAACATCGGTGAGGACAGCGAAGGTCACGAACAGACGCGTTGCCTGCTCAGCTTTCAGAACGCGAGCCGTATGCGCCATTTTGTTAACTGGGTCTGCAATCGAATAACTACGATAATCAGAGCGTGAACAAGCCCTGGGGTGTCATCAGCATAGTGCTTGCGGTAGAATATCTCCATAGAGCGCCAGAACTCGACACGTGCGCGAGGATTCTGGCGACTCGAAGCCCGTTTCACGTGCAGGACGGTGACATCCGCATAGTAGAGCACCCGCCAACCCGCCTGCTTGATCCTGTAAGCCCAGTCAAGATCCTCAGCATACATAAAATAGCTATCATCAAGCAATCCAGCGTCCCGAATTGCCTCGCGCCGAACCATCATAAAAGCCCCGACAACCGAGTCAACCTCGACCGTCTCATTCTCATCCAGATAAGACAGGTTGTAACGACCGAAGCGTGGACTCTTGGGGAACAACTTCGATAGACCGACCATATGGTAGAACGACACCTCTGGCGTCGGAAAAGAGCGCCGGCACGCCCTGTCCAGTGAGCCATCAGGGCGGATCAGCTTCGGCCCCACCACACCGACATCAGCCCGATCGTCGGCGAAAGCCACCGCAGAGGCAAGCCCATCCTCGGGCAACTCGGTATCGGCATTGAGCAGGAGCGCATACCGGGGTGCGTCGGCGGACACACCATCATCATTGTACCCAAACAACCTGAGCCCCTGATTATTGGCTGCTGGGTACCCCACGTTATCGGCGTTGTGAACCACCGCCACCTCTGGGAACTCAGCGGTCACCATCTCGGCGCTGCCGTCACCGGAGTTGTTATCAACTACACACACACGACTGCTGACACCCTTACTAGCCAGCACAGTCTCGAGACATCGCCGCAGCAGATCCCGTGTGTTGTAGTTGACGATTACAATTCCGACGTCGACGCTTTCCATAACTTCATTTTAGCACACTCACCATGCCCGACAAGCGAATCTCGGTTGACAGATCCGCAGGTCAGCCTATAATCAGAGCACACCGAGACGCGCAGTCATAGGTGCCCGCAACTCCAACGAGAGTCCCTGCGGTTTCGCCGTGACTTGTGCGGGTTCTGTCAAGTACAGCAGCTGCGCTCAGAAAACCACTCAAGGAGGTAGTTATGACGGTCGATGCAAGGACATCCGACACCCCAGTGCACTGGGAGCGTTACCTTGCCAAGAGAACATCAGGTATGAAGAGTTCGGCTATTCGCGAACTGCTGAAGATCACCCAGCTGCCTGACGTGATCTCATTCGCCGGTGGGCTACCCGCTCCGGAGCTATTTCCCATCCGCGAGATCGAAGAAGCCTGCAGCCATCTTCTCCGACACGAAGCGAAGATGGCGCTTCAATACAGCACCACCGAAGGGCACGCGCCCCTCCGTGAGTTCTTGGCCGAGACCATGTGCAAGTACGGGATTCACTATGGACCGGACAACGTCCTGATCACCACGGGATCGCAGCAAGCCCTTGATCTGATCGGCAAGATCTTCATCGACCCCGGGGCTGCCGTGCTGACGGCCAGCCCGACCTACCTGGGTGCGATTCAGGCATGGAGAGCCTACGAGGGCGAATTCGTGGATGTGCCTCTCGACGACAAAGGCATGTGCATCGAGAGAATCGAGGACGTCATCAAGGAGACGCCCGTTCGATTTGTCTACGTGTTGCCCAACTTCCACAACCCAGCAGGCACCACGTTGAGTGAAGAGCGGCGGCATCTCCTCGTCGATATTGCGCGCAGACACGATCTCATCATCGTGGAAGACGATCCCTATGGGGCCCTCCGGTACAAAGGAGAGGACATCATCCCTATCGCCTCCCTGGCGCCGGAGCGCACCATCTACCTCGGCACCTTCTCCAAGACGCTGACGCCCGGCCTCCGGATCGGCTGGGTAGTCGCTCCAACCGAACTACGACAGCGTCTCGTCCAGGCCAAGCAAGGCGCCGACCTCCACACCAGCACCTTTGATCAGATGATCGCCAACGATATCGCCCAGCGTGGCATTCTCAAGATGCACATACAAAAACTGCGAAAGGCCTACGGCGAGCGTATGAACACCATGCTGGACGCAATGTCAGAGTTCTGGCCTGAGGAGTGCAGCTGGACCCGCCCCCAGGGGGGACTCTTCCTGTGGGCCAAAGCCCCCGAATCACTCAATGCAACGGATCTTCTCAACGTAGCCTTGAAGCGCAAAGTGGCCTTTGTGCCCGGCGTCAACTTCTATCCCCACGCCGATGGTGGCCACAACGCAATGCGCCTCAACTTCTCCAACGCCAAGCCCGATATGATCGTCGAAGGTATCCAACGCCTGGGGCTGACCCTGAAGGAAACCATAGCCAAGTAGCGCCCGTCCCGGCCGACAACCGGCTCCTTGCGTCGTAACTGGTGCGACGCAAGGAGCCGGTTGTCGGTTATCAGCCACTCACCATTCACGATTGACGATGCTCGCACCGCCTCCCGGAATCGACCAGCAAGCATCCAACGTCCGCCCCTACCCCTTGATCACCGCCAGTGGGCGCACCCGCGCCACCTTCCGTGCGATGCCCGCCCCAACTACCGACTCGACCACCAGACTCACATCCTTGTACGCGAATGGAGCCTCCTCAGCCAATCTGCGCATGCTCTTTGCCCGGACGGCCACGCCCTGCTCTTTAAGCTGAGCGCGCACGCTCTCGCCGCGAACAGCACGCGTGGCCGCGCGTCGACTCATCGTCCGACCGGCACCGTGACAGCTCGAGCCTAACGTCAACTCCAGACTGGCAGGTTCGGCCGCCAACACATAGGAGTGAGTCCCCATCGACCCAGGCACCAGTACGGGTTGGCCGGTTGTCCGATAGACAGCAGGGAGTTCAGGCCGGCCCGCCGGGAACGCTCGCGTCGCTCCCTTGCGGTGCACCACCAGGCGCATCTGCATACCGTCAACCGTGTGATCCTCCACCTTTGCGATGTTATGCGTCACATCATACAGCTGATCGAGATGCCAGTCCGGGACCTTCCCGGCTAGGATCTCCTCAAACGCAAGGCGCACAAAGTGGGCCAGTACCTGCCGGTTGGCGAACGCGTAGTTGGCTGCAGCAGCCATGGCCGCCAAGTAAGCCTGACCTTCGGGGGACCCAACCGGAGCAGCGACCAGCTCCCGGTCGGGGATCGGGATGCCATACCGCCGAGGCGCATCCTGCAATTGCCGCAGCGACTGCGTGCATACTTCGTGTCCCAGGCCTCGGGAGCCGCAGTGAATCTGCACGACGACTTGCCCCACGCGTAGACCGTAGATGTCCGCAGTGGTGGCGTCGTAGACGGCGTCCACGACATCAACCTCAAGAAAATGATTGCCGGATCCTAATGATCCAAGCTGTCCCCGGCCACGAGCCTTGGCGCGATCAGGCACGGCAGCAGATTGCGCCCGCGGCAGGCACCCCGCGCTCTCGGTCCGGGCGACGTCCCCAGCGGTTGCATAACCATACTTGAGGGCCCAACCGGATCCCCCGTCGAGAACCGCATTCAGCTCACCCCAGGAGAGGCTCACCGCACCGGAACCTCCGACACCACTAGGACACCGCCGATAGAGTTCAGTGGCCAGCGCATCCAAGTGCGGCGCGACGTCCTCATAGTCCATCTGCGAGGTCAGCATGCGCACGCCGCAGTTGATATCGTAACCCACGCCACCTGGAGAGATGATACCCTTGTCATAGTCAAAGGCGGCGACACCGCCGATGGGGAACCCATAGCCCTGGTGCATATCAGGCATAGCCATCGCATACTTGACCAAGCCCGGCAGCATAGCCACATTGACGAGCTGTTCCACAGACCGGTCGCCGAAAGCCCGCTCAAACAGGACCTCGCCGGCGTAGATACGCGCCGGGGCCTGCATACGCTCATCATACGACTTCGCCAGCTCCCAGGAACACGCTCCCACCCGCCGGAAGCTCTCTTTGGCCACCATTGCCCACCTCCCTAACCCACCGAGCCGCCTCAGGATGATCAGGACACACCGAGCCCGCGCGCCCTTCTATGCATCGAAGACGATCTCCGTCTCATAGCCTGCCTCCACTGCCACCACAGCCAGCATATGGTACGTGGCGGCCTTGATGCCGGCACGCCGCTCCCCAGCCGGCAGCCCCACGACCTCGGCGTGAAGTTCCGTAGGTGTCAACACCGTGAACAGAAACTCAGTGCCCACAACGTCCTCCGTCGTGCACAGATACAGCAGTTCATTCAACCAATCAACCAACAGAGATTCAGCATCCAGCGCCGTAAGGTGCAGCTCAAACCGGACGGGAGCACCGGCAGGAGCCGCCTCTGCCAGTAGCGAGAACATACCAGTCGCGGCTGCCACAAAGAGATCCTTGAGATCGCCCCCCCAGACGTGCAGCGCCAGATCGGCTGTATGGTCCAGCTCCTGCCACCGCCCCATCAGTCCAACGCCGCCACGCGTTCCATCAAGAAATCCGCCACACCCTCCACGTCTTCCAGCCCGAACATCGGGCAGTCCATGCCGAGATCCGTCACATCGGTGACGCAGGCTACCCGTCCGCGCAGTCCTTCGAGTGGCGCGGGCGTGCATGCAGTTCTGACGACCTCGATCTTCGACACATCGCTATGTTTGAAGCCCTCCAGCAGGACAAGGTCCGCACCACCCATGACCGACAGCACCTCATCCAGTCGTGGTTCACTCGCCACACGCCGCGTGTGGGCCACGCGGTCCGGCGTCACGAGGGCGACCTCGCCGGCACCGGCATCCCAGAACCGCCGTGAGTCTGACCCGGCAACATCTGTCTCGACGCCACGATGCGAAGAGTGCTTGACCATGGCGACGCGTATCCGTCTTGCCCTCAGGACCGGAATCAGCTTCAGCAGCAGCGTCGTCTTACCGCTCCCTGAACGCCCCACAAAAGCAACCACCGGCGGCTTCCCCATCCCGCCGGAAGCCGGCTCCGCAGACGCGTCCGGCAAGCCTCCCGACCTGCACGACAGCGACAGCTTTGGTGATCGGTTCGCGCGTTGTTCCACGCTGTGCCTGACTCGCTCCGTCTCTTCTGCCATGCCCAAGACTCCTGAGTGTGAATGATGGCTTACTGATCGGTAAATGACCTAACGTATGCCTCGACACGTGCCGCGACTTCATCTGGCGAGAGGTCTGTGGTGTCGATGTAGAGGTCGCAATGTGCCCGAGCGTGGATCAGGCGGATCTCCCGTTCCTCAGCCCACCACGAAGAAGGCACACTCAGCCCCTCTCGGAGTGCCGCGATCTCGACCGAGACATCGAGATAGATGAGTATGTTCGGGTCGGTGATCTGCTGCCACATCGCCGGAGCTGCTGAATGCTCCTGCATGATCTCTTTCACCACATAGCCGGCAGCACGAAGATAGCAGGCGAGGGTGGACTTGCCTGATGAACACGGCCCAACAATGCCGATAACAAATCGACCAGCGGCAGGATCAGGATCGGTCGACATCTAGCATCCTTGATGCGTGGACGACGTAAGCGGATGGCGGGCGACTGCCGCGTCTAGCAACGCCCGCCACGTCGTAACAACGCGTCGACCGGTACCGGGCGTCAGCGGTCAGGAACCGGCATTTCAACTATCAGATGCCGCGGCCCCGTTGGAGGTCCGGACTGCACGTGAAGTGCGATGACGCTGATATCATCCATGGCTCGGCCGTCATCCAGGTCCAGCGCGCGCTCAAGAAGCCCCGAAGCAATCGCCTGTGCCGAGGGCTGCACCTGCCAGATGTCCTCAATGGCTTCAGGCACATAGAGCGTCTCACTCCCCGAACGGCTGCCCGCGTGAACCAGGCCATCCGTGCATGCCACGGCGAGCAGGCCAGGCTCCAACAGAATCAGCTCCACCAGCGGCCGGGTATGACGGTAGAACCCCAATGCAGGCGCATCAGCATCCAGCTCAAGCACTTCCCCAGCAGGACGGCGCACGAACACCGGGGAATTCCCACAGCGCGTCACGAGGAGATGCCGGCTGTCGAGCTCCACGGAAAGGATCACCAATGTTGCGGATACCTTGCCCCGGCGCCGTGTGTAGAGCATGTCATTGGCCGCACGCGCAACTGCACCATCGCGAACACCCTCTGCGAGATCGGAGATGGCTTTGCGCACCACCTGCAGGCTCAGGGCCTTAGCACCGGGTCCGGAACTCTGCCCATCGACCAATACGAATGACAACCCGCCATGCGGGCGCTCCACCATTTCCAGTGTGTCTCCGCTTTCGCGGACTGCCCACATATTGATCTTACTCGCGGCAACAGAAATATGCATAGGATCCTATCACTGCGCAGATAGCTACAACAGTATTGGCCCTACTGGGCCCTACTCGGTCTCGTCAGCCTCGACGACATCGGCGTCCCGCGCACCTGATGTCTGGTCACTGCGCTTCCCGCTGATCGCGCCTGGCATGATCTGGATCTCCACTCCCTCAGCCAACTTGATGCGGGCGATGTTGTCCTCGAAATCGAGCTGGGTGAGCTCGCCAATCAAACCACCGATCGTCAGCACGCGATCTCCCACCTGCAGCTCCTCTTTGCGCTGATTCATCCGTCTGCGGTTCATCCATCGCGGCAGCAACGTTAGCACGAGCATCGCCACAACCAAAACGCCCCAGAACAATAATCCGCTACTTTGATCCATCGTCACTCTCCTGTCTGCATCCAGCATCATTGTCTACTACCATTATACAATGTGGGTGCCGTTGCGCCAACAGGTTTATGGTGTACAATGTCACCGAAACAATCGCAGTCCTGATCAGAAGGCACATAGCGTTGGGGAC
>Ga0209121_10005908_pt1 | contig 10923 bp, 13 predicted proteins | sample Cruoilmetagenom3_FD_187292 | JGI IMG/M metagenome (GOLD analysis project Ga0209121, IMG submission 187292) | Oil polluted marine microbial communities from Coal Oil Point, Santa Barbara, California, USA - Sample 3 (SPAdes) (version 2) | ecosystem: Environmental > Aquatic > Marine > Oil seeps ...
TGTTTCCATGCTCGGTTTACCTTTTATCCGTAAGCGCAGCGCGTCAAACATATTCCCCCAGGCGTTCCCAATCATGATCGCGCGAATATACGAGAAAATATCACGTGTCATCACCTCCCCGTACGTATCGTACATGTACTGTACCGCTTCAGGCTGCGGTTTGCCGCCTGATTCAGCATAATGCTGCGCAAAGTATAGAGCTGCTAATTCTTCCCGCGGAGTATCCTTAAAATCGCCTGCTAACGTATGTTCGATCTCACCTTTATCCATACCGATTTTGAGTGCAACTTGAGCGTGAAAATATGAGCAGTAACGGCAGCCATTCACTTCTGTAACAGCCATCATAATCCGCTCTGAAAATTCACGGTTCACACGGTGGGCTTTCCCCGCTTCACGCATATCCCGAATGTTAATTAACATGTCGGCCAACAGCCGGTAGAACGCGCGCGGACCATACAACCGCTTTGGAAATCGCTGGTCATTGGTCATGTAGGTATTTTTCCTTTAATTGACGATCTCAGAACAACCTCGGTACCCACATTGGCACACGCCGAATATAATCCCGGTATGTATCCCCAAAGATGCCCAGCATTAATTTCTCCTCATGTTTCGCCAGCCATTGGTAAACAAGCATAACAAACACAAACACGATCGTGCTTAAAAAAGAAAGCGTTAAGCACAGCACGCCAAGATAAACCAGCATTGCCCCAAGGTAGATTGGATGGCGCGCCCTGGAGAACATACCTTCAGTGATCATGATTGGTTCTGGACGGTAATCACTAAATACGATCTGGATACCCCTCAGTGCCAGCCATCCGCCAAAAGCGATCAAGCCGAAACCTATGGGTAAGCGCACTACAAAAGGGATCTTACCTCCAATAAGATGATATGTCCGAAAGAAGAAGTAATCAGCGGCGATCGTAGCGGTAAATATGATCAGCATGATCAACTGCAGGGTGTCTCCGAAGGGATGCTCTCCCGCAAGGTCCGGCCTGTTTTCGTGGTCTTTATATAACTCTTCATTGATAATGGGCTTTTCGGTCATTTTATCTCCACTGGTTCAGGTTTAGAAATTGAAGTTTTCATTGTACCCCACCTGGTTGATGGAAAATATGTACAAATATCTAATTGACATATTTGATAAAGTTTGTATAAATAGTAGTACTGCTCACAAGCATAAATGGAGATTAATAAAAAATGAAATATCGCGTGCATCGTTTGAAAATACGTATGACTGAAGACCAACACAAATTAGAAGATTTTTTAAATTCTATAGAGGGAGAGGTAGTATCGATTATTCCCAATGTCTGCCATATTGGGTTTGTGCACGTTGATTTCCTGCTGATTGTTGAAAAGATCGCTTGATACTTATAAATATCCAATCGGCTCAACATGCACATAAGCACGGTCCACTTCCGGGAATGCGGTTAATGTGTCAATTGCCTGATCGCAAATAGCGTGCGCCTCGTTCAATGACAATTCTCCATCCACATTAATATGCATATCAACCACAAATTTAGGGCCTGCGTAATCAGTGATGATGTGATGGACATCATCGACTCCATCTATCTTCTTAACTGCTTCAATAAATTTATTTTGGGTTTCAGAATCTGCTCCCGCACCTGTTAGATATCCCAAGTTTGCACGTGCTTGATTGAACACTGCTTTAAAGATCCACATCGCGACAAAAATCCCTGCGGCCGGGTCTAACAACGGATGAATGAATTGTGAACCCAGAATCCCTAAAGCTGCCGCAAATGAAGTCCCTACATCGCTGATGTTATCCTTCGCTGCCGCTTCTAGGCCTGGGCTGGAGATTTCACGGGCTACCTTCCGAATCAGGGTGTACATGACCGTCTTGATACCAACACTTACAGTCAGTGCTATCAGGGGAATGCCCAGAAGGATTGATTCACCCCCCTCGATAAAACGAACAAGAGATGAACGCCCCGCTTCAAATCCCGCGAATGCCATTGAGAAAGTAACAATCAATGCAGCAAAGGGTTCGAATCGGCTGTGTCCCTGCGGATGGCTGAGGTCCGGCGGCTGCTGAGACATCCACAATCCAATCACCAGCAGGATTGAATACAGTACATCAGAAACAGAGTTTGCAGCATCCGCATACATGGCGGATGAACCGCTCCAATAAGCAGCAAATGATTTGATCACCGCTAGGATAATATTCCCGACTAACGTGATGAGCATTGCCCGCCGAAAAAGTTTCAGCGCTTGCTTATTCTGATGAAAACTCCTTATCCAACGCATCGCTCAGCCTATGAATACATACACTACATTAAGTATATAACTTCTTTCTGGATGGCAATGTGTCATTTTTCCTGCAATTCTATTTTCCAGAATTTGAACACAATTGAAAAAAGCCAATCCACTAAGGCCGCCAGCAGGACACCAACCACATACACGGCAATATCTAGCGGGTCAAAAGTCTGCCCCAGGATATGTAATCCAAAATACTGGCCTACTTCTGCAAGAGTTGCCATCAGGAACACGATTCCCGCTTTTACCCACTATTTTTGCAGAAACGCGGTTTTCTCTTCACTTAACGCAAGTAAAAAATAGAACCCAAAGGGAAGATCAAAATCAGAAAAATAACTAGCGCTTAATGTGAACATGCGCTCGCTGGAATTACGCCCGATGCCAACCACATGCATCAACCCTAAGATAACCTCTATCCCTACTATTAAGTATTTTTTCTTTCGATTATCTTGCATAGTCATACAAAGCCAACATAAACCATCACTCATGTTGTAGGTTTTATGGATCTATCGGTTCTTAGATTTGCTGTCCTTTGAATTGGCTCATATACAGGTTATAGTAAAAACCCTTCATCGCGAGAAGTTCTTTATTGTTGCCCTGCTCAACGATTTCACCCTCATTGATAACCAGCACATAATCCGCGTCGCGGATAGTGCTTAGTCGGTGCGCAATCACAAAGCTAGTGCGACCCTCCATTAATCGCAGTAGTGCGTTCTGAATGCGCGCTTCTGTACGTGTATCAACACTGCTGGTAGCCTCATCCAAAATAAGGATGCCCGGATTTGCCAGGATCGCACGGCTGATTGCCAGAAGCTGGCGCTGCCCCTGGCTGAGATTGCTGGCGCGCTCGGATAATTTTGTCTGGTATCCATCTGGAAGTTGGCGGATGAAATGGTCTGCATCTGCCATTTTTGCCGCTTCAACACACTCTTCATCCGTGGCGTCCAATCTGCCATATCGAATATTTTCCATCACAGTATCTGAAAATAAGAAGGTATCTTGAAGGACAATCCCCAGATTTTTACGCAGGTCATCTTTTTTTACTTCTCGGATATCTTTCCCGTCGATACGAATGCTTCCGCTATTAATATCATAAAAGCGGGTCAACAAGTTGATGATGGTTGTCTTTCCAGCGCCAGTCGGACCGACCAGCGCGATGGTATGACCGGTTCGCGCTTCAAATGTCATATCCTTGATAACTGGCACATCTTTCACGTAGCTGAAATGCACATTTTTAAGTTCAACATGTCCTTCCACATCTGGAAGTGCGTCCGCGGTCGGTGAATCTATCAATTCCGGGTCAGTATCAATGATCTCAAATACTCGTTCTGCTCCCGCGAGCGCTGATTGGATCGAGTTATACATATTGGAGAGCTGTCGGACCGGTTGGAGAAATTGGCGGCTGTAGAAAATGAAGGTCGCGATCAGTCCTACTGTTACCAATCCCTGTAAAGCTAACCATCCGCCCAATCCGGCCAGAACGATCATGAAGAGGTTGCTCAACTGGTTTGTAAGCGGCATCAATAAGAAGGCGTACGTATTTGCGATCCTTCCTGTTTCATATACCGCCTGATTATGTTCCTTAAAAGTTACAATGGCGGTTTCACTTCGCCGGAAGGCCTTGATGACACGCTGTCCGCTGACCGTTTCCTCGATAGTGCCATTTAGCTGGCCAATCTGTTTTTGCAGATCGCGAAAACCGCGTCGTGTGTATTTTGCGATGAACATCGTGAACCACGCCATAATCGGGACCACCAGAACGGATGCCAGAGCCAGCCATATATTCAGAGAAAACATTGCGATCAAAATACCGACCAATGTAAGCATGTTCGCCATCAATGATGTCACATTCGTTGAGATTGCGTGGTTGATTGCATTAACATCATTCGTCAAACGGCTCATCAGGTCCCCAGCCGGGTTGCGGTCAAAGAAACTCAATGAAAGCAGCTGCAACTTTTGGAAAAGGTCGGTGCGCATTTTCTTCAATGCTTTCTGAGAAGCATTAGCCATGATCCAATTGGCTATCGCCTGCAGCCCCACGGAAAGCAAATACGCAGCCAACATGATCAGAGAGATGCGCGTCAACCCGGGAAGATCTTTTTCTGTGATGTATTCATCAATTGCGATACCCAGTAAGTAGGGGCCTGCTAATCCTGCCAATGTATACAAGATCACGAGAATGAATACAATAATTAATTCCGTTTTATACTTTGTGAAATAGGAAGTAATGCGTTTAAAAGTTATTTTCGCATCTTTTGCTTTCTCTATCGAACGCGGGCCATGCCGCATTCCTTGCATACCTCTGCTGGGTTGTTTGCTCTGATTGATTTGTTCTGCCATTGATTATTCTCCGATACCGAATTGTTTTTCGTTTCCATTGATGAATAACTGGTTGCCGTCACCCAATTGGGAATCATAGATCTCCCTATAAATAGAGCTTGATTTCATCAATTCTTGATGGGTTCCTTCAGCAGCAATCTTTCCTCGATCAATCACAATGATCTTGTCAGCCCTCAGCACTGTGCTGATGCGCTGCGCAACCACAAATGTAGTACTGTTTTTGATCAGCTCCTCTAAGGCATCCTGTATCTTTGTTTCAGTTTCCACATCCACAGAACTGGTAGAATCATCCAGAATTAGAATTTCGGGTTTCAATAAAATAGCCCTTGCGATCGCAATACGCTGTTTCTGTCCACCGGACAGGTTCACTCCGCGCGCTGCAATGGATGTTTCATAACCACTTGGGAGCTCGATGATGAAATCGTGTACCTGGGCAGCTTTCGAGGCTGTGATGATTTCCTCCTCGCTCGCGTTCGGTTTTCCATAGCAAATATTCTCCCGGACTGTACCTGAGAATAAGATCGTTTCCTGCGGAGTGATACCAATATGCGCCAGCAATGAGTCCTGCTGGATATCCCTGATATCGTGCCCATCAATCATCACTCGCCCCTCCGATACATCATAAAAGCGGGGGATCAGGTTGATCAATGTCGATTTCCCGGATCCTGTCGCGCCTAAAATAGCCACATTTTCACCCGGTTTTATTGTCAGGTTGATTTCATCTAAAACCTTCACTTCACAATTTCCATTATAGAAGAAACTGACTTTTTCAAATTGAACCCGCCCTTCAATTGAATCGGGCAGCCTGATTGCATCGGGCACGTCTTTCACTTCCGGGACAGTACTAAGTACTTCATCAAGCCGTTCTGCCGAAGCCATACCGCTTGCGGCCACATTAGCGAGCATTGCCATGATTAAGAGCGGCGTCATAGTTGTCATTAAATAATTTGAAAAAGCTACGATTCCGCCAACAGTCAAATCACCATTGATCGCCTGTCTACCACCCACCCAAACAATGAGAAGCACTCCAATGTTGATCAAGAACATCAGTATTGGAAAAATCAGTGAGATGTACTGCATGACTTTAATGTGAATACCGGTGTATTCTTCATTTACATCTTCAAATCGTTTTTCCTCATACTGCCCGCGGACAAATGCTTTAACCACACGTACACCAGCGATATTCTCTTGAAGAATATTATTAAGGTTGTCCAATTTCTTTTGTAACTGCCTGAAGATGGGGCCTATTTTTGAGATAAACAGCAAGATAAATAACAATGTGAATAGAAGCAATGGGACGATTTTTAAAGTTAAACTGGCATCCGTTGTTACCATGAGGATAATACTGCCAACGATTAACAGTGGTCCTCGTGTTCCAATACGCATGCTCATACGGTATGTCTGCTGTAATACACTGATATCGCTCGTTAAGCGTACAACGAGATCACCAGTCCTTAATTGATCAAGATTTGCATAGGACAATTCCTGGATTTTCACGAAAATGTCTTCCCGCAAATCACGAGCGAATGCTTCCCCGACCTGCACGGATAGTACATTATTTCCGATAGAAAACAATGTGCTCAGCACTGATATTCCAAGCATCATTAGAGTGGTGCGGGTTATAACTGCCATGTCATTCTGATAAATACCGTCATCAATTACGCGCTGCACCAAACGTGGTATTGCAAGATCCATGAACACCACACACACCAATAAGATCGTTGCAAAAACAACCTGTTTCCAGTATGGTTTTAGAAATGATAGAAATTTGAACAGTATTTTCATAGGTTGCCTATTTCTTAATGTTTTGATTGATTACTTTTTTTATACTTTCTAAAGCGGAGAACAATATACGAAGTTCCTCATTGCTGAGAATTGAAAATTGATCAGCAAGAATCCTTACATGTTTTTTATTCAGATCTTTGATCAATTTCTTTCCTGTGTCTGTCAAAGATAACTGAATATTTCGGCGGTCATCTGGGTCACGCTTACGGTTCACCAGCCCATTTTGAACCAATTCATCAACCACCCGGCTAATATTCGGACGGCTGACATGCATACAATCCGCCAGTGTACTTACAGATGCATCCCTCTGCGAAATGCGGCGAATCGTATGAAACTGGGAGGATGTAATTCCATATTCACTTGTCGCCAGATCGTGTATCTGAGCGCGCGTGATATGCCACAGCCGAAGCGTTACTCGCCAGTATAATTCTATTGTTTCTCTTAATAACTTTGAATCGCTTCTTTGGTTTTCATCCATAGTTAATTCATGCACTTATTAATAGTTAACATGGTTATTAGTTAATATAAGCAACTATTATATGTGGTTTTATTGAACTGTCAAGGGTTTATAGGGAAAAAATCTAATTGGATTTACATGAATAATTCAGCAAGAATTGAGGAAAAGGTTTATAGAGCTCTTGTTATTGCTCTCCAGCTAGGACAGCAAACTCGATTAATCTGTATTAGATTCTACGAAGAATATAGTTGCTCGAATTAGGCTTCTTCTTTATTATCTTCGTGATATCCCTCCAGGAAATGCTGTACTTTAGGCGTGATAACTGCCAGGCAGTATGGTTGGTTTGGGTTGTTCGCGAAATAATCAAAATGATAATCTTCAGCGGAGAAGAAAATATCCAGTGCTTCAACTTCAGTTACGATCGGTTTTTTAAATATGCCGCTGGCATCTGCATCCTTTTTAGATGATTCTGCGATCTCCTTCTGTCCTTCATTTTGATAAAGGATGATCGAACGGTACTGCGTGCCGATATCATTCCCCTGCCGATTCAGAGTGGTGGGGTCATGCATGTGCCAAAATATTTCAAGGAGATCTGAATAAGATACTATTTTTGGATCATAAGTAACCCGGATGACTTCTACATGACCAGTTGTTCCCGTGCAGATCATTTTATAAGATGGATTGTCTGCATGCCCTCCGGCGTAACCGGGTTCTACTTTTTCCACGCCTTTTATTCGTTTGTAGATTGCCTCTGTACACCAAAAACACCCTCCACCGAGAACAGCAGTCTCATTATTCTTCATCTTTCCTCGATTTGAATTTCATTGATAATGAATTTACACAATGCCGCGTGTTTTTTTCTGTATATCGTTCCCCTATAAAAACATGTCCTAGGTGGGCTCCACATGCAGCGCAGGTGATTTCTGTTCGGCGTTCATCTTCGTCCATGCTGCGACGCACTGCGCAAAGAATCTCATCATCAAAACTGGGCCATCCGCATCCCGAGTGAAATTTATCTTCAGAGCGATACAAGGGTGCTCCACACCGCCGACAGATGTACGTCCCGGCAGCATCATGATCATTGTATTCACCAGTGAATGGCGCTTCTGTGCCTTTATGTTCAATAATATTGGTTTCTTCTGGAGTTAGATTGGTCAATTTCATACAAAATCCTTTTGATTGATTGTAGCGATCTCACCATCCAGTTTACATTAATCGTTTATTAGAAATTTCAAGATTAAATAGAGTTACATATCCGCCCTTTTTGCAGCTGTCAGTGTATTTTTCATTAACATAGCAATTGTTAACGGTCCTACTCCACCTGGGACCGGCGTGATCGCGGAAGCAACCTCTAAAGCTTCTTCGAAAGCCACGTCCCCCACCAAACGATATCCCCTTTTCTTACTGCTGTCTTCCACTCGATTGACACCCACATCAATAACAACGGCACCGGGTTTGATCCAGCTTCCTTTTACCATTTCAGGCTTTCCGATCGCAGCGACAAGAATATCAGCTTCTCTCGCAATTGAAGGCAGATCTTCAGTCCGTGAATGGCAAATGGTTACTGTTGCATTCTCTCTCAAAAGCAGGAGAGAGACCGGCATCCCAACAATATTTGACCGCCCGATGACAACAGCCCGTTTTCCTTCCAGAGTATTTGTGTATTTTTTCAATAAATAGATAATGCCTGACGGTGTACAGGGCGTAAAAAGCGGCTGCCGCCCTTTTTGAGCCAGTCGGCCAATATTGACGGGGTGGAATCCATCCACATCTTTTTCCAACGGGATAGCATTTAAAATTCTTTCTTCATCAAGGCCTGCTGGGAGAGGAAGCTGAACCAGGATACCGTGGATCTTTGTATCATTTGCAAGATCACTGATCACCTCCTCAAGTTTTTGCTGCGAAGTATCAGCAGGAAGATTTATTGCGAAAGATTTAATACCCGTTTCATCACATGCGCGATGTTTTGCTCGCACATACGATTGAGAGGCAGGATTCTCACCTACCAGAACCGTGGCTAAACCCGGAAAAGGCAGGTTCTTTACTAATCTTTCTCCAACTTCATTCTTCACTTCCCCCCTGATCGAATTTGCCGCTGTTTTTCCATCTATGATGATAGCGCTCATTTTTCTCCTTCTTTCAGTTACTTTTCGGATTATACATTACAGTGATTTTGATTCTCAACATGTGTGATAAGAATATAAAATAAGATAGAATACATTCATAATAATTATGCCTAGTAAAAAATCTGATTTATTAGCAATTGACCTTGGAAATACAAATCTGGCTATCGGTTTATTCCAAGGCAGTGAACTCACCGAACATTGGCGCTTATCAACAGACCATAAGAGAATGCAGGATGAATTCGGCCTTCAATTTCTTGGTTTGCTCGAAAACAGAGGTTTTTCCCCGACCGATTTTTCCGACATCATTTTATCCTCCGTTGTTCCACCCCTGACAGAAAGGGTAGTTCAAGCGTGCGAGGTATACCTGGGCAAAAAACCAGTTATCGTCAGTTCTGATATGAAACTGAATGTAAAAATCCGTTATGATGACCCAACTGCTGTCGGCGCTGATCGAATCGCGGATGCAGTTGCAACCAGAGCCTTATTCTCCAACCCGGCTTGTGTGATTGATTTTGGGACAGCCACAACCTTTAATGCAATTAACAAAGCTGATGAATATTTAGGCGGAGCGATTCTCCCCGGCATCGGTTTATCAGCTGAGGCGCTTTTCGAACGAACGGCCAAACTCACATCGGTTGAATTATCTGCTCCTCCCTCAATCATTGGTAGAAATACACGCCATGCAATTCAATCCGGTTTAATTTATGGGTATGTCGCCCTGGTAGAAGGCATGGTTATGCGCTTTAAGCAGGAATTAGGAGATGAAACAGTCGTGATAGCTACGGGCGGTCACGTCCATCGCATAAGTAGCTATACAAATGTACTTGATCATATTGAACCCTGGCTGACTTTAGAAGGGCTGCGGATCATTTGGGAATTGAACAGGTGAAATATGAGTAACCCGATTAATAAAAAAAGGATTCTGATTGGGATTACAGGATCAATCGCTGCATATAAATCCGCTGATCTTGCTTCCCGCCTGACAAAGCTTGGTGCAGAGGTTAACGCAATTTTTACCGAAGCCGGCGAAAAATTTATCAGCCCTTTATCCATCCAGTCCGTTTGTGGAAAAAAGGCATTTACGGAACAGGACCTCTGGGGTTGTGAAGGGAATATCGTGCACATCAGTCTTGCACATACTGCAGACTTGCTGGTTATTGCTCCTGCAACCGCAAATACAATCGCGAAACTTGCCAATGGTATCGCTGACAATTTACTCACAGTTACAGTGCTGGCGACGGTTTGCCCGGTAATCATCGCACCCGCAATGGATGCAGGCATGTATGAGAACACAATCACACAAAGAAATATAAATTTATTAAAAGAAAGAGAAGCACTGTCAGTAACAGTTGTTATTTTATGTAATAAAAGGCGAAAAGAAGATGCTGATATTACTGGCTTTATGATAGATAAACAACATTGGTTGGTAGGATGTGGTCTAGGTACAGCTGTGCCTAGTCAAGAAGATGAGATATATAGAGAAATTAACTCTCAAAAATATGCTCTAGGGGTATTTATTCCTAAACGGTGAAATATGGTTGCGGGGGTCGGATTCGAACCGACGACCTCCAGGTTATGAGCCTGACGAGCTTCCACTGCTCTACCCCGCGTTTACTAATACGAAGTAATTATATCTCAATATAGGGGATATTAGCAAATACTAATATCCTCTCACAACAAAATCAACCCAATCATCAAAAACTTCCTCCTGGGGAATTTCTTCTTCAGGATTTAATATAGCTTGTACTTTCTCTCTCCCTATTTCCATTAATCCTTCATCTATTACAAAAACCACTTCATTCTCTTTACCGTAATTTAATCTATCCCGAGCCTCCTTCTCTAAATTCTCTATACTCCCTGCATCCTCTATACGTAAAGATAACTCTAAGTTTTCTAACCTTAACTCCGCAACCTCCTGCTCGGCCTGTTTAAGTAAAGATA
>Ga0209121_10005909_pt1 | contig 10922 bp, 9 predicted proteins | sample Cruoilmetagenom3_FD_187292 | JGI IMG/M metagenome (GOLD analysis project Ga0209121, IMG submission 187292) | Oil polluted marine microbial communities from Coal Oil Point, Santa Barbara, California, USA - Sample 3 (SPAdes) (version 2) | ecosystem: Environmental > Aquatic > Marine > Oil seeps ...
TCTTGTTTATGCTACAATAAGAGAAGATGTTGTTTTTTTAATAACTGGAATTTTACAAATTTTTCTCTACTCTAGAAGTTTAACTATTGCTAAAAAAAAGGAGTAAATTTTTTCTAATTTTTCTCTTCCATATCAAAAAACATGGCAAATAAAAAAAATTGAAACCCGCTAATTATTAATAGGACATCGAAAATAGCTAGAGGACCAGAAACATGGTAGCCGCCTAAAAAAACTTTATTAATAATTAAAAACATCCCCAAAACAAATCCCGTGAATAATAATATAAAAGACAAATAGTAAAAAAGAGCCAAGGGATGAAAATCTAAATAGAAATATTTAAAATTAAGCCGCCAAAAAAAATCCTTCGCAATCATTGGTGAAACTTTGAGAAAGTATTTTAACCCCTTTATCTGTGATTGTTTTTCTCCCGGCAAGTAGATTGCCGTTCGAGGAATATCCAAAATTTTAAAACCATAGGCGTTCATGCGCACCAAAAAATCCATTGGGTATCCGTAACGCCTCCACGCCTTAGACCAGTTAATTCTTGATATTGCTTCTCTACTAATTGCTGTATAACCGTCAACAACGTCCATGGTTTTGTAATAACCAGAGGCAATTTTTGTAAGTGCTGTAATCAACCAATTGCCGATTAATTTTATTCTAGGCATCTTTTTTAACGTATCGTCGATTTTGCCCAATAGAAATCTATTTCCTTTTGTATAATCTACCCTTTTGTTAATTATTGGATCCAAAAAATTTTTCACTTCATGAATCGGCATTTGATAATCTCCTCCGATTACGACAGCAATATCATAACCATCCTTATTTGATTGAAGGTAGCCACTAATTATTGCACCACCCGGACCTTGATTCTTTTTATGTTTTATCAAATTCACCCTTTTGTCTTTTTTAGCGCATTTTCGGATCACAACATTCTGGTTATCAGGGCTTTTGTCATCAACGACATAAATCTTATCAATTAACTTTGGTATATTCTTAAGCGTTCGTCCAATAAGTTTCTCTTCGTTATAAGCAGGAATTACCAGTGAGATTTTCTTATTTCTATACATTTAGTCTAACTTTACTTGGCAACTTTATTAATTATTTTGCAAATAGTAATTATCTTTTTTTTTGTCAATTCTGGGTACATTGGAAGGCTCAAAATACTTCTACTAATCTCTTCTGTTACAGGAAAATCTCCTCTTTTATAACCCAAATACTCCAAAGCTTTTTGTAAATGCAGGGGAACCGGATAGTGAATTCCGTAAGAGACCCCATTTTTTTTTAGTTGTTCAATTACTTCATTTCTATTATTGACCCTAACCACATAAAGATGGTAAACATGGACCCCATTTTTCGTTTCTTTTGGAAGAACAATGTTTTTGTTTTTACCCAAATATTTATTATAGATTCTGGCATTCATTCTTCTTTTTTTTGTCCATTCGCTAAGATACCTAAGTTTGACCAAAAGAATCCCCGCCTGAAGACAATCCATTCTGTTGTTATAACCAACCACCTCATGAACATACTTTTCCTTTCTGCCGTGATTGATCAGCAAGCGACACTTATCGGCAAGTCTCTTATTGTTGGTGGCGATAAGACCCGCATCTCCATAAGCTCCTAGGTTTTTACCCGGATAAAAACTAAAACCGCTGGCTAATCCAAAAGAGCCAACTGGCTTATTGTTAAAAAATGAGAGATGCGCTTGAGCACAATCTTCCACCACTAAAATTTTGCGCTTTCTCGCTAAACTCATCAACTTCTCCATGTTAACAGGGTTTCCGTAAATATGAACAGGAAGAATAACCTTCGTTTTTTTAGAAATAGCTTTTTCTATTTTATTAATATCGATATTGTAAGTGCCAGGATCAATATCTACAAAAACTGGTTTTGCTCCTGTTTGGCAAATGGCTTCCACCGTAGCAATAAAAGTATGGGGTGTGGTAATAACCTCATCACCTCTGCCCACACCCAATGCCTTCAGAATAATAAACAGGGCCGATGTTCCACTAGAGCAACCAATTATATGTTTTATTTTTTGTTTTTTGGCAAACTTTTCTTCAAATTCCCGAACATATTTACCATTTATAAAATCAGTGGAGTTAATTATCTCCCTGATTTTTCGATCAATTTCTTGTCTAATCTCTTTATACTGTTTTTTAAGATCAACAAGAGGAATCATTTTCATCACCCAAAAAAATCAATAATCAATCTTTCTCAGGAATTTTGCCGGAAAACCAGCGTAAATAGAGTCGGGCTCGATATTTTTAGTAACTAAACTGCCAGCCCCAACTAAACTATTCTTTCCTATTATAACGCCAGGCAGTAAGGTGCTATTAGCTCCAATTTTCGCATTTTCCTCAACCGTGGCACCTTTTAATTTCTTCTTTGCCTGGGGATGTTTCGGATATTTAGCGTTAGTAATAACTACATTGGGCCCCAGCCACGAATTTTTTTTTAAAACCGTGAATTCGGGAACAAAAACGTTAGAATGAATTCTCACGCCACTCTCCATAATCACGTGATGCTCAATTATTGAATGTGTACCAATAGACACATTATTTCCAATAACATTAAATTCCCTGATGTTTACTCCATTTCCCGCTTGAAAATTATTACCAATTCTGTTCCCTGCGTAAATAACAGTGTGTGATCTTATAAGAGCATTATTTCCAATCGCTGTCACTTTCCCATTAGAATTTTTAGAAGCCGCCCCTATGACACAAAAACTTTCTATGCAAATTCCTTTTCCCAATCTAACGTTTGGATAAATTTGCGCTGTTTTCGCAATCATATTTGACCCAACCTGCACTTTTTAGGCCTAAATCTCAAGAAAACCTCTCGCTCTGTTTCAATAGACTCATAAATAGCCAAAACCAGCTCCAGCGTTTTCTTGCCCTCCAAACCGTCTACCAACGCTTTTTTGTTATTTACTATACAATCAACTACGTGTTGATAATAAGCCTTGTGGCCGAAACCATAAACATTAGGCGGATTAACTGAATATTTAGTTAAAACATCTTTATCGGATTTTTTTTCCTCTGAAAAATTCCAAACCTTCATTTCGTTGACAGCAAAACCACCAATTTCAACAGTGCCTTTCCCTCCTAAAATAGAAATGGAACCCTCTAGGTCTTTTGGCCTTGTTGCATTTGTTGCTTCAATCACGCCCAACGCTCCATTTTTAAATTTCAAAACAGCTACTCCAGTATCTTCCGTTTCTATATCGACTAAAGCAGTAATACTTTTGGCAAAAACAGATTCCACTTCACCCATCATCCACCTTAATAAATCAACGTGATGAATTGCTTGATTAGCAAAAACGCCACCATCGAAAGCCCATGTTCCCCTCCAATCATCTTGGTCATAATAAGCCTGATCTCGAGTCCAGCGAACCCTCACCGTTCCTAGCACTAATTTGCCAAACCTTCCTCTATCAAGTGCTTTTTTTAATTTTTGAACAGGAACATTAAAACGATTTTGCTTAACCACAAATAGTTTAATCCTGTTTTCATCGCAGGCCTCTATCATCGCGTCTGCACTATCCAGGGTTAAAGCCATAGGTTTCTCCACAAGGATATGTTTCTTATATTTGGCAAGAGCAATTACATTCTTGGCATGAAGACCACTTGGAGTTAAGACTGAAACCGCATTTATCTTATCCCCTTCTTTCTGCATCATTTCATCCATATCTGTGTAATAAGGAACTTTAAATTTTTTCCCCAACTCTCTGGCCCTTTGTTTAACAACGTCGCACACGGCACCTAATTTCGCACCCTTGATTTGATTGTTGCCCAACAAATCCGAATGCTTCTTTGCTATCCTTCCACAGCCCACCAAAGCAAAAGCAATAGCACTATTACGTTTTTTCATTTTGGACAAGACATTACCAGCTTAAATCAAACAACTAACTCTAGTGAATTATAATTTCCTTAAAATAAAAAGGCAACTACCAAATTTTTAAAGAAACTACCTCTACCCCTAGTTTTCTATTGTCGTTATTAATTTTCATCTCTTTGGGAACAAAAATCGCTGAACAAACCCTGATTTTGTTAATTTGTTCAATGTCTTTATTTAATTCAAAAAAATAGCTAAGGTTCTTTCTTTTTACAAATTTCATTTCCTCGCCGTTCACACAAAGGGAAAGTTTTAATTTCCGAAGATCTTTTTCATACGGGTTGTGACCTTTAGTTTTCAGTACAAGATATTTGTCCTCACTGTTCACGGCGTATGAAAAATCTTTTATCATTCCTTCTCCGTTCGTCCAACCACTATTTTTATAAAATCCCTCCAGGGTACCAAGCCCCCCGTCTTTTCGAATTATTTTCTTTGTTAATTCAAGTTGATCTTTTACTTGCAATTTATAAAGATGCAAATCCAACTTATTATAATAGAAAAATTTTCTGGGAATTTTATTGCTATGTTCATATACTCCCTCCCTATACGAAATTACATCTAGCAACCTATCTAAATCAAAAACATTTTTCTTCGCTAAAAAGAAAATATCATTGTAATTTTCAAACAAAGAATTTAATATTTCCTCATTTTTAATTTGGTCAATATTCAAAACCACAACATTAAGATCAAAATAATAACGAAGAGGAGTAATGATTTTACTATCCTTAAAATTAACAATTAACAAGTCTTTTTCGTCTAGATAATCAGCAATTCTCATTAAGGCTTTGTTAGAACCATCCGCTTCTTTCCCCTGCAATTGAAAACAAATGAAATACAAAGAAAATAAGCTAATTGACATAATTATTAAAAATGAAAGGGCTTTCCCCGCCTTGTTTCTCTCTGCTAGTCTTGCTAAATATAAACCAATTAATATAAAGGAATAGGGAACGACTTCCACTAATAAATATCTGGCGAAATAGTACTGATAACGCGTATAAAAACTAATGACTGTTCTTATGAACAGAAACCAAGCCAGAAAAAAAACTAGGGCCTTCAAAAAAAAGTCTTTTTGTTTTGCCACTCTAAGGATTGCTAGTAAAAAAACCAAAAAACCAAATGGGGACAAATAAGAAATAAACACTACGAGATTAGAAAACCCCAGAGAAGACCAACCGTGATTAAATATATTCCAACGCCCGCCAACATAGTTTGGGGTAAACGCAAGTTGATAACTTTTGTATGCCGCCAACAAGATAATTGCATAGACCAAGAACGGAATTAATTTAGCAACGAAAGGTATAAGTTTCCTTAAAGAATTTCTAAATTGTTTAAAGATGAAAAAAGCCGCTAAAGTAAACAAGACTAAAAACGAGAGCTTTATTTTTAAATTATTGGGGCATAGAAACTTCCCAAAGCTATATTTATAAATATCAAAAAAATAGGGAAACGAATAAAAATAACCATAGAGAGCGGATAGCAAAAAACCAAAAGAGTTTCTCACAAAACCGCTGGGTTTAGAAATTAGAATTTATAAAATTTACAAGAAGCTTTCAGAAATAAAACCAAGCTACCCACGGAAGCTTAGCATACCATTCTACCATCTTCTTAAACCAACTAGCCTTTAGATACCCCATATTATATTCTGGCTTAAAAAGAAGAGCTAAAAAAACATCATGAGGCCCGAGTTGATTTAGTACGAAGAAAAGTAAAAAGAGAAAAATAAGTCTAAATTGTTTTGTTTTTCTTAAAAAGTCATTCCACCCTAAAGCGAGAATGTAAACAAATGGTCCTAAAATTGGAAAAAGGTATCTGCCTTGAACTGCAATGGAGTAGTTTCCAGTCTTAAGATATGCATCATATGTCTTGCTAATCAAAATCACCAAATAAAAGATAATAATAAAAACAAAATAACTTTCTAACCTTAGCTTCTCTAACTCTCTTGTGGCTAAAAAGAGAAAGAGAGAGACCAGAAAGAAAAAGTATAAAAGCTATGAACCCCTATCTATCCTTTTTAAAGAGGTATTTTTAAGTTTTAGTAAAAAATAAAATAATAATAAAAAGGAAAAAGCAGAAAACCAAAGGCTTTCGACAAAATATTCTGGTCTATATCTAAACTCTATTATATGTCTGCCATTATTTATATAAACACCTCGGAATAAATCATTAACCTTTAATAATGTTGTTGGTTCAGAATCAACTGTTACTTTCCATCCCGGGGAAAAACTATCAGAAAAGAATAATAAACCAGAAGAAATAGCATTCACCTCTAAGCGCACAAATGTGTTTCTGTAATTTGTAATAATACCAGAACCTACTTTACTAGCCAGAGCTCTCTCGCTTGATAGATCTACAAAGACACCTTGATGACTATCCCGAACAAATCTTTTAGAAATTATCGGGGCTTCGTCACTGTAATAAGTATTTCTATATATAGAGAGTGGTCCAGAGAACACGCGAGTATACTTCTCCTTTATCCTCTTTTCTGTTGCAGACACAATAAAAGTTAAATCGCCGTTATATGGTTTTTCGTCTATCCAAAAAGCACCATTTTTATATAAATCTTTGTTCTTTAATGCTACCAGTTGACACGACTCTATATCCTCTGACGAATCAATTATTATACTAAAGTTAGTGTCATTAAACACCTTAACTCGATCAAAATCAATGCTAAAATCGGTAAAAAATTTTTTTTCTCATTTACACGATGATTTATCTATTAATAATCGTCTGCGATATGCTGTGCACTACGGTTGGAATTAAATTATAAATAAGTTTATTCCTGAAAAAGTTTGTGTAGAATTACCATCAAGGTTAAGAAGTATCCTAAAAGTAAAATTCGGAATAGATTCGCAGTTACCAGTGCCGGCTTATCCGTAGTAAGCGTAGAAAACAGACCTTCTCCAGTACAGTAGTAAGTCCGCAAAAGAGCTGCTCCAGGGAGAACCGCCACATCTTTGTCCTCCTCATTTTCTTTTAAAACTCTTTCTGTCGGCATATCCAATGGAGCCATTAAGAGAGGATTCAAAATCTCGACTTCTGCTTTTGGATTCGTCCAGAAAGTTACAGCATTCTTAGGTTTTGACAAAGGCGAAGAAATCACCAACCCAAACTTTCGACCCATAGAGTCTGACAAGGGAGGAAAACGAATAGGAAGATAAAAATTATCCTCTACCTTACTTGCGTTAATCGTATAGCTTGCAACTGCGCGTCTGTCATTGAAATCAAAAATCTCGAAAAAAATATCTTTTGTATTCTTCCGGTAGTAAGTGGCCATTTTAATATCAATTCGGCATAGATTATTCTCCTGCACTTCAAAGATTTGAATCCACTTTTTGTTACCCATCACCCCCCCTACAGGTTTTGTCACATTTGAATAAGGTGTCCGCTTTATCAAGACTTCCACGGGTTTTTCCACGTATAAAAACATTACTCCCACTAACGCCAAAAGAACAAGAAGTAAAAATAAATAGTGAAGGGTTTGAAAAAGTTTCATTTTATGATTCTACGGTATTAAAAACCACCCTGTGGTATAAAACCATGGAATTACTTTAAATAAATAAATCCAAATATCATGGGCAAAAGCGATAACAAATAGCCCGATAATGGCAAAACGCCATAATCTCTTAGGGACTAAGGCCGAAAGTCCTTCAACGTAATAAACCGCAATTGGAATTAAAACGGTAAACATATACCGTGAATGTGTTGCGCCAAGCCATCCTCTCTTTTGGGCCACTTGAAATAGTTTACCTGCAACAAAAGAAAAGTGAATCAGAAGAGCAACCAACAAAAAAGACAGTAATACTATTTTATACTGAGAGATACCTCGAACTCTTCGCCGCAAAAACAGTACCAACCATCCCACAAATGCTGTTATTGTTAAGATAATTGCACCGATATAGGTGAGTTTACGCGGAACGAGAATGCGCCATGTATGTACACTCCAAAACCGCTCAAAATACACTCTAAAAAAACCCATATCAAGGAGAAACTCCTTTAAGGTAAGATCTCCTCTTACATCGTGGCCTCCAACACGAATAGAGTCGTAGGCGGCAAATATCTTTCCATAAAGCTTATAATTCCTCAAGTACCACCAACCGCAAATAGTAAAAATAATGGCAACCTGAACTAACCCACTAATTAACCAATCTTTTAGATTTGGCTTTACCACAAAAAGTCTTAAAATCTCATAGATAAAAACAATCGCTAACATTGGAAGAAATGTATATTTGGTAAGAGAGCCCAAGCCAAGTAATATTCCTACCATGAGAGATCGACTCAACGAAACAGGAGTGGTAAAATTCTTTGTCATTATAAAAAACAGGATAGCGGATAGAAAAGAGACTAAATTGTCGTTATCAATAACAGTCGTCATAAACGAAAGTTGTGGAAGAAAAGCGATAAATATAGGAACGCCAAGTGAAAAAAATATATTTTTAGGAGCTAGTAGTTGGGCAATTTTATAAGCCAAGAAAAGAGTTCCTACCCCCATAAGCACAGATAGAAATCTTAGAAAATAAACCTGTCCAAAAAAACCCAAGGGAGAAGAAACAAGATAAAACGGAGAGAGTAAGAGATAATAAAATGGTGGATGTTGAACAATCCAGTTGTCTTCTTCGGCGCTTTCCATGCTTTCTGAACTAATAGCATCTAGCGCTTCTTTGGAAGATTCATGTACTATACCCCCTTGATTAATCTCGAAGAAATCAAGAACGGCAAGAGACTTATATATCTTCTTTGAAAAATAACACTCCTTGAGATTTGGTATTCTTCTTTCATGCAAAATTTTCTCTACATAATCAAAATGCCCTTGCTCATCCGGCCCCTGCCAAACAGGAATGACAAAGAGATAAAAAATCTCTTTGAGGAGGAAGGCAAAAAGCAAAAGCCAGAGTATTTTGTGTTCTTCAAATTTTTTCCGCATCTCACCTCTAGACTCTCAAACTAAAATCTTCTCTATCTAAGGTTAAGTTTGGGTTATAATACGGATCATTCTGCAGTAATTTTCCCCAGCGGCGATGCATCATGTTAATCTCTTTCTGAAACTCGACAAGATTTCTTGTACCCCGATCGGGGCGGCCAACAGAAATTGATTCGTAATGATATAATTTTGCATAAGGAGTATAAATGTTAAAATAGCTTTTCTTCAACAATCTGAGACAAAAATCTACATCATTGAAAGCAACCTTAAATCCCTCTTTCATACCGTTGACTTCTAGATATTTTCTTTTATTAATCATCAAACAAGCAGCGGTTACTGCCGAAAAATTTCTTACCATGTCTTTTGAGCTCAACAACGGTAACCCAGTTGACTGGTCACTAAACATTTTCTGAGCGTGTCCTGCCACACCCTTTTTAATTGGCCCACCACGAATTCCCAAAATAACTCCAGCGTGCTGAATTCGGCCGTCGGGATAAAGGAGTTTGGCACCGACGGCACCGACTTTTTCACGCTGAGCATGTTCAAGCATTGTCTCTATCCAATCAGCAATAATTACTTCAGTGTCGTTATTAAGAAGCAAAACATATTCTCCCTTAGCTTTTTTAACAGCAAAATTATTAACTGAAGCAAAATTAAATTTTTTATTCCAATTCAAAAATCTAATTTTGGGGTTTTTCTTTATTTTTCTATAAAAATTTAAAGTCTTTTTCTCCTCGCTGCCAGTATCAACAATAACTATTTCATAATTTTTATAACTTGTCTTCTCCAAAATCGAATTGACGCATCTTTTAAGATAATCCACTTTATCCTTCGTAGGAATAATAACACTAACGAGAGGATTGCCAATAATTTTATATTTAACCCTAAAGGTTCCTGAAACTAATCCATTCTCTACCGTCGCTTTCAGTTTTCTTCGCTTAATCGCATCTCTTAGCGCTTTAAGCGATGCTTCATTGGCATAATTTTTAACCTCATAAACTGCTGCCGTCGAGCCCGGCACTTTTCGCCAAGAATAAAGAACGTCGGGGATATGATAAATCTTATTTGCTTTTTCAGTAGCTCTTAAAAATAAGTCATAATCCTGGGAGCCTTCGTAGCCCGGCCGAAAACCACCAAACTGATCAACTAATTTTTTTCTAATGACACTCAAATGACAAAGATAATTTGTTGATAAAAACATGTCCGGTGACCAATCCGGTTTGAAAAATGGTTCAACTCGCCGTCCATCAAGCTCAAGTTTATCTTCATCAGAATAGATAAAATCAGCTTTTGGATGTTGATTAAGAAGCTCAACAACTTTAAACAGGGCATGAGGAGCTAACTCGTCGTCATGGTCCAAAAAAGCAATAAATTCGCCTGTCGCCAGTTTTAAAGCTGAGTTAGAAGCTCGAGAAATATGGCCATTTTTCCTGCGATAGACAACTTTAACTCTCTTATCTTTCTTTTTATATTCTTCTAAAATTGGCCTAATACAAGACTTTGTTGAAGCGTCATCAGCCAAGCACAATTCCCAATTGTCATAAGTTTGGGCCAAAACCGATTCAATACAGGCCCGAAGCCATTTTTCATCAGTATTATAAACTGGGGTGATAATAGAAATTTTGGGGCAGTATCTAAAATTTTGGCTTTCTTTTTCCTGCTTTTTTAGCTCCATTTTAGTTGGTGTATGAGCTTTAAGCCAAATTTGATATTGTTGGTTAAGATCACTAATTTGTTGTTTCCTTTCCTGAACCCCAATTAACTTTTTTTTAAAACCTTTTGGCCCCTGGCTAAACAAAATTTTCAATCCTTTAAAAATGACAAGTGGATTATTTTTAATCTTATTCCTAATTTTCACAAAACTTTGCCAGACCCTGAAGGTTTTCGCTGAAGTGATATTGTTTAAAATTTGGTTAAGGTTGCCAATATGAGTGTTTAATTGTTCAATTTTTTGATTTAGCTCTTTTCCCTTTTGCGATTTTTGTTTTAAAATTCGCTCGCTTTTTTCAGTTTTTTCTTTCATGAATTTTAATTTAGTTCTTTGTTTAACCAAACCTAGCTTTAGTCTTGCTGTTTCTTCCGCTTTACCAATTAATAATTGTTGAAG
>Ga0209121_10005910_pt1 | contig 10921 bp, 7 predicted proteins | sample Cruoilmetagenom3_FD_187292 | JGI IMG/M metagenome (GOLD analysis project Ga0209121, IMG submission 187292) | Oil polluted marine microbial communities from Coal Oil Point, Santa Barbara, California, USA - Sample 3 (SPAdes) (version 2) | ecosystem: Environmental > Aquatic > Marine > Oil seeps ...
CCCGGCTGTACCCGGCCATCCCTTCCCAGGGCGTGCCGCTCAGCACAACGCTCCGACCATCCGGTCGCGCCTGGGCCGTGTACGGCGGCGGGATCGTCTTCAGGTGATGGCTCAGGTCTCCTGAAGCTGTGAGGAAAGGCGGCTTGCGGTATTCGTCTCCGCAATCCCCGGGAATGGGCTGCATCCTGGTCAGAGCCTCGTCGAGCGCAGCCCGGCTGGTCGCGTCGAGGGAAAACTGGAAAAGGCGCAGATTATCTTGGATGTGCTCGCTCTTGCCCAGACGGGCGCCGACGATGACGCCGCCCACAGCCGGCTGTTCGAGGATGTAGCGCGTCGCAACATTGGCCATCGAGACGCCCTGCCGCCGGGCCACGCTGGCAACCGTGCCCAAGAGATTCTGGAACGGCTCCCAGCCGCCGGCCGCATCGATGAAGCGCTTGTACTTCATCTGTGACCAGGTATCCAGGTCGTCCCAGCCGGGTTCCGGTTTGCCCAGCCAACGCTCGGTCAGAAAGCCGCCGGCCAGCGTCCCAAAGGCCAGCAGCTTGATCCCCTGCTCCAGGCACAATTCGCTCATGCCCTTCCTGGCCCGCTGGTCGAGGAGAGAGAAACAGACCTGGTTGGACACAATGCCGATCCCGCTGTGCAGCGCGATCCGCAGGTGGGCGGTATCAAAGTTGGTCAGGCCCAGGTGGCGAATGAGCCCTTCCTCTTTGAGTTCCTGCAGCCAAAAGAGGCAATCCAGCCAGATCGGGTCGGCATAGTACCAGGTGTGGAACTGGAGCAGGTCTAGCCGGTCGGTTCGCAATCGGTCCAGGGAACGTTGCACGGCAGCCCGCACATCTTTCCGGGTGACAGCCCCGACCTTGGGCACCCATTTCGTCAGCATCTGGGTCGCTCCGCCGCTGTCGTGCTGCCGTCGGAACAAGCCAGCGACCTCCTCCGCCGAGCCATAATGATCGGCCATGTCGAACGTCGTGAAACCGGCCTCGACGTAGGGCGCCATGGCTGCCGCCGCCACTCCGAGATCCAGCTCGCGACCGTCCCTCTCCATGTCCGCAATCTGCCACAACCCCGTAAGGACACGGGAAATGCCAAAGCCTTCCGCCAGTTCGCAACGTTCTACAACAGTGCTCATCGTTCACCCTTTCCCCTGCCAAATCCGCAGCCCAACCCCGGCGCGCCGAGCCTGCACCGGCTCCGCAGCCACCCTCACTCGGCAGGCCACAGGTTCACCGATGCACCTATTGTGCAACCGAAAGCCCCTTTTGTCAAACTCGGGGAATCGGCGCCAGCAATTCTCAACTTGGCGCACACGATGAAAGCAGCGGATGGGGCCGACCTCAGTGCCGCGCATCACGTTATTGCCCCAGGTTGGGTTTCTGAGGCCCTGGCTTGCATTCCAGTAAAGCCGTGGTGCAGTACGAGACCTGCCGCTGCCTGTTGGTCGAGATCCAACGACAAGACAGAATGGCAGCAACTCCACCAACCACAATCCACAAGTCACCCACGCTTTTGAACGATACTCGAAGCAATCGGATGGCTTGACAATCTGACTCATATATGGTATAAATCGTATACACGCTTATACCTTTCTGGACTTTGGCCATTTAGGTTGAGTAGCAGGCCGCCTCTAGCAAGGAAAACAGGGCGGCGTGCGGAATTAGGAACATGTCGGCCTCTTGGGCTGATGTGCTGTAATTTACACTGCGCCACAGGTCGCTACGGAGAGCAGCCAGGGCATCAATGAAGGTCGCTTCGTCCTTGAGATACCAACTTGCATGTCGGACCGGCAGTGTTTCAGGATGCAATACCTTGGCCATCAACACCACCAGGCTGAAGATACCAAAGAGACAGGGCGTCGTGCGCTCAATTGCTTTATCCGACCATTGGCGCTGGGTTTCGAAGCCGAGATGGGCTCGCAGTTCCTCGAAGGTCACTTCGATGTTCCAGCGAGCAATGAACCAGGAGATGATTTGCGCGGCGGGAATCTGGGGGTCGGAGCAGAAGAGAGCATACGGTTTGAAGCTGTCTTTCGGGCAACGGAGCAAGACCCAGCGGATCGGTACCGGAGCCAGCCCACTCCGATACCAAAGGCATGTATCGGTCGCTATCTCGATTTCCTTCTCTTGGCCACCATACCAGAGTACCTTCAGCTTCTGCCAAGAGGTCTTGGGATCTGCCAGTCGGGCCGCCAGCTTGGGTTGTGGGGCTCCCTTCTTGGGCTTGGGACCGCGTTTTCCTTTGGGTTGAGGGCCAGGGAAATCATGGAGGCAGGCGTCCAGGCGTAAGCGTGAGACCAGTTTCACAGGACGCTTCAGCCGTTGGCAGCGTTGGATCAGGATGACAGCCGCATAGCTGCCGTCACCCACCAGGGCGATTTCACGGTCTGGCTGCCAATATCGAACCTTTTCAATCATAATCATGGCCCAGTCTACAATCGTTCGATGCCGCTTCTTGAGCTTGTCACTCGTTTTCGGCCCCAAGGCCGGGATGGTCATAAAGGGCAGCGCCCACAATCGTTGGCTCCAGGGCACGGGCACAAGCACGGCCAAACAGATCCAGCGTATGCCTAACGACTTGCTCACATGATTCACCGTCGAGCGAATTGGATCTCGAAACCAGCCCTTGTACTTGATCTTGGGCCCGCGCCGACGTTCCAGTGTTTCGTCGACGGCCAGTACGAGTGGCATTCCTTCCGGCACAAAGAGGCGAATGATCAGGGCCAAGAGCAACTTGCTCAAGACCCAAGGTGACCACTGCGCTCGGTTCAGAACACGATGATAGTTGGTGAAGTGCTTGCTGTCCGCCAGCCCCATAGCCCGCAGAGCAGTTGCCACTGTCCGCCGACCAGGGGCCAGAATCGTGCCATAGAGCAGGATCAAGGCATTGGCGAACGTTGGCACCGTGCACGCTTGCCCAAAAACCGCAAGCAGTTGTATAATCTCTTGGGATGGGCTTGGCATGAACCTCTCCTGTGTCGATAGAGTTTGGACACCCTATCTTACCACAGGATGCTCTTGTCAGCCTATCCCGCTTTCAAAAATGGCCAAAGTCCAGACCTTTGATCTGTCTCGCATTTGAGGAACGTTCAGTTCTTGGGTTGCAGACCGTCCTCATCAGCTATTGGCATGTTTTGTTCAGAACAGCGGGTACTCAAAACCTGTACATCACCGTTTTGGACATGTATGCAAGTGTTCACCCGGTTCTCTTTTGAAGTCTCGGCGACTTGGGCCTCCGGTGGCTTGGGGGCTATCCTTGCCCAGTCTGCCAGGCTTCGCAGGAACGAAAGGAGGTGACAAGCCCAAAGACAATCTGTCCCCTACAAGGTGCGAGATGAGTGGTAGTGTTGTCACATACGCATGAATCAAGAGAGGAGAAGAAAGAATGAAAGCCAAACTGTTCAGTATCTTGGGTCTGCTGGTAGTCTTGAGCCTGGTCGTCACTCAGTGCGGCGCCACCCCTGCGCCACAGACCATCGTCCAAACCGTCGAAGTAGAAAAGACCGTCGTCGAGACGGTGGAGGTCGAAAAGACTGTCGTCGAGACGGTGGAGGTCGAAAAGACCGTCGTGCAAGAGGTGGAAGTAACAGCCGCCCCCCCACCTGAGACGCCCGAGGGCACGCTGGTGCGAGCCATCACCACCTTCCCCAACTCCCTCGACATGCCGCAGTGCGCGGAACGACAGGCATCTACGACTGCATGGCAGTTGTACGACTCGCTGGTGTGGTTCGACGACGATGGCAAGATCGTGCCTGCCCTGGCTGAGAGATGGGAAGTTTCAGAGGACATCACCGAGTACATCTTCTACCTGCGCCAGGGCGTGACCTTCCACAACGGCGAGCCCTTCAACGCCGACGCCGTGGTCTTTTCCTGGGAGCGCGCGAGCACTGCCGGCTTCGAATACAGCCATCACTGGCAGGCAGCCAAGTCGGTGGAAAAGATGGACGACTATACTGTTAAGGTCACGACCGGGGAGCCCGACGCGCTCTTTTTGTCCACGGTGGCCGATAACTGGGCCATGATACCTCCCGGCTACTTCGAGGAAGTGGGCGAAGACGGCCTTAACGAGCACCCAGTCGGCACAGGCCCATTTGCATTCGTCGAGTGGGTCAAGGGCGATCACATCACCATGAAGGCCAACCCCGATTACTGGCGGGGTGCGCCCAAAATCGAGACGGTGATCTTTCGGCCCATCCCCGAGTCCGCCACCCGCGTGGCCGCCATTCAGACGGGCGAGGTTGACATCGTCACCCGCCTGAGCTCGGAGGAGGCGCAGAGTCTGCTCGGCGCGGAGAACGTCAAGGTCATCAAGTACCCACAGGCCCGCATCTACTATCTCGCCTTTAACAATATGACCACCGGTCTGGACCAGCCGACGATGGACGCGCAAGTCCGGCAGGCGATGAACTATGCCGTGGACGTGGACGCCATCATAGATGCCCTGTTCGACGGTTTTGCCAAGCCGGCCATCGGCTATGTCTCGACGAGCGAGTTGGGCTACGACAATGCCGAGCCCTTTGGCTACGACCCGGACAAGGCCCGCGAACTGCTGGCCGATGCCGGCTACCCGGATGGCTTCTCGATTGACATGGCCTGCCCTGCCGGCGCCTACACCCACTTTGAGGAAGTATGTGAGGCCATCATGGGCTACCTGGGCGAGGTGGGGATCGACGCGAACCTCGAGATCATGGAATCCGGTCACTATTGGGACCTGGAAGCCGCGAAAGAACTGCCGCCGCTCTTCGGCGACAGTTGGTCTGCGACGGGAGGTGAGGCTTATCGGCGGCTGACCGGTGCGCTAGCCGGGATGGACTCCAGTTACTCCTGCTGGTCAGATCCGGAAATTGACCGCTTGTTGGACGAGATCAAGATGAGTGCGGACCAGGAGGCGCGGGCGGCGTTGTATGGGGAGTTGCAGGTATATATGCGGGAGAACCCGCCCTTCGTCTACCTCTACGAACCGCTTACCTTCGAGGCAACCAACACCCGGGTGCAAGAGTACAAGCCGCGCTCGGCCGAGACCTACTTCTTGTACGATACGTTCGTCATCGAAGAATAGTAAGCTGGCCAGCCAGGCAGCCGACGGAAATCGGGAGGGCGCTCTCTGCGCCCTCCCACTTCTGGAACGTGATTCGTGATCGTGATCGTGGTTGTCATGCAACACGCATCAGGGTTCACACTTCGCATTCTACGTCACGGGAGGTGGGATGCAACGCTATTTTCTGTCCAAAGCAGGCCAATCGATCGCACTCCTGTTCGGGGTTATCGTGCTCGTGTTTTTGATGGTCCGCATCACCGGCGACCCGGCGAGGCTGATGGCCTCGCGCGAAGCCAGTCCGGAGACCGTCGAAGCAATCCGGCAAGAGTGGGGCTTCGATCGCCCCCCGCTGGTTCAGTTCTGGGACTTTCTGACCCGAGCCGTCGTGTTGGATTTTGGCAGATCGTATCACTTCAAGACGCCAGCCATGCCAATGGTGCTGGGGCGATTGCCGGCCACGGTGCAGCTTGCGGCCATAGCGTTGCTCATGGCCGTGATTGTCGGCATTCCCATTGGCCTGGTCGGAGGCTTTAACCCCGGGACCGTCATCGACTCGCTAGGGCGTCTCCTGGCCCTATTGGGACAAAGCATCCCCAACTTTTGGTTGGCCCTCATCCTGATCCTTCTCTTTGCCGTCAGACTCGGCTGGTTCCCCTCCTTCGGGCGGGATGAGCTGAAATCGGTGGTCCTACCCGCCTTTGTCCTGGGCCTGCCGGTCATGGGCCAGATCGTGCGCCTGACACGCTCGGCGGTGTTGGAGATCCGGGGCGAGGACTTTATCCGCACCGCCCACGCCAAAGGGCTGGAGCCACGAACCATCTACGTCAAGCACGTCCTCCGAAACGTGGCCATCCCCCTCATCAGCGTCATCGGTGTCCAGTTTGGCTACATGCTGGGCGGCTCCATCTACATCGAGGCGATCTATGCCTGGCCTGGGATGGGGCAATTGCTCGAGCAGTCCATCGGCTGGCGCGATTTCCCGCTGATCCAGGCCATCGCCATCTTTACCAGCCTGGTCGTGTTGGCGCTCAACGTGCTGACCGACGTGGCCTATGCAGTCATTGACCCGAGGATTCGCTATGGTAAGTAGAGAAACAACCCAAGGGGCAGGTAGTTTGTTGGACGTCGAGCGCACGTGGGGGAACCGCCTGGCCTACTTTGGACGTTTCCTGTGGCGCGACCGGGGCGGCGTCGTCGGACTGATACTCTTTGCGGTCGTAGTGTTCGCGGCGGTCTTTGCGCCTGTGATCACAAGGTACGACCCGCTGCAGCAGAACCTGCGCGACAGCAAGATGCCCCCAGCCTGGAGCGCGGAGGGCAGTTGGGACCATCCCTTTGGCACCGACAACCTGGGTCGCGATAGCTTTGGCCGCATCGTCTACGGGACACGGGTGTCGCTGACGGTCGGCTTTTTCGGGGTGCTAATCGCCGGCGGCCTGGGCCTGGTGATTGGCGCCATTTCCGGCTACATAGGGGGGCGGACGGACGCAGCCATCATGAGCGTGATCAACCTGATCCTGTCCTTGCCCTACCTCCTGTTCGTGGTGGTCATCGCTTCCATCCTGGGCCGGAGTCTCATCAACGTTATCCTCATCTTTGGCATCACCGATTCGCCCATCTTTGCCCGCGTCACGCGGGGGGAGGTGTTGCGCATCCGCGAGTCGGGGTACGTGGAATCGGCCGTCAGCGCCGGAGCGCGCACGGGACGCATCATCTTTGACCACATCATACCCAACCTCATCGGCCCGCTCATCACCCTGGCCACCTTCGAGATGTCGGCCATGATCTTCTACGAGGCCGGGCTCGGCTTCCTGGGCCTCAGTGTGCCGCCCAGCGTATCCAGTTGGGGCAACATGCTGGCCGCCGGTCGCAAATACCTGACTAGCTACCCCTGGATCGCCACTTTCCCCGGCCTGGCCATCATGTTCACCTCCTTGGGCATGAATCTGGTGGGCGATTGGCTGCGCGACGTGCTTGACCCGCGCCTGCGACGCGCCAGGAAGTGAGGAGGAGGTGGAGAATGGCCAAGATTCTGGAAGTCAAGGACCTCGTCACCAAGTTCTACACCCTGGATGGCGTCGTCAATGCCGTCAACGGCGTCAGCTTTGACCTTGACGAAGGCGAGACGCTGGCCATCGTCGGCGAGAGCGGCAGCGGCAAGAGTGTGACCATGATGTCCCTCCTGGGCCTGATCCCCATGCCGCCGGGCAAGATCGAGGGCGGGGAGGCCCTGTTCAGCACCGAGGCCGGCACTCACGACCTGCTGCACATGTCGAAAGAGGAGCTACGCGACGTGCGCGGGGGCCAGATCGGATTCGTGTTCCAGGACCCCATCTCGACGCTGAACCCCATCCTGACCATCGGCGAGCAGATCGCCGAGACGCTGACCCGGCACCTGAAACTGACCAAAGAGGAGGCCCACGAGCACACGCTTCGGCTCCTGACCAGCGTTGGCATCCCCGATCCGGAACTGCGCTACAAGGCCTACCCCTTCCAGTTCTCGGGCGGCATGCGCCAGCGGGTGGTCATAGCCATCGCCATCGCCTGTACGCCCAAGATCATCATCGCCGACGAGCCGACCACCGCCCTGGACGTGACGATCCAGGCTCAGATTGTCGACCTGTTCCGCAAGTTGCGGGACGAACTGGGCGTGGCCATCGTCTGGATCACCCACGACCTGGGCGTGGTCGCCGGCCTGGCCGAACGGGTGCTGGTCCTGTACGGCGGCCTGCCGGCCGAGATCGCGCAGGTAGACGACCTGTACGAGAACCCCCAACATCCCTACACCCTCGGCTTGTTGGGCGCGTTGCCCCGCCTGGACGCCAGGGAATCGAAGCGCCTGGTGAGCATCCGGGGTACTCCGCCAGACCTGTTGATCCCGCTGACACACTGCCCGTTTAGCTGGCGCTGCGACTATGCCTTTGACCGCTGCTGGCAGGAAATCCCACCCTTGATAACGGTGGACACGCAGCACCAGGCCGCCTGTTTCTACGACGTGGAAAAAGGGAGGCCGCGAGATGCCTGAGAACGGTGTGTTGGTCCGGGTACAGGATCTCAAGAAGCACTTTCTGATTTTCGGGGGATTGCTGGGACGCCAGGTGGGCGCGGTGAAGGCGGTGGACGGCATCTCCTTTGACATCGGGTGCGGCGAAACGCTGGGCCTGGTGGGCGAGAGCGGCTGCGGAAAATCCACCGCGGGCCGGGCCATCCTCCAGTTGCACAAGCCCACTTCCGGCCGGGTCTTTCTCGATGATCACGAACTGACGAACCTGCCAGCCGAGGAGTTGCGCCAGTTGCGTCCCAGGATGCAGATGATCTTCCAGGACCCCTACGCTACACTCAACCCACGTCACTCCGTCGGCAAAATCATCGGCGAGCCCCTGATCATCCACGGCGTCATGAAGAAGCGCAGCCCAGAGCTGCGAGACAAGGTGTCGGAACTCCTGGAACTGGTAGGCATGAGCCCGGCCTACGTGCGTCGCTTTCCCCACGAGTTCTCCGGCGGCCAGAGGCAGCGCATCGGCATCGCCCGGGCGCTATCGCTGAGCCCTGAGTTTATCGTCTGCGACGAACCGATCTCGGCCCTGGACGTGTCGATCCAGGCCCAGGTGGTGAACCTGATGCAGGACCTGCAGGAACAACTGGGCATGGCCTACCTCTTTATCGCCCACGACCTGAGTATGGTCAAGCACATCTCCCACCGCATCGCCGTCATGTACCTGGGCAAGATCATGGAGCTGGCCGAGCGCAACGAGCTGTTCGACGACCCGCTGCACCCCTACACGCAATCGCTGAATTCGGCGGTGCCGGTGCCCAATCCCAAGCTCGAACGGCAGCGGCGGCGCTTTATCCTCAAGGGTGAGCCGCCGAGCCCCGCCAACCCACCTCCTGGCTGTGTATTCCACCCCCGCTGCCCGCTGACCGTTGAGGAATGCATCAAGGTGGTGCCCGTTTTCCGGGAGATCCGCCCCGGCCATTTTGTGGCCTGTCATCTGGCCGACGAAAAGGGCGGCAGCAAGATACCCGAGGGCGTGGTCCGGGCCTCGGAGATCGATTGACGGAGGAAAAAGAAATGAATTTTCCCCTGAACGTTGACGTGCACTGTTCGGATGGTCGTTGCGGGCGCTCGACCCACATCATCCTCAATCCGGTGACCGAGCAGGTCACCCATCTGGTAGTGCGGGAAAAACGGCCATCCCGCGTCGAGCGGCTGCTGCCGGTCATGTTGATTGCCAACACCGCGGCGGAGATGATCCTGCTGGACTGCACGCTAGAGGAGTTTGCCAAACTGGAACCATTCAACCAAACCGAATTCGTCTATACCGATCTTGCCCATTACGCAACCGACCCCAAGCTGACGCTGCTGTGGCCTTACGTGGTTCCCGCCAAACGGATCGTTGACGACCGGATCAGGCCGATCCCGCCAGGCCAACTGGCGGTGCGCCGGGGCGCCCGGGTGCGAGCCACCGATGGCTGGATCGGACAGGTAGACGAGTTCGTGGTGGACCCGGAGAGCTGCCGGGTCACCCACTTGCTGCTACGGGAAGGTCACTTGTGGAAGGGCAAGGTTGTGACCATCCCCGTCTCGGAGATCGAGCACATGGAGGAAAAAACAGTCCGCCTGAGAATCTCCAAGAGCGAGATCGAGGCACTGCAACCCATTCCCATAAAGCGACGTTGGTGACAGCAACATAGCTCGCCCGCTCTTGTGCGGATGCAACTTGAACACACTTGAGCCGGTGGTTCGCTACCGGCTCAAATTGCGTCACGATGCCTGCTTTGACAATGTCATGTTTCGGCGTACTGGGCTGAAGAAGTAGGGGCGAGGCATCCCAAGCAACTCCTTTCATTCTGACTGACCGCAGGGAGCGAAGAACCTCCGTTATGTCAGAAGAGCCCATTTGGCACAAGAGGAGATTCTTCATCGCTCGCAAACGGCGCTCGCTTCCCGGAATGACAGGTGCGGCTGTAGTACTAGATAAAGGCAAAGAACCATAAGAACGTTGAGGTCACAGGTGAAAACCGACACAGCATCTCGACTAGGAGCGATAATTGCCAGGCACTATGAAATCGGGGAATTGGCGGATTACGAGCAACTCCGCCTGGGATACGTGAACATAAGCTACGCGATAGAGACGGTCGTCAATGGAGAAAGGAAAAAGTACTTCCTGCGGAGATACAAAGAGGGAACAAAAGCAGAGGAAATAGAATTCGAACACTCGATCATCAACCATCTGGTTGCGAGACATTTCGACCTTGTGGCCCAAATCATCGAAACCAGGAACGGCAGAACCTACGTTGAGCGCCTGGAACAGGGAAAAAGCGCGTTCTACGCCGTCTTTGACTTTCTTTCCGGGGAGGACAGGTATACCTGGACCACTCCGACCTGCACTGACGCGGAGTTGAGAAACGCGGCAGTCGCCCTCGCGCAATTCCACAACGCGGTTTTCGATCTGAGTCCCGTAGGGAAACGATACGAACCGAAAATCCTCGACCTCTTGCCCGGCATAGCCGAGAACGCGGAAAGGCGCGCAAGCGGAGCAGGGGAAACAGAGTTTGACAAGTACCTGGTGGAAAACCTCGATCTCATGCTCCAAACCGTTCAGCGCACTTGGCGCGCCATCAACGAGCAGCAATGCAAAAAGATGGTTCAGCAGGTGATCCACTGCGATTACCATCCTGGAAACCTGAAATTTCAAAACGGCCAGGTCGTGGGACTGTTCGACTTTGACTGGTCCAAGGTGGATGCCCGCTGCTTCGACGTCGCCCTGGCCATCACCTACTTTTGCACGGTGTGGGAAAAGGGGCGGGATGGAGACCTGCAATTGGACAAGACAACTACGTTCTTGCACGCATACCAGGAGACACTCGGGGACGTCCA
>Ga0209121_10005913_pt1 | contig 10915 bp, 9 predicted proteins | sample Cruoilmetagenom3_FD_187292 | JGI IMG/M metagenome (GOLD analysis project Ga0209121, IMG submission 187292) | Oil polluted marine microbial communities from Coal Oil Point, Santa Barbara, California, USA - Sample 3 (SPAdes) (version 2) | ecosystem: Environmental > Aquatic > Marine > Oil seeps ...
GACTGTATCAGGCAGTTCTACAGCCAATACAGTTACTACCGGTAGTTTTACTATACCATTGATGAAAAGCATAGGTTATAGTTCGGTCTTCGCAGGAGCGGTTGAACCTGTTGCTTCTACTGGTGGCCAGATAATGCCGCCCATTATGGGGGCTGCTGCCTTTATCATGGCTGAATTTTTAGGAGTTCCCTATATTGAAATAGCTAAAGCGGCAATTTTTCCAGCTTTATTTTACTATTTTGCTTTATTTATGGCGGTAGATCTTAAAGCAGCTAAAATTGGTTTACGCGGACTTTCTCGAGAGCAGTTACCTAATTTATTAAAAACTTTAAAAACCGGATGGATTTTATTAGCTCCTATATTTGCCTTGATATATTTACTGATTCAAGGTTATTCTCCACAAAAATCAGTAGTACTCAGTATTGTAGTGTTAATTATAGTAAGCATGTTTAGTAAAAAGACCAGGTTAACCCCGAAGAAATTTTTAGAAGCCATAACTGAAGCAGGCGTTTCTGCTACTACGGTAGCAGTAGCTTGTGCCGCAGCAGGAATAATTGTAGGAATTACTACCATGTCCGGATTAGGATTAAAATTTACCGGAATCGTATTTGAAGTTTCGCGGGGGATTTTACCCATAGCCTTAATCCTGGCTTCTTTAGCTTCTCTGGTCTTAGGAATGGGCATACCTACTACTGCTAACTACATTATAATGGCTACTTTAATTGCCCCGGCTTTAATCAGATTAATGGCTGAAAATACTCATCTTATCCTGCCTCACATGTTCGTTTTTTATTATGGTATATTGGCTGATATTACTCCACCGGTAATGTTAGCGGTATTTGCCGGAGCAGCAATAGCCAAAGCTCCGGCAATGAAAGTAGGAATAGAATCTACTAAATTAGCTATTCCAGGATATACATTGCCTTTTATGTTTATATTTCACCCTGAACTGATTTCCTGGAATTTTATGCAGGATTTAAATATATTTAAACTTTTATTTTTTCTGTTGTTAGCTGCGGCTATGTCTGTAGGTATAGCTGCCGGAACACAAGGCTATTTAATTAAGAATACAAAATATTATGAGAGGATAATTCTTTTGTTGGGTGCATTTATGATAATACCATCGAGTTATATTTTAAATATATTAGGAATTGTATTAATTGGTATTATATTATTATCTCAAATATTAATTAATAATCGGGAAGGAAAAGTATTGGAAGTCGTTAGTGAATAGTGAATTGTATTTAGTAAAGAAAATAGAAGCCAGAAACCTAATTAGTATATAGTATCAAGTATTACGTAACGCGAAAATTGAAATAAAAAAATGTACGGGCAGACCTTGTGTCTGCCTGTAATGAGCAAAGGATTCGATTTATTGAATCTGTAAGAAAAATTATTGAAACAAAATGGGGCGGATAAATCCGCCCTTTACGTTAAAAACAATACTTTACAAAAAATATTTTGAATTTTTAAATACGCTTTTTTCTTTCCGATTTTAATTCTAAATTATCATGGGAGAAGGAATTGGCTTTATAAGTTTACAAAATAGAAGAAAAATCTCATTCTTTATTAACTCGAGACACGATACTATATCTCGATGCTATATTTCTCTTTCCACTTTTAGTTTTAAATCATCATAGTATATTGTTTTTTTATACGCTACCCGCCGTATGCCATACACTGATTAAATACTAACCACCATTCACTATTTTACATTTTAGCTTTTGCTTTCTGCGTACTGTCTTCTCTTCCCTAATTGTTTAACTGGTAAATCGGTTAATTGGTCAATTGGAGAATTAACATATTTTTTTTAAAAACTTATTGATTTTTTTTAATTTCATGTTATTATTTAAAAAGATTAATCAATTAGTCCATTAGTCCAATGTATTAAAAAAAGATTATTAGGTTTACAAGGTAAATTTTTATGAAAATTATAATTGATAAAGATAGCGGGATACCTTTATATCTTCAAATAAAACATCAGATTAAAAAACAATTAATAAGTGGAAACTTAAGTATTGACAAACAATTACCTACAGAAAGAGAACTATCTATAAATTTAGGTGTAAGCCGAAATACAGTAAGTATGGCGTATAAAGAATTAGTATTAGAAAATATACTATTGTCTAATCCCGGTAGAGGAACTTTCCTTAATCCAAAATATTTAACCCACCTTAAAGCAAAAGCAATGAACAATAAAGAAAAATTAGCGGAAATTATTGATGCTGCCATTAATGAAGCACTGGAGTTAAATTTTGAATTAGAAGAATTCAAGAATATTGTAAATACAAGGATTGAACAAAAAGAAAGGTTATTAAAAAATATTAATATTGCTTTTATTGAATGTAATTATGAGCAGCTGTATTCTTTTACTAAAGGAATTGAATTGGGAATGGGAATTTCTATTGTGTCCATATTGTTGGATGAGATAAGAAATAATCCCGAAAAATTTAAAGAAAAATTAAAATCCCTGGATCTTATTGTTACTACATTTTTTCATTTTGATGAAGTCAAAAAATACCTTCACGATAAACAAAAAAGAGTTCTTGCCATATCTTTGGATCCCCTCATGGAAACCATGGTAAATATTGCCCAGGTTTCTTCACCTGATAAAGTTATTGGTTTGGTTTGTATCACTGATAAATTCGCTCAAAGAGTTTTTAAATCCATCAAACAATCCGGAGTAACCTGTAAAAGTTTTAAATTTATTGTTTCTCATGACGAAGGAAAAATTAAAAAATTTTTAGATAACACAGATATTCTTATTACTTCCCCGGGAAGGAAAAAAGAAATGAAAAAGTTAATTTCCAACCAGATCCCCCTTATCGAGTTCATTTATGTTCCCGACAAAGGTTCTATAAATATATTAAAATTAGCAATTTTAGATTTAAAAAGAGAAGGAGGAACAGTAAAAGAAATATGAAACCAAAATTAACGAAAAATTACCAGAATAGTTCAGTAAAGATATCAGTGCACGAGGGATGGTGTAAAGCTTGCGGAATTTGTATCGAGTTTTGTCCCAAGGATGTTCTAGTTCCCAATCATCAGGGAAAACCTGTCCCTAAGAACATTGATGCGTGTATAAAATGTGGTCTTTGTGAATTTAGATGTCCGGATTTTGCTATTACCGTGGAAGGAGTGAAGGATAAAGATGAATAAGGTAAAAAGTAAAAAAAATATAAAATTATTACAAGGAAATGAAGCATGTGCTGAGGGAGCGCTATTGGCCGGAGTTAAATTTTTTGCCGGCTATCCCATTACCCCGTCTTCTGAAATTGCCGAAACCATGGCTCGTAAATTACCCAAAATTGGTGGTAAATTTTTACAAATGGAAGATGAGATAGCCAGTATGGCTGCAGTCATTGGAGCATCTATTGCCGGTTTAAAATCTTTAACGGCTACTTCGGGTCCGGGTATGTGTTTAAAACAGGAAAATTTAGGTTTTGCAATTATTAACGAAATACCTTGCGTAGTAGTAAACGCTCAAAGAGGTGGTCCGAGCACCGGATTACCTACCAAACCCTCCCAAGGAGATGTTATGCAAGCAAGATGGGGTACTCATGGCGACCATCCCATTATAGCTCTTGCTCCCTCCACGGTTAATGAAATATTTACGTTAACAATAAAAGCATTTAATTTTAGCGAAAAATATAGAATTCCAGTGATATTGCTTCTTGATGAAGTGATTGCGCATATGAGGGAAAAGGTAGAAATACCTGATATAGAAGAAGTGGAAATTATTAATAGAAAAAAACCCACTGTGTCTTCTAAAGAATATTTACCTTTCAAACCGGATGAAGACGGTGTTCCTCCGATGGCAAACTTTGGCGAAGGATACCCTTATCATTTTACCGGTCTTGTACATAGCGAAAAAGGTATGCCTATTTCGGATGCCGTAGAAATTGACCATTTTATCAGACGTTTACATGATAAGATTCAAAAAAACATAAAAGATATATTGATCTATGAAGAATATTCTTTAGAAGATGCAGATATCGTCTTAATCGCTTATGGCTCAGTCGCAAGAGCTGCAGAAAGGACCATAAAATTAGCTCGCGAAAAAGGAATAAAAGTCGGTTTATTAAAACTCTTAACGATTTGGCCTTTTCCTGAAGAAAAAATACAACAATTAGCTGAAGAAATTGAACTGATAATTGTTCCGGAAATGAATCTAGGACAAATGGTTTTAGAAGTTGAAAGATGCGCTCATGGTAAATGTAGAGTAGTGCCTTATAATCGAATTGATGGAGAATTGATTAATCCGATGGAAATCTTAGCGAAGATTCAGGAGGAAAAAAACTAATGAAAAATGTAAATGTAATTGATAAATATATTAGAAAAGAAATGTTTCCTCATATGTGGTGTCCCGGATGCGGAAACGGTATCGTACTGGGAGCATTAATACGGGCAATAGATACCTTGAATTGGGATAGGGATAAAATTGTCATGGTATCCGGCATAGGATGCTCGAGTCGAATTACAGGTTATGTTGATTTTTGTACCATGAATACCACACACGGAAGAGCATTACCGTTTGCTACCGGAATAAAAATGGCGAATCCTGATTTAAAAGTTATTGTGGTTATGGGAGATGGTGATTGTTCTGCAATTGGAGGAAATCATTTTATTCATGCTTGCAGGCGAAATATAGATATTACCGCGATTGTCATTAATAATATGATTTATGGAATGACCGGAGGTCAATATTCTCCACTTACACCAACCAACCATTTCGGTTCCACTGCTCCTTATGGAAATATTGATCAAACTTTTGATTTGGCTAAACTTGCTACTGCTGCAGGTGCTAGTTATGTAGCTCGAAGCACAGTATTTAATGCACGACAATCTGTTCCTTTAATAAAAAAGGGTTTACAAAAAAAAGGTTTTTCAGTTATAGAAATGATATCTACCTGTCCGGTATCTTACGGGAAGATGAACAAGAAAAAATCACCCGTAGAATTATTAAAATGGGTTAAAAGCATCGCAGTTTCAAAAACAGGATGGGAAAAACTTTCAGAAGAAGATAGAGAAGAAAAAATTGTTATTGGTGAATTTACCGATACAAACAAAATGGAGTATACTGAAAAATATAAAATGGTCATGAAGAAAGCTCAGGAAGCGGGAGGCAATAAAAAATGAAAGAAAGAATTGAAATATGTTTAAGCGGTTCCGGTGGACAAGGACTTATCTTAGCAGGAATAATATTAGCTGAAGCAGCGGGTATATATGATGAGAAAGAAGCAGTACAAACTCAATCCTACGGTCCGGAAGCCAGAGGTGGAGCCAGTAGATCCGAAGTCGTTATCAGTGAAAATACTATTGATTATCCTAAAGTAATGAAATCAGATATCCTTTTAGCCCTAACCCAAACTGCTTGTGACAAATACATTAAAAATTTAAGCGAAGATGGAATTTTGCTAGCGGACTCTGACTTGGTAACCAACATTCCTTCGGTTTCGAATAAAATTTATTTATTTCCTATTGCTGAGACTGCTCAAGAAAAAATTGGAACGAAACTGGTAACTAATATTATTTCATTAGGGATTATTATTGGCTTAACGAAGATTGTTTCTAAAGAGGCTATTCAAAAAGCAGTTAGTTCCAGGGTGCCTGCCAAAGCTATTGAGATCAATAAAAAAGCATTACTCTTAGGATTTGACATTGCACAAAATATCGAAAAGAAATAAGTATAAAGATATAGAATTAATTAATAAAAAATTTATAAAAAGGGGGAATGGATAAAAATGAAGATATTAGTAGTAAATAGTGGTAGTTCATCAATAAAGTATCAACTATTCAATATGACCGATGAATCCGTATTAGCTAAAGGATTAGTAGAGAGGATTGGAATTCACGATGCAATTATTAATCATTATCCTTCCGGTAAAAATCCGGTTATAACCCATCAAGATATTCCTAATCATAAGGTAGGTATTAAATTAATGATGGAAGCATTGCTTCATACAGAATATGGGGTAATTAAAGATGTGTCAGAGATAATAGCGGTAGGTCATAGGGTAGTTCATGGAGGAGAAAAATTTTCCGGATCTGTTTTAGTTACCGATGAAGTAATGGGCGCTTTGAGAGAAAATATAGAATTAGCTCCTTTGCATAATCCACCCAACATTTTAGGGATAGAAGTTTGTAAAGAGTTAATGCCCGGAGTTCCGCAAATAGGAGTATTTGATACTGCTTTTCATCAAACTATCCCTGAACATGCCTACCTCTATGGGATTCCCTATAAATTTTATAAGAAATACAAAATAAGAAGATATGGATTTCATGGGACTTCTCATAACTATGTAGCTCAAAGGGCAGCACAATTATTAGAGAAACCCATTGAAGAACTTAAAATAATTACCTGTCATTTAGGAAATGGTTCAAGCATTACTGCAGTAAAAAATGGTGTTTCTATAGATACTAGTTTAGGATTTGGTACAATTGCCGGCATCATTATGGGAACCCGCTGTGGAGATGTTGACCCTGCAGTGATTCCTTTTTTAATGGGTAAAGAAAAACTTTCTGTTGAAGAAATCAATAAAATTCTCTATAAAGAAAGCGGGTTTATCGGGTTATCTGAAGGAATTTCCAGCGATAATAGAGATTTAGGAGAGAAGGCAGATCAAGGTGATGAGAGAGCCATAAGAACTATATCTGTCTTTACTTATGGCATAAAAAAATATATCGGAGCTTATGCGGCAGCCATGGGTGGAGTAGATGCGGTTGTCTTTACAGCAGGAATTGGAGAAAATTCAAAAGAGGCCAGAGCTGGAGCCTGTGAAGGATTAGAATTTTTAGGAATAAAAATCGATCCTGAGAAAAATGATATTCACGGTAAAGAAGCGATTATTAGCGAAGATGGTTTAAAAGTAAAGGTAATGGTTATTCCAACAAACGAAGAATTGATGATTGCAAGAGATACAAAGGAAATATCAGAAGAATTATAAAAAGGGATTAAAAAAATAATACAATGTATAAAATAGTAAAAAAAGAAAAATTAAATGATATTATATATTCAATGTGGATAGAAGCTCCTGAAGTGGCTTCTTCTGTGCAACCGGGACAGTTCATTATTTTAATGATTAGCGAAAGAGGAGAAAGAGTCCCTTTAACGGTTGCTGATTTTGACAGAAAAAAAGGATTAATAAGGATTGTGTTTCAGGTGGTAGGTAAAACCAGCGAAGAACTTTCTACTCTAAAGGAAAATGATCAATTATTTTCCTTTATTGGTCCTTTAGGTAAAAAGACCGAAATAGAAAATTACGGTAAAGTAATCACAATCGGTGGAGGAACAGGAATTGCCTGTATTCATCCGATTACACGTGCTCTAAAGGAGGCCGGAAATGAAGTGATTTCCATTATAGGGGCACGAAATAAAGATTTAATTATTATGGAAGAAGAAATAAAAAAAGCTTCCACCGAACTTATTGTTACAACAGATGATGGCAGTTATGGAAGAAAAGGTTTTGTGACTCAAGCATTAAAAGAACTATTAGATGAAGATCCAACGATTAAAAAAGTATGGACTATTGGACCGCCTATCATGATGAAAGTTACCTGCAATACAACTAAACCATATGCAGTAGACACCATAGTTAGTTTAAATTCTATTATGGTTGATGGCACGGGAATGTGCGGTTCCTGTCGGGTTTCTATAGGTGGAGAGACAAAGTTTGTTTGTTCGGATGGTCCTGAATTTGATGGACAATTGGTAGATTGGGAAGAATTTTCCAACAGATTGACACGATATAAAGGGATGGAAAATGAATCCTGGGATAAATACAAAAACCATCAACATAAATGTAAGTGTGGAAGGAGAAAAAACTAATGGCAGAAATGATTTCTCCAAAAGAAAGAATGAAAAGAGAACAGGTGTCCATGCCTGAACAAAACCCTAAAGAACGGGCTTGTAATTTTAAAGAAGTGCCTTTAGGCTATACCAGGGAGCAGGCAATATATGAAGCTCAAAGATGTTTGCAATGCAAAAATGCGAAATGTATAACAGGATGTCCGGCCGAGATCAACATTCCTCAATTCATTAAGAAAATTGTAGAGGAGGATTTTCCCGCTGCTTATAACGAAATATTAAAAACGGACGCCCTTCCGGCAATAACCGGTAGAGTATGTCCTCAAGAGGAGCAATGTCAGGTGTTTTGTGTTTTAGAAAAACAGGGAAAGCCCATTGCAATTGGCAGATTGGAACGTTTTGTTGCAGATTGGGCAAGAAATAATAATATTCATGGAAAAATATCCAGGATTGAAAGAAAAGCAAAAAGTATAGGTATTGTCGGTTCCGGTCCTGCCGGACTTACCTGTGCAGCTGATTTAGCTAAATTAGGATATGAAGTAACTATTTTTGAAGCTTTACATTTGCTTGGCGGCGTTTTGGTTTATGGCATTCCTGAGTTCCGACTTCCCAAGGCTATTGTAAAATACGAAGTAGACGAAATAAAGAAATTAGGTGTAAAAATAGTAACAGATTATGTGGTGGGAGCTACGAAAAGTGTGGATGAGTTAGCTAAGGAATTTGATGCTCTTTTTTTGGCCAATGGAGCTGGCGCACCTCGATTTATGAATATTCCAGGTGAAAATTTAAATGACGTTTATTCGGCGAATGAATTTTTAACCCGTTCAAATTTAATGAAAGCCTATGCTTTTCCGGAATATGATACCCCGATTAAAATTGGGAAAAGGGCAGCGACAATCGGAGCGGGAAATGTAGCCATGGATTCCGCCCGTACTGCTTTAAGGTTGGGGGCAGAAAAATCTTATATTATCTATAGAAGATCCAGAAAAGAAGTACCGGCACGTTCTGAAGAAGTTCACCATGCTGAAGAAGAAGGGATTATCTTTAATTTTCTTACTCTTCCTATTAAAGTATTAGGTGATGATAAAGGTAATGTTGTTGGAATGGAATGCATAAAGATGGAATTGGGAGAACCGGATGAATCAGGCAGAAGAAGACCTATCCCAATCAAGGGATCCGAATTTACTATTGAAGTAGATTTGGTTATTGATGCTATTGGAACATCGGCTAATCCTATATTAGCCAGGAGTGCTACCGGAGTGGATACAAATAAATGGGGTTATTTTATTGCAGAAGATAAAACCGGAGCCACGACTAAAGAAGGCATATTTGCCGGAGGTGATATTGTAAGAGGTTCGGCTACAGTTATTTCCGCAGTAGGAGATGGTAAGATTGCTGCCCGGGCTATTGATAAATTTTTATCTTCCGGTAAATCTTTAAAGAATTAAATAAACATTCGAAATGTCAAATATAAAATTGTAACCTCACCGTTGCATGTAAAATATATGAATTTGAGCAAGGTTGATCTATTTTTAAAATAAATATCATGAATTACATAATGAAAAAGGAGGCAAAAACAGTATATAGTATACGAAATTAGTAGTTAGTTAGTGAATAGTAAATAGTTATTAGCGAGGAAAATACAGAAAATAATAAGATAAAAAATGCTAACGGTTAGGAAAACAGAAAAGAGTATATAGTATCGAGTCAAGAAAGAAAAAGAAAAGAAGAAGCTAAGAAAAAAATAAATTAATATAACTTAATTTCAATACCAAATAAAAATAAGGAGAATTAAAAATGACAAAAGAAAGAAATCCATTTAAAATCGTACAAGCTCAATTTGACCACAATGCAGAATCTTTAGGACTTGACCCAGCTTTAAGAGAATTTATGAGAGATGCTGAAAGAGAAATAATCGTCCGTATTCCTGTGGATATGGATAACGGAACCACTAAAACCTTCACCGGTTTCAGAGTCCAACATTCAACTGCAAGAGGTCCTTCAAAAGGCGGTATAAGATTTGCAGAAGACGAAAATCTCGACATGGTTCGTGGACTAGCAATGATGATGGCATGGAAATGTGCAGTGGTAGATATACCCTTAGGCGGTGGTAAGGGCGGCATCATTGTTGATCCCAGAAAATTAACTGAGAGAGAGACCGAAAGGCTTTGTCGTGGTTGGGTAAGAAAAGTGTATGACATAGTGGGACCGGAAATGGATGTCCCTGCACCTGATGTTGCTACCAACCCTCAGGACATGCTTTGGATAATGGATGAATATGACACGATTAGCAGAAATAGAAAACCTGGTTTTGTTACCGGTAAATCCGTAGGTGTCGGTGGTTCCTTAGGTAGAACGGAAGCTACTGGTTATGGTGTTATTTACTGTGTCCGCGAAGCATTTAAAAGATTAGGTTTGGATTTTAAAGGTGCTACTGCTTCTATTCAGGGAGCTGGCAATAATGCCCAATATTGTTGTGAGCTATTCACGCAATATGGTGGAAAAGTAGTTGCCATTTCATGTTGGGATGCAAAAGATAAAAAAGCTTATACTTATAGTTGTGAAGACGGGATTGATCCTAAAGACTTACTTGCACCCGGAACATTAGACAAATTTGGAACTGTTGATCTTGAAAAGGCAAAATCTTTTGGCTGGAAACAAGAAGATGCCGATGCCTGGTTGAAAAAACCCGTAACCGTGCTTATCCCTGCTGCCATGGGAAATGCAATTACTGAAGAGAATGTAAATCAGATTAATTTTGATACTCTGAAAGTTTATGCTGAAGCTGCTAATACACCAACTACTTTGGAAGCGGATGAGATAATTAAAGGAAAAGATGTTTATGTTGTTCCTGATTTTCTTTGTAATGCCGGAGGAGTAACTGTTTCTTATTTTGAAGAAGTTCAAAATAATATGAACTTCTATTGGTCGAAAGAAGAAGTAATTGAAAAATTAGATCGCATTATGACTAATGCTTTTAATGCAGTTGCAGATTTAGCTGAAGAGAGAAAATGTTATACCCGTGATGCTGCATATCTTATTTCTCTTCAAAGAGTCGCGAGAGCAGTAGAAGGAAGAGGTTGGGTAAAACCTAAGAAATAAAAACAG
>Ga0209121_10005914_pt1 | contig 10914 bp, 12 predicted proteins | sample Cruoilmetagenom3_FD_187292 | JGI IMG/M metagenome (GOLD analysis project Ga0209121, IMG submission 187292) | Oil polluted marine microbial communities from Coal Oil Point, Santa Barbara, California, USA - Sample 3 (SPAdes) (version 2) | ecosystem: Environmental > Aquatic > Marine > Oil seeps ...
GGAAGACTACAAGCAGATGAATTTGTTAGAGTTCAAATAGCTGATGACCGGCGCGAACATGCCCCGCTGCTTGCAGCGGGGTGCGCTGTTTGACTTTTGTATGTCCGTCTCGCCGCACCCACTTAAGTTTATAATTGATAAACATTCATTTTAAAATTCGGATCGACAGGGAAACAAACCTCTGAGGCTCGGATATCGGGCGCAGACTTCGTCCTTCCCGCGCCGTTTGGGATTATCCCCTTCAGGGGAAGGGGAACAAACCGCTGGCCCGGTTCCTTTGGTGTGGGTTACGTTTGAACCCCCCAGATTTAGGCCTCGTTGACAGGTTTCGTATACGCAGAAGACAGCCTTGCGTTTTCAGAAAACGAGGGGCGCGGACAGAGGCGCTCAACTCGATTTTGGAAAGCTGCAGGCTTACTCTCACTCGCCCTTGTCCTGGATCACGGTGGCGATCTCGGGCCTCAGGTGAGCATCGGGGGCGACGTCGTAGACCTCTCCTTTTATGAACTTCTCCACCATCTCTTTTGCCACGAAATCCGGGTACTGTATTGGCGGATGTTTCATGGTGTAGGCCGATATCTCGATCAGGGGTCCTCCGATCTTCCTGTCGATGGCCAATTTACAGATCCTTATGGCGTCTATGGTGGACCCGCCGCTGTTGGGCGAGTCCTCGACCGAGAGCCTCAGCTCAAGATCGATGGGAACGTTGCCGAAGATCCTCCCTTCCATTCTCAGGAAACAGATCTTGTTGTCCTTCTGCCAGGGGACGTAGTCTGAGGGGCCGATGTGGATGTCGTCCGCCATGAGGGGGGCGTCGAGGACCGACTGGACCGCCTCGGTCTTGGAGATCTTCTTGGACTTGAGACGTTCCTGATTGAGCATGTTCAAAAAGTCGGTGTTTCCGCCGGTGTTGAGCTGGTAAGTCCGATCGAGCTTGCATCCCCGGTCGTTGAAGAGCTTGGCCAGGATCCTATGGACGATGGTCGCGCCTATCTGACTCTTGACGTCGTCTCCAACTATCGGGATTCCAGCGTCCTCGAACTTCTTTGCCCAGGCGGGATCAGAAGCGATGAAGACCGGCATGCAGTTTACGTAACCGACCCCTGCGTCCAGGGCAGCCTGGGCATAGAACCTGCTGGCCTTTTCCGAGCCGACGGGCATGTAGTTGATCAGCACATCTGCGCCGCACTCTTCCAGCTCCTTCACGACGTCGCAGGGTTCCAGGTCCGAGACGACGAAGGTCTTGTTGTCGTCATAAGAGGACATGTGAGGAGCTATACCGTCCAGGACCGGTCCCTTCTTCACCTCAACGCCCATGTAGGGAACGTCAGAATAGAATACCTTGGTGCAGTTTGGTGGGGCGAAAATGGCATCGCTCACATCCTTTCCCACCTTTCTCCCGTCTATGTCGAAAGCTGCCACCACCTCTATATCGCCCGGCCTGTAATCACCGACGCTCTGATGCATAAGGCCGATACAATTTTCATCGTCAGAATTTTTATAATATTCAATCCCTTGGATGAGAGAGCTAGCGCAGTTGCCGAGACCGGCAATTGCCAATTTTATTTTTTTCAACTACATCGCCTCCCAAATTCACCTGAAGTAGTAAAATCTAACGCGCTACCGAGTATGCTACATTTCTATTAGATAAATCTATAGGCGATCCTGACCACATGATTTGGCCTTGGAGCGGTCGTCCGAAGTTAATTTTTGTCCTGCTCGATATAACAAATTTCGGCCTTAAAAAAAGGGCGGCAAATACCCTTCCTGGATCATACCTTTTCCGAATCTATCAGGTTTGGAAGACAGAGATCCTCGGCCCCATCGATCCGCCGGCTTCAAGATGCGTCAACCGGCATCTCATCGCTCTTCGGGACTTGTCCTGGGGTAGGACCCCAGAACCTTAGTCATGGCGGCCCTCTTTCTTATCCGAGCCAGGGCCTCCTCGACGATGGAGTCGGAGACGTGCCCCTCAAGGTCGATGAAGAAGTAGTAGTCGCCGAGGCCCAGCTTGCTGGGCCGGGACTCGATCTTGGTGAGGTTGATCTTTCTGACCGCAAACTCCCCCAAAACTTCCCAGAGGGCGCCGGGCTCAGCCTGTTCCAGGTATATGGCAAGAGATGTCTTGTCCCAGCCCGTCGGTCCCGGAGCTTCCCGGCCGACCACCGCAAACCGGGTCACGTTCTGGTCTGAATCCTGGACGTTCCGATCGATCACCCCCAGGCCGTAGCGTTCAGCAGTCTCGGCATCGGCGATGGCCGCCATCTCCGAAAACTCCTGGGCGAGCTTTGCGGCGTGGCTTGTGGACCCGGTCGTCCTCAGCTCTGCGTCTGGAAAGCTGCGTTTGAGGTATCCCCTGCACTGGGCCAGGGCCTGGGGGTGAGAGAGGATCAACTTCACCTCTTCAGACCTTCCGAGGCCGAGGAGGCAGTGTCTCACATTGAGGTTGATCTCGCCGACGATCTTGACTTCGCGCCTGAGAAGGGCGTCTAAGGTCTGGCCGACCGACCCCTCGAGGCTGTTTTCCAGGGGAACGACCCCGCGGCCCACCTCGCCCCTCTCGACGGCGGCAATGACCTCCTCGAAATCCCGGAAGTAGCGAAGGCCAGCATCCGGACTGTATTTTCTTGCGGCCTTCTCCGAAAAGGTTCCTTCCGGCCCCAAAACCCCGATCATTTGGCTCATTTCATATCTCTTAGCAGCTCTTTTGCCCTATCGACGTTGATCTTCTTCTCGGCCGCCATCTTTGCGGCCACAGCCTCGATCTGGTCGCCCACAGCTCCCGCCTGGACGGCGACGTTCTTGGCGTGGAGAGACATGTGGCCCCTCTGGATCCCCTCGGTGGCAAGAGCCCTCAGAGCGGCGAAGTTCTGGGCGAGGCCCACCGAGACCAGGACCCGTCCCAGGTCGTCGGCCGACTTGAGCCCCAGTATCTTCATGTTTGCCCTGGCCACGGGGTGGACCCCAGTTGCCCCGCCGACGGTTCCGACGGCGACGGGAAGCTCGATCGAGCCTACGAGGTCTCCGTCCTTGTTCTTCTCGTATATGGAAAGAGACCTGTAGGCTCCACCTCTAGCGGCGTAAGAGTGGGCTCCGGCCTCGATGGCCCTCGTGTCGTTTCCAGCGGCCATAGTGACAGCCGTCACGCCGTTCATGATCCCTTTGTTGTGAGTGGCAGCCCTGTAGGGGTCGCTTTCGGCAAGAGCGCTCGTCAAGACGATGGCGTCGACGACCTCGGGCCCGCCTATCTCCTCGGCCTTGAAGACGGCCCGGGCCCTAGCCACCCTCAGGTCGGCGAGGTTTGATATGATCCTGAGATAGACCTTGCCGCCGGTGATCTCCTCGATGAAGGGGGCGAGGGCCTCGGCCATGGTGTTGACGGCGTTCGCGCCCATGGCGTCTCTGCAGTCGACGAGAAGGTGGACGACGACCATCGGACCTTTCCTGGTGTTGACCACATTCGCCTCGACGCCGACGACTCCTCCTCCGTAGCTGACGAGCATCGGGTCTTTCTCGTTCGCCCTTGCTGCGATCTCCTCAGCTCGGGCCAGGACGGAAAGCCTCGCACCGTGGGGATCATCGACCCCCGTCACCTGGATCAGAGCCCTCATCACAGGTTTGCTACTGCTGGTCACAAAGCCTCCGCCTGCGAGGGCCATCCTTGCCCCGTTGCTGGCGGCGGCGATCACCGAGGGCTCCTCCGTCGCCATGGGGATCAGAACTTCCCGCCCGTCGATCAGAAAGTTGGTCGCGATCCCCAGGGGGATCTGGAAGAGGCCCACGACGTTCTCTACCATCTTGTCGGCCTGGTCGAGACTGAGGCCCGACTTTCCGATCGCCTCGATCTCCTCGTCGTTCAAACTTGTGTTCTCCGCCACGATCTTGAGCCGATCCGACGGAGGAACCTTGTACAATCCCGAAATTCTTGAAGTTTTCACTAGAACACCCTCCACAAAGCCCAGAGAGATGGAAAGCTCGTCAGCAGAGGGGAAAAACTTTATGCCAACCAGGACGTGTTTTCTATGTGCCAAGATCATCGCCCTTGAAGATCGACGAAGAGATTTGCAAGCTGGAAGAGGCTGTGGGCAGGCTCAGCCCCGTCCAGAAGATGCTTCTGGGGACCGACGGTTCCGTGACATGCCTTCTGGAGGTTGTAACCGGCTGTCCCGTCGAGATCGAGACCCTGGTTCAGAAGGTTGTGCCGGCAGACGAACTCGTCTCTTGCGAGCTGGAGATAGACCCCGGGGACGAGGTAAACTACAGGGTGGTCAAGCTCAAAAACTCCGTTTCGGGTGAGATTCTCATCCACGCCACTTCTTTCACCCCGCTGAAACGGCTCGAAGAACGTTTTCGAAACGACCTGATACGGGCGGACGTTCCCATCGGAACGATCCTGAAAAAGCACCGGATCGAGTCGAGGCGCGACGTCCTGAGGGCCCGCGTCTTGAAAGATGCGGGCGAGATGAACAGGATCTTCAACGTCTTTTCCAAAGAGCCGATGCTATCGAGAGACTACAAGATCATCAGGCACGGCCAGCCGTTGATGGCCATTACCGAGACCTTCCCCTACAACAACTTTCAGGACAAAAAGAGGGTGATCGTAGAGACGCCCTCGAGGATACATATGACACTCACAGACCTCGCCGGAGATTGCGGCCGGGTGGACGGCGGCGTGGGGGTGACTCTGGATGAGCCTTGCATCGTGGTGGAGGCGGAGAGGGGCGAGGGCCTTTTGGTCAGGGGCGATAACGCCGACCGTGCGAAGGTTGCGGCGAAGGCGGTGATGGACCGGTTCGATCTCGGCGGCGCCGAGATCTGGGTGAGGTCCTGCTACAAGCTTCACGTGGGCCTTGGCGGGGGAACGCAGCTCGCGATGGCTGTGGGAAAGGCCCTCTGCGACCTTTACGGTCGGCCTGCATCAGCTCGCGATATCGCCGCCGCCGTCAGCAGGGGCGGGACCAGTGGCATAGGGATTGCCGCCTTCGAGAGGGGTGGGTTCGTAGTCGACGGCGGCCACACCTTCGGACCGGGAAAAGAGAAGGTGGACTTTCGGCCCTCATCAGCCTCGGCGGGGGTCGCTCCCCCGCCGGTGATAATGCAAGCCGATCTTCCCAGCTCCTGGAAGTTTCTGCTGGCGATGCCGAATATACCCAAGGGGGCCCACGGCCGAAATGAGCTGGACGTCTTCGGGACCTTCTGTCCCGTACCCCGGGACGAGGTCCAGGAGCTCTGCCGCCAGGTGATGGTCAGGATGATGCCCTCCGTCATGGAGGGGGACCTGGACAACTTCGGCAATGCTGTGAACAGGATCCAAGAGCTTGGGTTCAAGAAGGTGGAGGTCGGACTCCAGCACCCACTCATACAGAGGCTGATGGAGGAGATGAGGTCTGCGGGGGCGGCGGGCGCGGGGCTCAGCTCCTTCGGCCCCACAGTCTACGCCGTCACCGACTCCGGATCGAGAGATATCGAGTCTGCGGCCAGAGAGGTCATGAGGGATGTGGGGGGCGAGGTGATCGTCACCCGGTCACGAAACTCGGGGGCAAGGTTGAGATCTGCCTGAACTTTGCGTTAAATTAAATCGATGTTTATAGACGGGATGATCATAGATGAGCGAGATTCAAAGGCTTCTTGAACGGCTGAGCAACGCCCACGGAATATCGGGGCGAGAAGGGTCTATCCAAGAGATAGTGCGCGAGGAGATAGGTTCTCTCGTCGACGAGATCAGGGTCGATAACCTCGGAAACCTCGTCGCCACCAAGAAAGGCGAGCGGCCTTCGGTGATGATCGCAGCCCACATCGACGAGATCGGACTCATGACCAAGTACGTCGACGAGAAGGGGTTTTTAAGGTTCGTCACCATCGGCGGCTGGTTCGACCAGACCCTCCTTAACCAGAGGGTGATGATCCACGCCGAGTCGGGGCCGATCTATGGTGTGATCGGGTCAAAGCCCCCTCACGTGATGAAGCCCGACGACCGGAAGAAGCCGGTCGAGATCAAGGATATGTTCGTGGATGCAGGCTGCAAGGACCAGGATGAGGCAAAGGCTCTTGGAATCAAGCCAGGCACCCCCATGAGCATCGACAGGACCTTCGCAAAGCTTGCGGGCGACAGGGCGACGGGAAAAGCCTTCGACAACCGTGCAGGGGTCGTCATGATGATCGAGGCTTTGAAGCGGACGAAGACGAAGTCTCAGATCTACGCCGTAGGTACGGTCCAGGAGGAGGTGGGCCTCAAGGGGGCCCGGACGAGTGCCTTTGACCTTCGTCCCGACGTCGCCCTGGCAACAGACGTCACGATCCCCGGAGACCATCCTGGGATCGAGAAGAAGGATTCAGCTCTTGAGATCGGAAAAGGGCCCGTGATCACCATTGCCGATGCCTCGGGCCGGGGGATCATCGCAACGGAGAAGGTGGTGGACTGGCTGGCCCAGACAGCTCTGGAGTTCGAGATAGAGGTCCAGATGGACGTCTCCGGAGGTGGGACCACAGACGCTACTGCCATCCAGTTGACGAGGGAGGGGATTCACACCGGGTTGATCAGCGTCGCCACCAGGTACATCCACTCTCCTGTCGAGGTTCTGAGTCTCAAAGACGTCGAAGCCGGGGCCGAGCTGATCGCCAGAGCTCTCGAGACTGCGCCGAGATTCTTCAACAAAGAGTGATTCTGGCGACTTTCCCTTGGGGAAGTCGGCCCAACCCTTTTTTTAACTCGGAGTTTGCCGACTCCCTTTTTTCAGAAATTTCGAATCAGATCGAGAGAGACGAACAGCCCCGTGTCCGAAAGGAAGGACTTTTCCGCGAAAACGATACCAAAAAGAGAGACTGGAACGTCCTCCACCTCGGGAGGACGCCAATTTGCCGATCTAGCTACCGCCTATCAGGCTGATGACCGCGTAGGCAAGGAGCGTGCCGACGATGAAAGTCACCGCAAAGGCGGGATAGGCTATCCCTGTGGAAACCATCTCTACTGCCATCTTTTATCATCTCACTACGAGGACGGGGCAGGTTGCCCAGTAAAGGACCTTCTGGACGACGCTTCCGATCAGGAGCTTTGTGACGCCGCTCTCACCGTGGCTGCCCATGACGATCAGATCGACTCCTTCAGTCCTGGCAAGGTCAACGATCATGTTGGCGGGCGCACCGGACTTGACCATCGTCTCAACGGCCACGCCTGCTTCATCGGCCATCTTCTTGATCTCGGCCACGGCTTTCTCTCCGCTGGCCTGAAGCTTGGATTCGATGTCCTTCTTGTCAGCACCCAGCTGCCTCACGGCGCTGGCCACGACTACCTCGTTCACAACGTAAACTCCGAGCACCTTCGCGCCGACCGCCTTCGCCAGGTCTACGCCGTGCTGCACCGCGACCCGGGACTTTGCGGAGCCGTCTGTAGCAACTAAAATCTGATCGTACATTTTATCACACCTCTCAAATCTCCCTACAACCTTCTGCACCTTTTGAGCTTATCCACTACGCCTTTGATATAAATAGGTATCTTTCCGATACCGGCATCTAGAAGCCTTATAAAGGGCGTATATCGAGCGCTGGAACAACCTCATCATCTCACTATCATCACCGGCGTGTCAGACCAGTTCAGGACCTTCTGCGCTACGCTGCCGATCAGCTTCGAAGATATCCCTCCGCCTTCGCCGTGGCTTCCCATCAGGATCAAGTCGACACCCTCGATTCTTGCCGTATCGAGGATCCTGGACGCTGGATCGCCCTCTTTGATCAATGGTTCCACCTGGACCCCCGATGCCTCTCCCATCTTTTCGACCTCCCTCACGATCTTTTTGGCGGAGGCCTTGAGTTTCTCTCTGAGATCCTCTTCGGTGGAGCCCCTACGGATCAGGGCAGCGATAAATCTCGAAATCGCCATGTCGTTTATGACATAGAGCACTAGAACGTCAGACCCGAGGGACTTCGCGAGCTTTACGCCGTGTCTGCTGGACTTTATCGAGCTGTCAGAGCCGTCCGTGGCGATCAGAATCTTCCTGTAGTACATCCAATCCCGCCTCCTGGAGCTTTTCTCTTCCGTATAAAAAACTATCTTTTCGCAAGCAGCATCCTTAACGCTAACAGGGCGGCGTTCTCGCCGGAGTCGATCCCCACGCAGGCGACGGGAACTCCCGGCGGCATCTGGGAAATGGCGAGAAGCGCGTCAAGGCCCCCCAGCTTTGCGCTCACTGGGACCCCTATCACAGGCCTGTCCGTCCTGGAGGCGATGAAACCGGGAAGGGCAGCAGAGAGGCCCGCCACCGCTATGAATATCTTCGCGTCGGTATATTTTATGTACCGCTCCAGATCATCGGGGTCTCTGTGGGCCGAGAGAACCCTTTGCTCGTGGTCGACCCCATTCTCCTCGAGAACTCGGAGAACCTTGTCCACCACGGGCTTGTCCGATTTGGATCCCGATACGACGGCAATTTCGGTCATAACTCCCAAACTCTCAAAAAGCAAGTTCCCGTCACGAGCTAGGGCAGGTTGTCCTCTCCCAGAAGCTCGTGCTGTTTTTCCAGGCTCATCTTGATCAGGGTCGCGAATATCTCCTTTATCGCGCCGGCGTCAAGGCCCAACTCAGTGGAATTGTCGAGGACCCTCTTCATCACCAGCTTCTCCTGGTTTGGATCTTCGATCTTGACATCCAGGGCCTTCTTGGCCCCGAAGATATCTTCCGCAAGCCTTACTCGTTCGTCTATCAACCTTATTATCTCTTGGTCCACTTTCTGAACATCTGCGCGAAGATCTTCAAGGCTCATGATCGCAACCTCTCAGCGAAGGATGAGCCCCTGTTGTTAACCTTCGTCCTTATCACCCTTCCGCCGAGATCGAACCACGCCGATTCGACCTCGTCGATATTTTCGTCATCTACCAGGGCGGCGTAGGCAGGGCCCGTCCCCGAGAGGCTCGCACCCATGGCACCAGAATCGAGGGCCGCAAAGATCGGGTCGCTGGAGAGCTTCAGGGCACTGCAGTAGACGATGCCGTTTAAGGTCATGGCCCTAGGATAGTCGCCTTCGAGGGCGAGGTTGAAGATCAGGTCCGCGATGGGTGCCACAAGCCTCGACCTATGAACGTCGGTGTCCCTCGAGAATATCTTCTCATCAGGGACCAGGAGAAGGACCTTCAACTCCAGCTCCTCTCTTTTGAGAAGCTCCATCTCCCTGTTGTCTGTGACCACGACCCCCCCCAGCATCGAGGCTGCGGCGTCGTCGAAGGCCCCGGTTATAGTGACCCCGACGTCCCTTGCCGCAGCGACCCCGATCCTCGTCGCCTCCAGGGGATCGAGCTCTTCGCCCAGGGCGTCGAGGGTTGCCAGGACCACGGCGTTGGCGGCGGCGCTGCTGCTCTTGAGACCTCGAGCGAGGGGGATATCGCTCTCGGTTCTGACGACGCCTCCGGCCACAGCATCGAACCGCTGGAGGACCAACTCCACAGATCTGACGATAAGGCGGTCGTCTATGCCAGGAATGTCACCTTTCACCTTCGAGGAGTCGTCCAGCACCACCTCAGCAGAGGTCTTCAAATCCACGCCGAAGGCCGAGCCCTTCCAGTTGGCGACGGCGTTCAGCACCGTCGCCGCGCCAAGAGCTGTGGCCGTTCCCCTTCCTTTCAAGATAACCCCGTCTCGATGATCGTCTTCAGCTTCTCAAGATCTCCTGCGACCTCAAGGTTTCCGCCTTTGGTGTACTTGTCGACGAGCTTGTCGATCAGCTCCAGCTCCGAGATCGCGGAGCTGAAGGCGGGCTCGTAGCTTCCGAGCATGTAGAGTGGTATGACGACGGCGCCACCCCGGGTGGTCGGGGTCTTCAGCTCGTTCACCACCACCACGAAGGTGAAGGTCTTGTAGCCGAGGCCGCTTGCTATGTTCTTGGCGAAGCTTCCGATCTGCTGGATCCTGCGGGTGGAGAGGTTCTTGTAGGCGGCGACCGAGTCCTTGTACTCTATGAACATGAGAGCTTCATCGGTCCAGAGGATGGCGTCATACTCGACGATTGCGACGGAATTTTTCAGCGCCACCACGTTGAAGAGGACGCCGCGGCACCAGGAGAGGTTAAGGTTTAGCCTGAAGTCCAGCTCTGTGTCCTGGATGGTTCTGGACTTCAAGACGTAAGGGTCACTCCTCAGCTCTATCATGGTTGTTAGAGTCGCCTCAGCGGTTAAAGGATTTTCCTTTCCTGCGGGGCAAAGGATAAGACGGTCCTCCTTCCAACGAACCCCCGGTGAAATGATTTGACGGATAAGAAGAGGACGCAGCAGCTCGGCGTCAGGATACCTGAGAGCTTAGAGCCGGTCTACTCGAACCTGATAAAGATCAGCCACGCGGATGACGAGTTCACCCTGACCTTTCTGCACAAGATCCCCGAGACGAACCTAGCCCAGGGGCGGGCGATAGTGACGATAACGCCCCAGCACGCAAAGAGGCTCCTCCGGGCACTGGGTGCCAACGTAAAGAGGTACGAGGCGACTTATGGCGAGATCAAGCTCCCGGAGGACGGCGGAGTTAGGGAGGAAAGCAACGTCGAAGTTGCATGAAGGCTGAAAGCTGAAGGCCAGAGACATCGACATCTGCCTCTGACCGCCGGTCCTCTCCGGATCGTATCATCCTTCGACGAAGCTGTGGATCAGGGTGGGGATCGTCCGGGGCCGGGCTCTGGTCAGGGCAATGCCTGCCGAAAACCCTTTCCTGGCGAAGGTGCCCGCAAAGTTGAGGTCTCTTTTCGCAAGGCCATTCGCCAGCCCGTCTATCTCCTCGTCGCTCATTTTGCGGAGGGTCTCAAGAGACGCCCGTCCCATCCGATATTCCCAATAAAACTCCCGGTTCCATCGCCGGACGTATGGCGACAGGCCCTTCTTCGAGACATCCTTTGACCCCACAGCTCCGGCGGCGACCTCGCCAGCGATTGAGCCAGCCCG
>Ga0209121_10005915_pt1 | contig 10906 bp, 6 predicted proteins | sample Cruoilmetagenom3_FD_187292 | JGI IMG/M metagenome (GOLD analysis project Ga0209121, IMG submission 187292) | Oil polluted marine microbial communities from Coal Oil Point, Santa Barbara, California, USA - Sample 3 (SPAdes) (version 2) | ecosystem: Environmental > Aquatic > Marine > Oil seeps ...
CAGCGGCTAACGGCTAACGGCTAACGGCTAACGGGAGAGATGCTTTTATATATAACTCGTAGCTTGTAACTCGTATCTTGTAGCTTTGAATCGCCTGGAAGGGGAACCTTCAGAAATCATTATTCCTTGTTTGATATTGACTCACTTTGTTCGTCGAGCTCGAATTACTCGCTTGCATGCGGCAAACTCGAAATTCTCGGTTCATAATTCAAATTCCCGATTTAACACTTTAACGATTCAACAATTGGCTTCGCCGAGCTCACAGGATTCGCTTGCTTTCAGCAAACTCATCCTGTTCGGTTCAACGATTCAAAAATATTCTGATTAATGCTACGGTGCATAATGAAATATGCGACTCTCGTGAGCTTAAAATACTTTTATCTTTTTCCTTTTATCTTTTGTCTTTCTATTTAATATAATATTTGATTATAGTTGCAAATAATCGCCTGAGTGGTGGACAACAAATTGCCATCGCACTGGCCGTCACGGATCTGGAGATCCGCGCCAGCGATAGGAAAGACAGGCCGCAAATTGCTTTAACATAATATCGAGCCGTTACGGTGCTGTCGCCCCGCAACTGATATTATGTTAACCCCGCGTGCTCGGGGACGCAATTTGCTGCATATTTGCCTATAATTAATATTATGTTAAATAGAATATATAAGCATACACCCTAGCATCAACATTGAATCACCTTATTCGCATTTATTTCGAATCTATAGGTTCGCATATTATTCGCATATATTAAAAAAATAAGGCACCATTCCAGCGCCCTAAAAAAAATAGAGACGCAGCATACTGCGTCTCTAATTGTATCTTGTTTCTTGTATCTTAACCTACTTTCCTCCTTCCAGAGATTCGATCTTAGCAATCACTTCTTCATACTTCTCAGTCATCTGCAAACGGTAATAGAGTTCCTTCAGACTGATCAGGGTATCCATGTCATTGGGCTGAAGCTCAAGTGCACATTCCATATAAGGCAGTGCATTGGCAAAAACAGCTTTTGCTTCTTCAAATGCTTTATTATATTCAGCTGGGTCCATAATTTCGTTGGCCGCTTCAAGCATGTTGGCTCCCTTATTATAATAACAAACACCTGCATTATACTGGCTGTTGAAAAATTCATCTTCTATTTCGATAGATTTCTTCAAGGATACGAGTGCCTTATCATATTCATCTGATTGCATATGCATAACTCCCTTGGCATAATGTAAATTATGATTATCAGGTGACTCTTCGAGTGCAAGATCCAAATAATCAAGAGCATCCTGGCGTTTATCATTATCAATAAAGAACTGGATCATAGTAAGCAGAACCTGCTCATTCTCAGGAAATTCTTCAAATGAAGTCCTTAATACTTTTTCTGCATTTTCCAGATCTCCTACCTCGCTATATGCTTGATATTTAAGCAAATAAGGTGTTGTATCTCCGTATTTTAATTCTATTGTACGATCCAGGTAGCTATGAGCTTTATCAAAGTCTTTTGCATTATATGCTGCCAGTGCGGTATTGAATACTACAACTGTATCAACACTGCCCATATATATCTCACTTTCCTGGATCTGGAGTAATTTTTCGAATGCAATGGTTGATTCTTTGTAATTCTCATTTTCGAATTCCATTGCAGCCCATGTAAGAAAATCATTAGCCAGACTTGGAAGCTGTACTATAATCATTTTTTCAATATTTTTCTTTTTATCCAGATCAATAGCTTTAATATAACTGTCATAGGCATATATTAACTGATTATCATATTTGGTCATCAGTTTTTCATTATCAGTTTCAAGTCCTTTTTCCCACAATGCCTGTGCAACACGTCCTACTGCATAATATGTTTTAGCCCATGCTTTGGTTTTTTCGTGTACCAGGGCCGCGTCAATTGCTTCTTTTGCTTTATCCAGATTTCCTGCACCCACATAATTAAGGGCACTTGATACTTTACCTTTTTGTGCCACTGCATCTAGTGTAGTGCATCCGGCGAATATAACTGCCAAAGCAGTTATTAACATAAGTGAAAGAAAATTATTTTTCATATCAATACATTTAGTTACATATTCTGAAATTCGCTTCAAATTTATAATATTACTTATTAATGTTCAAATACTTTGAGCCTAAATTAGGTCTGCTTTTCATTGTTATTTTCTTTATCTACTTCCAATTCCGTGCCAGTTTCTTCTTCATTTACTTCCACATTTGTTACCGAGCCTATAGAATCAGCATCCCTGAGGTTTATTATTTTCACACCCTGTGTTGCCCTTCCCATTACCCTTATTGATTCCACCGGTATTCTTATGACAGTACCCGATTGTGTTATTATCATAAGATCGTTTTTGTCTGTTACGGCCTTTAAAGCAACAAGATAGCCTGTTTTATCTGTAATATTTATTGTTTTTACTCCTTTTCCTCCCCTGTTTGTTAGCCTGTAATCTTCAATATGCGAGCGTTTGCCAAAGCCTTTTTCTGATACTACAAGAACATTCTGGTCTTTATTATCAGGTTCAAGGACAACCATACCCACAACAGTGTCAGAATCACTGGAAAGTGTAATACCTCTTACTCCTGAAGCTGTTCTACCCATAGGTCTTACGGCATTTTCATGGAATCTTATAGCCCGGCCTGATTCAACGGCCATCATGATATACTGGTGACCATTTGTCATCCTGGCTTCAAGCAATGTATCTCCTTCTCTTACGGTGATTGCATTTACACCATTTTGCCTGGGCCTGCTGTATGCTTCCAACGAGGTCTTCTTTATTATCCCCTTGGTTGTACAGAGGACGATGAAGTTATTGTTTATATACTCTTCGTCGTCCAGTGTTTTTACATTTATATATGCCATAACCGTATCATCCGGCTCAATATTGATAAGGTTTTGCATTGCTCTTCCCTTTGATATCCTTGTTCCTTCAGGTATCTGGTAAACTTTCAGCCAGAAACATTTGCCATTCTTTGTGAAGAAGAGCATTGTATTATGCATTGTGGCAATGAACATATGCTCAATGAAATCTTTGTCACGTGTTGTGCTTCCACGTGATCCGAATCCTCCCCTGTTCTGCACCCTGAATTCACTCAGTGGTGTTCTTTTAATATAACCCATGTGGGAAATGGTTATTACCATTTCTTCATCAGCATAAAAATCTTCAGGATTAAACTCTTCAGCATTGGGAACTATCTCTGTTCTTCGTTCATCACCATATTTATCTTTAATCTCGGTCAGCTCATCTTTGATTATACCAAACTGCAAATCCTGGCTTTCAAGCACACCGCGCAGATATTCAATTTGTTTGAGCAGTTCGTCATATTCTTCTCTCAGTTTTTCCTGTTCAAGTCCGGTAAGTTGACGCAGCCGCATTTCAACGATTGCACGTGACTGTGCATCAGATAGTTCAAATCGTTCCATCAGTCTTTCCCTTGCTTCATCAGGTGTTTTAGAAGATCTTATTATGGCTATTACTTCATCAATATTATCGCTTGCAATAATCAGACCTTCAAGTATATGTGCACGTTTTTCCGCCTGGTCAAGCTCGTACCGTGTACGGCGGATTACAACGTCAAGCCGATGATCAACGAAATACTTTATAAGATCATTGATGTTAAGTGTTCGCGGACGGCCCTTAACAAGGGCTATATTATTAACACTGAAAGAAGTTTGCAGCTGCGTATACTTGAAAAGGGTATTAAGAACAACATTGGCAGTGGCATCTTTTTTCAGTATAATAACTATCCTCATTCCCTTCCTGTCCGATTCGTCATTTATATATGATATCCCTTCAATTTTCTTTTCATTTATCAGGTCAGCTATTTTGCGTATCATCTCAGCTTTGTTGACCTGGTAAGGGATCTCAGATACAATAATACTTTCCCTGCCTGAATGTGTGAGCTCAATGTCTGTTTTAGCCCTGACAACCACTCTACCCCTTCCTGTTTCATAAGCATCTCTTATGCCCTGCTCGCCATAGATAATACCTCCGGTGGGAAAATCGGGACCTTTGACATACTGCATTAGTTCTTCTGTAGTAATGTCATTATTATCAATATATTGTATTGTGGCATCCACTATCTCAGAAAGGTTATGAGGAGGCATATTTGTTGCCATACCCACGGCAATACCCGATGCGCCATTAATCAGCAGGGTGGGAATTTTTGTTGGTAAAACAACAGGCTCTTTTAAAGAATCATCAAAATTCAGCTGATGGTCCACAGTGTCTTTATCAATATCAGCCAGTGTTTCCTCTGCAATCCTCCTCAGCCTTGCTTCTGTATACCTCATTGCTGCCGGACTATCACCATCTATTGAACCGAAATTACCCTGTCCGTCGACAAAAGGATACCTCAATGACCATTCCTGTGCCATTCTCACCATAGCCTCATAGACCGATGAATCACCATGAGGATGATATTTACCAAGCACCTCCCCTACTATCCTGGCTGATTTCTTATGTGGCTTATTCGAAAACAGTCCCAGTTCTGACATTCCGAATAATACCCGCCTGTGAACAGGCTTTAATCCGTCGCGAACATCGGGCAGAGCCCTTGAAACAATTACCGACATGGAATAGTCGATATATGCCGACTTCATTTCCTCTTCAATATTTATCTTTATAATCCTCTCTTTATCCGACATTTAAGACCTTTTTAAACTTATATGTTTGATATGAATATATATCTATAATTTGCAGGCAACAAAATTAGTGATTTATTCCCTATTTACCGTATGCCGGGACATCTAATTATTAACATTTATTGTTAAAAATGGGCATGTTATTTGCACTAAGGTATATTGCCTGAAAAATATTATGATTTAGGTTTTTTATGTATTTTTGTTAGTGATAATATGACAATATGACCTAAACTTAATTTGTTTACAGGTGTTTAGATATTAGAAAGTAAATAATTTCGGGAACCTGAGCTTTTTTTACATAAATAAATATTTTCGGTTTGGGTTTGAGGTCGATAAATACAGATGAGGAAAGTTTTTATGGATTCAAGATTTTCACAAAAAGTTAAAGATGTTCTTACGTACAGTAAGGAAGAAGCAATAAGACTGGGTAACAGTCATATAAGCCCCGAGCATATATTGTTGGGTATTTTGCGTGATGGAGAAGGCCTTGCAGTAGATATTCTTGTTAACCAGGGTGTTGACCTCAGCATGCTGAAGGGATCACTTGAAAGAAGTATAAGGGTTGATAATCCTATTAAAATATCTGAAAATGATATACTTCCACTGCTCAAAAGCACCGAGAGGATATTAAAACTGGTTCACCTTGAAGCAAAAGCATTGAAAAGTGATGTTATTGATACCGAGCATCTTCTCCTGGCAATATTAAAAGAGGAGAATTCGTTTGTTACAAGATTCCTGTCGGAACTTAACGTTGATTACCAGACAGTAAGGCAGGTAGCTGAAGCTGAAAATCCAATACCCAGGGCAGATTTTCCAAGGGAGGATGAAGATGAGGATGCAGGATTTGCCAAAGGAGACCAGGGTAAAGGTCAGCATGGTTCTTCCCAACACACAGCAAAATCTTCATCTGATACTCCTGTACTGGATAATTTCGGCATTGACCTTACAAAAGCTGCTGAAGAAACCAGGCTTGATCCGGTAGTGGGACGGGGCCGCGAGATAGAAAGACTTGCACAGATTCTTTCAAGACGCAAGAAGAATAATCCTGTACTGATCGGGGAACCGGGAGTGGGTAAATCAGCTATAGCTGAAGGCCTGGCTCTCAGGATAATACAGAAAAAAGTATCAAGGGTGCTTTTCAGTAAAAGAGTGGTAACACTCGATATGGCTTCCATAGTAGCAGGAACAAAATACCGTGGCCAGTTCGAGGAACGAATGAAAGCCATACTCAATGAGCTGGCTAAAAATGATAATATAATACTTTTTATTGACGAGATACACACAATAGTTGGTGCTGGAGGAGCAACCGGATCACTTGATGCTGCCAATATGCTCAAACCGGCACTGGCAAGAGGTGAAATACAATGTATTGGAGCTACAACACTTGATGAATACAGGCAACATATAGAAAAAGATGGTGCCCTGGAAAGAAGGTTCCAAAAAGTAATGGTGGAACCGACTACAATAGATGAAACCATAAATATCCTTAATAATATTAAAGACAGGTATGAAGATCACCATAATGTGTTTTATACAGATGAGGCAATAGAAGCATGTGTGAAGCTGACTAACAGGTATATTACCGATCGTCACCTGCCGGATAAGGCTATTGATGCATTGGATGAATCAGGTTCAAGGGTTCATATATCAAATATTGTCGTGCCTGAAAGAATACTAAAGCTTGAAGAAGAGCTTGATGATGCGAGAAAGGACAAAATGAATGCCGTTAAAAACCAGAATTTTGAACGTGCTGCAAGTTTCAGGGATAAGGAAAAAGAACTGCAGGACATGATAGAATCTGAGAAAAAGAAATGGGAATCAGACCTTGCTCAGAACAGGGAAACAGTAGATGACGAAAAAGTAGCAGAAGTGGTTGCCATGATGACAGGTGTTCCTGTACAACGTATTGCACAAACTGAAGGTACACGATTGCTTAAGATGGCCGATGAATTGAAAAAGAGCCTTGTTGGCCAGGAAAATGCTATAAAGAAAGTTGTAAGGGCTATACAGAGAAACAGGGCCGGACTGAAAGACCCTAATAAACCGATAGGAACATTTATTTTTCTCGGTCCTACAGGTGTGGGTAAAACATATCTTGCCAAAGTACTGGCAAAATTTCTGTTTGATAGTGCCGATAACCTTATAAGGGTTGATATGAGTGAATATATGGAGAAATTTGCCGTCTCACGACTGGTGGGTGCACCTCCGGGATATGTGGGTTATGAAGAAGGCGGGCAGCTTACTGAAAAAGTGAGACGCAAACCTTATTCAGTGGTACTGCTTGACGAGATAGAAAAGGCACACCCTGATATTTTCCATATTCTGCTTCAGCTGCTTGATGAAGGACAACTGACAGATAGCCTGGGACGAAGGGTTGATTTCAGGAATACTATCGTTATTATGACCAGTAATATTGGCTCTCGACAGCTGAAAGACTTTGGACAGGGTATAGGTTTTGATACCCAGACTAAGAAAGCAGGTAAGGATGGATATGTTAAAAGTGTTATACAGAAGGCACTGCATAAAACATTTGCTCCTGAATTCCTTAACAGGATTGATGATGTTGTAATTTTTGAATCCTTGTCCAGGGAAAGTATTCATGCAATTATTGATATTGAACTGAAAGGGCTGTTCGAAAGGATCCTCTCACTGGGGTACAAAATCGAACTTACTGATGAAGCAAAAGAATTTATTGCAGATAAAGGATTCGATTCTCAGTATGGGGCAAGACCATTGAAACGGGCTATACAAAAATATCTTGAAGACCCTATGGCCGGGATGATAATTGAATCAGGAGTAGAAGCTGGAGACACACTTAAGGTCATTAAGGATGAGAAAGACGAAGATATAAAGATAAAGCTTAAAAAAGCCAGGAAATCAGTTAGTTCTGACGATAAGAAGTCTTTACCCTCGGATAGTAAAAACTGATAATATTATGATCCGTTTTTGCTTATGAGTGCTGTGGCCGGGATGAATTCAAGTTTTATAGGATATTTCAATTTACTAAATTCAGGATAAGAACCTTGCTTCAAGATCAAATTCTGATGATCCTGTGATTAATACATTATAGAACTCACCTGATTTCAGTATGTTGCTTTCTTTCTTTATAAGTACTTCCTGGTCAATCTCCGGGCTATCATACTCAGACCTGGCAATATAATATTCATTCTCTTCACTGTCAATAATTACATCTATTGATTTACCTGCCATATCCCTGTTTTTCTGTAATGATATTTGTTGCTGCACAGCCATTATTTCATCAGCTCTTTCCTTTTTTATTTTTTCAGGGACATTATCACTCATCGTCCTGTAAGCATAAGTATCTTCTTCGTGAGAATAAGTGAAAACACCCAGCCTCTCAAACCTGAATTCAGTAACAAAACGGAGTAAGCTGTTAAAATCTTTTTCTGTCTCCCCCGGATAACCGGTAATAAGAGTGGTTCTTATAGCTACTTCAGGTATATAGTCCCGGATATGGTACAGTAATTTCCTTGTATCATCTCCTGTATGATTCCTTTTCATAGCAGAGAGAATACTATCCGAAATATGTTGTATAGGTAAATCAATATACTTGCATATCCTGGAATTGTATTTAATCATTTCCAGCAGATCATCAGGTATATTACCCGGATACAGGTAATGTAACCTTAGCCATTCAATGCCTGTATTATCCAGTATCATCTCACATAACCTGGTGAGCATAGGTTTCCTGTAAAGATCAGTTCCAAAGTAACTGAGATCCTGTGCTATAAGAATTAATTCCTTTACTCCATTCCCGGCCAGATTCCCTGCTTCCTTAACAAGGTCATCTATTGGTGTACTAATATACGGGCCCCTAATTCCCGGTATAGCACAGAATGCACATTTACGGTTACATCCCTCACTTACTTTCAGGTATGCAAAATGAGACGGACCGGTAAGCTGCCTGTCCAGTTCAAGTGACTTATTATAGCCGTACTTCAGATACTTTAATATCTCAGCCGGATTATTGACGCCGAAATATTTATCAACTTCAGGTATCTCTTTCTTTAATTGATCTTTGTATCTTTCAGACAGACAACCCATTACATAAAGTTCCCCAATACTTCCCCTCCTACGGGCCTCAACAAGTTCAAGGATAGTATTAATAGATTCTTCTTTAGCGTCATTAATAAATCCACAGGTATTGACTATTACTATATCTGTTTTTTTATTATTTCGCCTGTTACCGGTATAATATCCGGCAAATTGAAGCTGCTTTAGCAGTTTCTCAGAATCTACTGTGTTTTTAGAACAACCGAGGCTTACTATTTTAACTGATTTTTGCATTTTCACATCCCCTTTTCCCCCTTCAACGTGGAATTTTCTTTTTATGAGAACAGTGAGTCAACAAACTCGTGGCGGTTAAAAACCTGCAGGTGCTCGAGCTTTTCGCCTACACCTATATATTTTACAGGTATTTTAAACTGGTCAGATATACCTATCACAACTCCTCCTTTTGCTGTTCCGTCAAGCTTGGTAATTGCCAGGGATGTTACTTCAGTTGACAGTGTGAATTGTTTGGCCTGTTCAAAAGCATTCTGTCCTGTTGAACCGTCGAGTATAAGTAATACTTCATGCGGGGCATCAGGTATTACCTTGGCCATAACTTTCTTGATCTTTGCCAGTTCGTTCATCAGGTTTGCCTTGTTGTGCAAGCGTCCGGCAGTATCGATTATTGCAACATCAATATTTCCTTTTAGAGCTGACTGCACAGTATCATATGCAACAGAAGCGGGATCTGAACCCATGGCTTGTTTAATAAGCTTAACATCTACCCTTTCTGACCATACCTCCAGCTGATCAACTGCTGCAGCCCTGAAAGTATCAGCAGCACCCAGTATAACTGATTTACCGGCATTTTTATACTGATATGCCAGCTTTGCTATAGTGGTTGTTTTGCCGACGCCGTTAACTCCAACAACCATAATTATATATGGCCTGGCCGGTAATTCAGTATCAAAATCATTCAGTTCACCTGACGTGTTTTCTTCGAGAAGGCTTGCTATCTCCTCGCTTAGTATTTTATTAAGCTCACTTGTATTCAGATATTTATCTGAAGCTACCCTTGCCTCAATCCTTTCTATTATGCGTATGGTAGTGTCTACTCCTACATCTGAACTTATTAGTACTTCCTCGAGCTGATCAAGGACTTCATCGTCTACTTTTGATTTACCTACTACTGCCCTTGATAACTTTTTAAATACTGATTCCTTGGTTTTTTCCAGACCTTTATCAAGGTCTTTCTTTTTTTCTTTGCTTATGAATCCCAGTAATGCCATTTTTTTTTCGTTGAGACAAGGCATTGCCTTGCCTTGTCTATCCTTCAGTAATGCGTAAAGATAAAAAAAGCTTTCTTCACTGAAGAAAGCTTTAGATATAATATTATTACCTTTTTTATTTGCTAAAAAAGTCTTTAATATGGTCATTATTTACTATCTGCTCTTTAAAGATATATGCACCGGTTTTTTCGGACCTGGCCATCTTTATACACTTGGTAAATGCTTTCCCTTTACCTGTTTTAAGTGTTGCAACTACTTTCTTTGCCATAATAATTTATTTTATTTCCCTGTGAAGAGTATATTTTTTCAGTATAGGATTATATTTCATCCTTTCAAGTCTGTCAGGTGTATTTTTCCTGTTCTTGGTTGTTATATACCTGGATGTGCCAGGCATTCCACTGTCCTTATGTTCAGTACATTCAAGTATTACCTGCACCCTGTTACCTTTAGCTTTCTTTGCCATAATAATCTTATTTAGTACTTAACGATATATCCCTTTTCTTTTGCATCCTTAAGAACAGTATGCAGACCTTTTTTATTGATAAGCCTGATACCGGCAGCAGATACCTTTAAGGTAATCCAGCGATCTTCCTCAGGATAATAAAACTTCTTGGTAAAGAGATTAGGATAAAATTTTCTTTTTGTTCTCTTCTTTGAATGGGAGACATAATTGCCTGACAAAACCTTCTTTCCGGTCACTTGACATATCCTTGACATCTCAGTTTTATTTAATTCTTTATATTGATAAAATATATTATAAAAATCGAAGCGCAAAATACGTGATTTTTATTCAATTATCCAACAAAATGAAGGAGATTTTTTTATAAAAGGTCACAACTATCCGAAACTTTAGAAATCTGAAAAGCCCCTTATCTTTGAGTTGACCAAAACTTAAAAGATAAATTATGGGACTTTTCAGACGTAACAAAAATAACCACAAGCCAGTAATAAGACAAATAATTGATTTAGTACCTCGTTGGCTTAT
>Ga0209121_10005917_pt1 | contig 10905 bp, 10 predicted proteins | sample Cruoilmetagenom3_FD_187292 | JGI IMG/M metagenome (GOLD analysis project Ga0209121, IMG submission 187292) | Oil polluted marine microbial communities from Coal Oil Point, Santa Barbara, California, USA - Sample 3 (SPAdes) (version 2) | ecosystem: Environmental > Aquatic > Marine > Oil seeps ...
CTAGAGGAAAATGTGCATAAGCTTTCAGCATCGAAAGATAATGGGAGGTTCACAGAGTGATTTGTCTGACTTGCGATAGCAGGACATATGAAGGTCTACTTTTTGGCTTTTGCCGCTGTGACCTCTCACCTCTTTGATATGTTGGGCAACGCCTGAATTATTTTGAGGATGTGAACATGGCTACGAAACCAGTTGTAATTAGATTCTTCGCTCCGGTGATTGACGCCACTGTCAATGCCCTGATGAGTGCTGTCGATCAGAAAATGAGGCAAGGGACAAAAGACTTCGTTATCCTTATCTCTTCGCCTGGTGGCTCCGTTATCCATGGTTTAAGTGCATATAATTATTTGAAAGGATTACCTGCTTCCATAACTACGCATAATTTCGGTAGCGTGGACTCAATAGGTATTGTCATATACTGTGCCGGTTCGAGAAGGCTATCAGTACCCCAGGCGAGATTTTTATTTCACGGCGTTAGTGCGCAGTTCAGGGGGGAGCAGAATTTAGAGGAGAAACTGCTGGAGGAAAGGTTAAAGGGATTGAGGATTGATATGGAGAACATTGCCAGGATAATCGCAGCGAATACAGGTAAAAACGCCGAAGATGTTACCAATGCCATGATTGAGAGGACAACTTTGAATCCAGAGGAAGCACAGTCCTGGGGCTTGGTGCACGAAATCAAGTCAGAACTATTTGAAGCAGGAAGCGAAGTAATTGCCATACAGGTTCAGCAACAACCACAACCGCCGCGAAAGCCGTAACATTGCGTGGAAGCATGTTCCCCACTACTCCTTGTTTCAAACAAAATGATTCGTAGCCTATTGCCTTCAGATTTCGATGCTATACTCAAGGTCATAAACGATGCTGCGCAAGCTTACAAAGGAGTAATCCCGGATGATAGATGGAAGGAACCGTATATGTCAGCCGAGGAATTAAAAGAGGAAATTGAAGCTGGCGTACGGTTCTTTGGGTGGGTAGAAGGTGGATATTTGCTCGGAGTGGCAGGCATTCAAGTTCTTAAAGATACCACGTTGATCAGGCATGCTTATGTGCTTCCAGGATGTCAGAGAAGGAGAACTGGCACGAGTCTGCTTGAATATCTCCTGGGCTTAGCCGAGGCTCCGGAAATTCTGGTAGGGACCTGGGCTAATGCCAACTGGGCTATTCGATTCTACGAGAAACATGGTTTCAAACTGGTGTCGTCCAAGGAAAAGGATAGGCTTTTGCGGACATATTGGAACATCCCCGAGAGGCAGATTGAAACATCAGTGGTGCTGAGGACGATCTCTTCTTTCCAGTAATGGTATGCTTTCTCAAGTTGTCAATAGCTCGTAATCGTCCAAAATATTAGCGATACCTCGACCTCGCTTCATTGCAACGCAATCTATTCTTTTCCCCAGCAATCGTGGCTGAGAGCTTGTCATATACCTCTTATTACGATATACTTTCACGAGGACTTTCTGGAGGCGGAGATGAATATCAAACAAACCCTGGAAAAAACTGCCAGCGAAATACCACACAAAGAAGCCATTGTTCTAGGTGCTCAGAGGATTACTTATGGGGAACTGGATGAAGCTTCTAACGAAGTAGCCAATGTCCTCCTGGAGCTGGGGATGAAAAAGGGTACCCACGTGGCTATCTTGATGTCCCACAGCCCAGAGTGGGCCATCAATTATTTTGGGGTAATCAAAGGTGGAGGTGTGGCTGTGCTGCTCAACCCTGCGCTTAAAGCACCTGAATTTGATTCTTTGCTGCGAGACTCCGACTCGGAAATCCTGCTAACGGAAAAGGAATTTTCTCGGATGCTTTCCTCAGTTTTGCCTCACATTCCTTTGCTAAAACACGTAATTGAGGTTGATGCAGATTCTTACGCCAGGATGATAGCTAACAGCTCTTCCTTATCACCGACTATCTATATAAAGGACGAGGACGAAGCTACTATAATTTACACCTCTGGCGTCCTGGGGAGGCAAAAAGGGGTGGTACATACACACGCTTCCCTTATGGGGACTCCTCCTATAGTTTCCACAGGCATACAACGAAAGGGAGAAGATATCATCATAGACCCTGCTCGTTTCTCTCATCTTTTTGGCCTATGCGAGGTTCTCCTCGGTTCGATTATCACAGGCTCTACCATCGTGCTTGTCCCTAATTTCACCCCCAGAGCTGTTCTAAAGGCTGTGGATAAAGAAAAGGGCAGCATTATATTTGGAGTTCCCGCTATGTACAATGCCCTGGCGATGGTGCGTGACAAAATTTTGAAAAGATATAACCTGAGTTCGTTGCGGTTGGCTGTTACGGCTGGGGCGAAGTCTTTTCCTGAGCTAATGAAAACCCTGGAGGACAAGTTTCATTTATCCCTTTATGAGGTATACGGTCTTACGGAAATTTCAGCTGTTTCCATAAGCACCTTTAACAGTCGTAAACTGGGAACTGTCGGCAAACCCATTTGTAGCCTTAAGATACTGGATGACAATGGCAAGGAAGTTACCAATGGTGAAATAGGAGAAGCTGTGTTCAATGCTCCCTGGGCGATGAAAGGATACTATAAAGCACCTGACCTCACAGCTCAAGTTCTTAAGAATGGCTGGTTTTATACCGGAGATTTCGTCAAGATGGATGAAGAGGGCTATCTGGAGTATATAGAGAAGAAATCATTCATAATAGTCACGTCTTCTGGACTTAAGATTGGTCCGTCAGAAGTTGAATTCGTGCTGCTAAGCCACCCTAGCGTAGCTGAGGCAGCTTATGTAGGTATTGACGATGGTTATGGAGGGCAGATACCCACGGCCTTTGTGGCGCTTAAAGAGGGGCAGTATGCTACTGTGGATGATTTGTCCGACCTTTGTTGCCACAACCTGGCTGATTTCAAACTTCCTAAAAGAATTGAATTTGTAGACAGCATACCTAAAACTGCTTCAGGGAAGCTAGATAGAAAGAAGCTCAAAGAAATGGAGCTGACCCAGAACTAAATGAAAGAGCAGCTATTGTCTTGTCTATCTTGTTGCTAAAATTGGCAGTAACGTGAAAGAAGGCCACGCAAATTATCCGAGGTTGTTCAATAGCATCCACTGATGTCATTCTGAGCCCCTTGGCTCTTGTGATTGCGAGTCCAGTTTTATCGGGGCGTGGCAATCTCATATCCCTCCATGAGATTGCTTCAGCACTGTCGTGCCTCGCAATGACAGAATGAAAGTGTCATTCTGAGCGAAGCGAAGAATCTAATCACGCTCAGGGTAAACTCCACGAAGGGTCTAATCCCGCATATCCTGATGTTGACTTGGTTAACACTTGTTGATAACATCATAAACTGAGCCGTGCTAGGCGGGGAACTAGCGGTGCCCTGTACCCGAAATCCGCTATAGCGGGGCTGAATTCCTGTTTGAGGTTCGAGGCCGGCTAGATTTGTTTTTGCTAAGCGGTGTTGATAGTCGGGTTCTATGCAACTGGAGACTATGAACCCCGTCAGGTCCGGAAGGAAGCAGCGGTAAGTAGTATTTCCAGTGTGATGTAGAGTTGCCTGGTTGGAGCTAGCTGGCAAGAATAGCTTCCCGGTTTGGGAATCGAGAAGAGGTGCACGGCTTACAGAAAGTTTGGAGGCTATGGATATGGCAATAAAGAAGATATGTGTTATTGGTTCGGGGACTATGGGCAGCGGAATAGCTCAAGTATCGGCACGGGCAGGTTATGAGACAACCATGGTTGACATAAAACAAGAGTTTCTTGACCGTGGTATGAGCATAATAAAAGCAAGCTTGGGTAAATTTGTAGAGAAAGAAAAAATCAAGCCGGAAGAGATGAATGAAGCTCTGGCGAAACTTCGTACCTCGATTGACGTGAAAGATGCCGCCAAAGATGCTGACTACGTTATAGAGGCGGTATTTGAAAGAGCTGAGGCGAAGCTGCCGATCTTTGCGCGGCTTGAAGAAATTTGCCCCAGAGCGACAATTCTGGCTTCTAATACATCAGGAATACCGATAAGTCTGCTGGCATCTGCGACCAGGCGTCCCGACAAGGTTATAGGCACACACTTTATGAACCCTGTACCGTTAATGAAGGGAGTAGAGATAGTGAAATCTTTGCTTACATCAGAGGAAACTCTGAAAGTAAGCCTCGATTTTGTCAAATCTTTGGGCAAGGAAACAGTTGTAGTTAAAGATGCCCCTGGATTTGTAACCAATAGAATAGTAACCCTAGTTTTCAATGAGGCAGCCAAGCTATTGGAGGAGAATTTAGCGAGCATAGAGGATATAGATAAGATAGAGAAATTATCACACAACTGGCCTATGGGTCCATTTGAGCTGGCGGACCTGGTTGGTATAGACGTTGTGGTCGACCTCTTGGAGGGAATTTACCAGCAGACTGGATGGGAAAGATACAAGCCCGCCCCGTTATTGAAGAGGATGGTCGAAATTGGGTACACGGGAAGGAAAGCGGGAAAGGGCTTCTATCAACTGTTTGGACAGGGTTGACACTTTTGTACCGGCAATCGCTTCGCCAATTTGGCTTCAAGCCGAAAAAAAGCTTAGGACAGCATTTCCTTACAGATGAAGCTGTATTAGAGTGTATTCTATCTGCTACCAAAATTAGCCCCGGGGACATTGTAGTTGAGATAGGTCCGGGCCCGGGCATACTAACTGAGGGGTTGGCCAAGCGAGGAGCCAGGGTTATTGCTGTTGAGCTTGATTCCAGATTGGTTGCCCTGCTGAAAAAGCGATTGGCCCCATTTCCTGATGTCAAAATTATCCGTGCTGATATACTTAAAGTTACCCCTAGCCAACTTCTGCAAAATAATTTACCCGCCTCAGAACCGGCCCGGGGTTATAAAGTTATAGCTAATCTTCCTTACTACATTACTTCACCGGTATTGCGCCATTTTCTTGAGGAGCAGCCCCGGCCCTCAGAAATGGTAGTAATGGTACAGAAGGAAGTTGCTGAAGCTATTGCTGCCGCCCCTGGTAAGATGAGCTTGCTCAGTGTTGAGACGCAGCTTTATAGCAAGCCTGCTATTATATCTTATGTGCCAGCGGCAAGTTTTTATCCCCCGCCGAAGGTGGATTCGGTTATTTTGCGCCTGGATGTTTACTCTCAACCGCCTATCGAGGTATCCGATGTCGCCGGTTTTTTGAATATAGTTATGCATGGTTTCAGCGCTCCTCGTAAGCAGCTTCGCAATTCCCTGGCTCACTCTTTGGAGATGCCGCCCAGCCAGGTTGCTTCATTACTGGAGAAGGTTGGGATAGAAGCTAAACGGCGAGCTGAAACTCTTAGCCTGGAGGAGTGGAGGGAGCTATGGAAAACCTTTGCTCCCTTTACAAAAAGATAATGTTGACTGTCCATGCCCCGGCCAAGATAAACCTTGTCCTCGAAGTACTGGGCAAAGATAATGATTATCACCGAATTTCCAGTATTGTTCAGTCCATAAACTTATGTGATGTCCTCAAGTTTCGATTAGATAAGGAAGTATGCTTTGAATGTGATGAACCCGGCTTAAGACCTGATAACCTGGTAACAAAGGCGGCCACCCTGCTTAAGGAAAGCACGAAGTGTACTCTGGGGGCACGAATCGAACTTCACAAGCGCATACCCTGGGGTGTGGGATTGGGGGGTGGCAGCAGTGACGCCGCTGCCGCCCTCTTAGCCCTAAATGAGATTTGGGGACTGGGGTTGCCGCTTTCTGAGCTGGTCCATTTAGCATCTAAGCTGGGATCGGATGTTCCCTTCTTTCTCCATAAGGGCACGGCTTTGGTAGAAGGGAAAGGAGAAGAAGTAACCCCGCTACCATCCTTTACTTCAACCTGCTTTGTGTTACTGGTGCCACCATTACCTGAAATCTTGGACAAAACAAAGCAAATGTATAATAGATTAGATACTACCTATTTTACCGAAGGCCGGTTTGTTCAGGCAGCCCTGTCATCTTTGAGACAAGGGAAAGCGATTGGCCATAGTCTTATGTTTAATGTCTTCGAAAAGGTAGCCTTTGATTTCTTCCCCGGACTGGATAAATATAGGAAGGCCATGGAAGAAGCCGGAGCCCCCGGAGTTTATCTGGCCGGCTCCGGACCATGTCTTTTTACTTTTTTCTCAGGGAAGGAAGAAGCTGGTGAGCTGTTTCTATGCCTGAGAAATCAAGGATCGGAGTGCTACCTGGTATCTTCTTTCCCACCCCGATAGAATCGAAGCGTAGCAGCGGGTCTTTAAACCCGAAGGGGTAATTTAATGGTAATGGAAAGGCTGAAGCAAAAGAGATGGCTTAGGATGCTGCTTTACCTTGGCATCCTCACTTGTCTCAGCCTTGGCCTTGCCTACTTGCTCGAATACTTAATGACTTATTTCAATATCTCTATAGAAAGATTTTCCTCCATAGCTTATTTACTTGTCTTCGGAGTCACCCTGGCGTCTAACGCGTCCATCTTGGCTCCGGTATTTATCTATATTTCCATAATGATAGCAGCAGCAAAGTTCTGTAACCCTGTTCTTATAGCTTTGGTAGCCAGCGTAGCTGGTGCCCTGGGGGAAATAACTGGTTATTATGCCGGCTACCTGGGAAAGAGAATCGTACACCTTGAGAACACACCGGGCTATGAAAGGCTTGTAGTCTGGATGGAGCGACATGGCCCCTGGGGCATTTTCCTCCTCTCTCTTCAACCTGTATTGCCATTTGACGTAGCCGGGCTCCTGGCCGGAGCCTCCAAACTACCGTTATGGAAGTTTGTCTTACCTTGCTGGGCAGGGAAATTCCCCAAGTATCTTGTGGTTTGCTACCTTGGCGAGGCTTTTTTGCGTCTTCTTCCCCTTCCACCCCTGTAACTCCAGTGATAAAGAGCTCCTGTAACAGTAGCCATCTGTTATTGTGAGTGCCCATCGCGTCGCTCACGACAGGGTCTGAATGTCCTGCTTCGGTCACTCCCGGGGAGGTTCAGGGTCAGTACGAAAGTCAGGCGTCTTTAAAGAAAGGGCTAGTTTTTCCTCTGCTGCCCTGGTGCGAACCTCTCCATCTAATTTTGCCTTATGCAGTGTCTGGAGGACCTTTCCCATCTCCGGTCCAGCGAAGATGCCCAGTCTTTTTAGCTCTTCCCCGTCAAGGGAGGTTCTGACAAAGCGCAGTTTTGTTAGAAACAGTTGGAGGTGGTGATGTACGATTAAGGATGGGGCGCCTTCTTTTTCATCTGAGGCTATGGCATTTGCCTGTATCGCCACAGGCTCATATTCCCGGAGCAGATAATAAATCTCGCTGGGTTTCAGGGCAGATTTGTCCAGGAGCGGAAGCCTGGTTTTAAGGCGGAGCGTATCGCGCATCGCTCGGGATAATTTTGCCGATATGTTAAGGCGAGCCAGAAATTGCTCAATTTCCTTTTCGTCGGACGAATAAACAAGAAGACAGAAATAGAGCGAGGGCAATTGGCTGGGCTTCTCTAGCTGGCGCGCTCTGTCAAATTTCTCAGCTAGCCAACCATCGCCTTTGAGGGAAGGGCTTATTCTTGGCAGCACTCCTAGGTGGGCAAGCCGCTTGATAGCAAATTCCGGGTGCTTTTCCTCAAAAATTAGTTCCAGCTCGTGCCTGATTCGGTCGCCGCTTATTGTATCCAGCATAGGAATGTCCCGTTCAAGTAGCCGGGCAGTTTGTGCTTCGAACTCAAAACCAAACCGCTGTTCATAACGGACGCCCCGTAAAATTCTGGTGGCATCGTCGCTGAAGCTTCCGGGATGCAAAATACGAATGAGACGGCGCTTCAGGTCGGTTTTACCTTGATAGGGGTCGTTTAACTCCCCGTAATCGTTTGAAGCGAGGGATATAGCCATAGCATTGATAGAGAAATCTCTACGGATGAGGTCGTCCTTGAGGGTGCCCGGGGTGACTGAAGGCAATGCCCCCGGTTGGGCATAGGTTTCCCTTCGTGCTGTAGCCATATCCAGGGTGAACTTCTCATATCTGAGCTTGGCGGTGCCAAAGCGACGATGGGCAAGCAACTTTGCCTGACTGGTTTCAGCCACTTGTTGAGCCAGTTTCACGGCATCGCCCTCGACTACCAGGTCGAGGTCGAAACGAAGTCCTGAGCGAAGCGAAGGATCTCCTAGAAGCAGGTCTCGTACTATACCACCGACTAGGTACACCCTTTCTCCCCGCTCGGCAGCCTGTCCACTGATGTCCTTGACCAGCTCCAGGAGTTGCCGAGGGAGATGTTGCTCTATTTGTCGGGCTAAATTCATTACCCTAATATTATAGCAGCACTTGAGTTGCAGTCGTATGACGTTTGTTGCCTGCAAGCGGGAATGAATATCTTCTGTACCTAGATTAGCCCTGCTTCCATATCCTGCTTCATCAACCGAATTAGCTCAGTATTCAATCGGTACTGAAGTTGTTCGGCGGTGTCGCCATGCCAGTCGTAGAATCCTTTGCCGCTTTTCATTCCCAGGTTGCCTTTCTCGACGTGTTCTGCAATGGGTTTCCACGGCTCTATGCCGCGGTCTTTTGCCATACGGTAACTGAAGTCCAGCCCGATCAAGTCCAATCGCTTGAAGTAAGCGGTGTAAGCCATACGGCGACCGAAGCCGAAGGAAATGACATCATCTATGGTTTGGGGGCTGCATATCCCGCGGTCTATCAGGGACTGAATTTGCCGCGCTATAGCGAATTGGATGCTATTGGCAACAAATCTCGGGAGGTCAAGGTCAATAACCACCACTTTCTTCCGCATCCCTCGCAGCATTCTTGCCGCCTTCTCTACAACCTTCCTGTCCGTCTTTTCTCCTCCGACCACCTCTACCAGGGGGATGAAGTGAGGTGGCTGGAAGTAGTGCGTTGCTACGACACGCTCTGGATGTTTGGTTGCTGAGGCGATGTCGGTAACCCTGAGGGTGGAGGTATTGGTAGCCAGTATTACGGGCGGCGGACATAGCTCATCAAGCCTGGCGAAAGTTTCTTGTTTCAGTGCCAGTAGCTCAAGTACGGATTCGTGGACAAAGTCGGTGCCTGTTGCTGCATCAGCGATATCGGTGGTAGGTCTTAATCGGGCATAGGCTGCTAGAGCTTCATCGTGGGTAATCAGTTCCGTCTCTGCCATCAAGTCAAGCGCTTCCCTGGCCTGCTGCATGGCTCGCTTGCTGGTTTCCTCTCTGGTATTGTACATGCTGACTTGATAGCCGAACCTGGCAAACTCCACGGCAACACCGAAGCCCATTAGCCCGGCACCGATAACCGCGACTCGCTCAATGCCTTCTTCTTTCATTATGGCCTCCTGTGTCGTTATGCTGTATCCCGGGTGAGAGTGTGTAGCTTTCTTCCCTACTATAGCTGTGTGTGTATTACCTGTCAAATTGTCTCAGGGTGCTATCCTGAGCGCTGGGTTTTATATGAGGTCAGTCAGGTGCTAGAATACGCCGGGATTATAAGAAACCTGAAGTAAGGAGGTGAGATAAAAGGTATGAAGATAATAAACCTGGGCGTACCTATAGAGGCTGTTCCCGGGCAGGGACAAGCAGTGAAAGTAAACCATATTCCACACGAAGACGGTGCGGCTGGCATGCAACAAAGCTTTGGGTGCAGTAAGGATGACCTTCCTCAGGGATTGGGCTGGGCGGTGGACACTTTAACTCTCAGCACTCATGCCGGCACTCATGTTGATGCTCCCTGGCATTACTCTCCTGTATCGGAGGGAAAGAAAGCCAGGACTATTGACGAGATACCGCTGGAATGGTTCTACGGTGATGGGGTGGTCCTGGACATGCGGCATAAACCGAGAGGTAGCGCCGTTACTGTTGATGACCTCAAGGAAGCTCTCAAGGGAATTGGTTATACATTAAAGCCGGGTGATATTGTTCTTATTCAGACCGGAGCGGACAAGTACTGGGGTACGCCTGAGTATCTGGAAGCTGGTTGTGGTATGACCAGGGAGTCAACCCTGTGGTTGATTGAGCAAGGTGTCAGAGTAATGGGGACGGATGCCTGGGGATGGGACAGACCTTTCTGGGCAATAAGAGAAGAGTTTCAAAAAACAAAGGATAAAAGCATTATTTGGGGTGGTCACTATGCCGGCATTGAAAAGGAGTACTGCCATATCGAGAAGCTGGCCAACCTGGACAAATTACCCCGGTTCTTTGGTTTCAAGATTGCCTGCTTCCCCATCAAGATAGTTGGCGGCAGTGCCGGCTGGAGCCGGGTGGTAGCAATCCTGGATTAATAAGTGACATAAATACTCTTACCTGAGAACCGCGGTAGCAAACCTAGTGGTCTGGGTAATGGGTGAGTAGCCACTGATAAAGCAGGGAACGTAACACAATATTCCCATAACCATAGTTAAAATATATAATTAGGAAGACCAGAAGCATGGAAGCTAAAAGTAGGGAAGGGCACAGGAAAAGACTGCGAGAAAGGTTCAATCAATCGGGGCTGGCAGCGTTCCTGGACTACGAAATTGTGGAACTGTTGTTGACACTAGGTACATCTCGTAAGGACTGTAAACCGCAAGCCAAAGAAGCCATAGACAGATTCAAGACTCTGAGGGGCGTTCTCGAAGCTCCTCCCGAGGAATTGCAGAAAATCAAGGGGATTACTGCCTACAACATCTTTGTAATCAAATTTATGCAGGATGTAGCCAGGGAGTTTCTTAAGGAACAAGTCCTCGATAAACCCTACTGCCGGTCCTCCAAGGAGGTTTTCGATTACCTGTACCATTCTATGCGAGACCTCAAAAAAGAAGTCTTCAAGGTTATGTACCTTGATTCCCAAAATCGAGTTGTCGAGATTGAGGATCTCTTTGAAGGGACATTAAATGCCAGTGCTATTTATCCTCGGGAAATTATCCAGGGCGCCGTCAAGCATAATGCTGCGGCCTTAATCTTCGTCCACAACCACCCGGCCGGGAATCCTCAACCCAGCGATAACGATAAACAAATAACCCAGGA
>Ga0209121_10005918_pt1 | contig 10904 bp, 8 predicted proteins | sample Cruoilmetagenom3_FD_187292 | JGI IMG/M metagenome (GOLD analysis project Ga0209121, IMG submission 187292) | Oil polluted marine microbial communities from Coal Oil Point, Santa Barbara, California, USA - Sample 3 (SPAdes) (version 2) | ecosystem: Environmental > Aquatic > Marine > Oil seeps ...
ACGGATTGTCGGGATGCGGTAGGTGGTGAAGCCTGTCGTCATCAAGTGGCCATCTTTTTGTGGGATCTCTTCCATCAACGCAAAACCCAGTCCCTGCACGATCCCGCCTTCCACCTGGCCAGAGGCGAGCTGCTGGTTGACGATTCGTCCGGAATCATGCACGGCAACGAAATCCTCTACCGAGGCCTCCCCTGTGGTGAGATCGACCTCTACTTGAGCGATGTGAGTAGCGTAGGAGTAGACGAAGTAGGCGTTCCCCAGGCCAGTCTCTTCGTCCCAATCGACTGGCGCACCCTTTGCCCAACCTTCGACTGCAGGATCGAGGTTTCTAATCCAGAAGGCTTGTGCGATTTCCTTGAGGCGGGAGGAGATCTCGTTTTTGGGGATATGAAGGTCTTTGGCTACAGGGTGAATCCGCTCCTTGAGCTTCGCCGCCGCGTCGAGGATCGCAAGTCCGCTCATCATCGTCCCGCGGGAGGCGACCGTCGGTCCGGAGTCAGGAACCCGCGAGCTGTCCACCGGAGCAAGGTGAATACGGTCAAACGGGACGCTTAAGGCTTCAGAAGCAATTTGAGTGAGAGCGGTCGTCAATCCCTGTCCCATCTCGACCGTTCCCACAGCGATGCCGATCGAGCCGTCGGCTTCAAGCTTCATATACGCGCCGGCCTTGTCCAGGAACGGGGCTTTTCCTCCTAGTCCAACTCCGTACATGACAGAAGAGATCCCCAGGCCGCGACGACGATCGCGCGATGCCGCGTTGAACGTCTCCACCCTTTGCAGCCGCTCCTTCCAGTGCGCCAATTTACCCGCCTTCTCTATCGTCTCTGCCACGCCCACGCTCTCGCCCAGCCGCTGTTTCGTGGCGGTCTCGTCATTCGTTTTAAGGGCGTTTCGATGGCGGATCTCCAGACGGTCGATTTTCAATCGATCGGCGAGGAGGTCCATCTGCGACTCATGGGCAAAGATCACCTGTGGGCTTCCAAACCCGCGAAACGCGCCGCAAGGGACGGTGTTGGTGGCCACTGAGCGGCCTTCGACCTTCACGTGAGGGACACGGTACGGCCCTGAAGCGTGGATAATACCCCGCCATAAAACGGCTGAGGAGAGGGTCTGATAGGCGCCGGCATTGTAGACGAAGTCAACCTCGATCGCGGTCAGGGTCCCATCTTTCTTTGCCCCACTCTTGTAGCGGACGATCGATGGATGTCGCTTGCTCGTTGTCAGGATGTCTTCCCTACGGTCGAGCACGAGCTTCACCGGTCGGCGTACCTTCCACGCGAGGAGAGCGGCCAAACAGGCGACGAGCGATGGGACGTCCTCCTTGCCTCCGAACGCCCCGCCAGTTGCAGTTTGTATCACACGCACCTTCGATAGAGGCAGGCCAAGGACCTTGGCCACAGCGGCCTGGACGTAGAACGGGCACTGCATCGTCCCGTAGATCGCCATCGCCCCGTTTGACTCGGGGACGGCGATCGCTCCTTGCGTTTCAAGGTAAGCATGCTCCTGATAACCGGTGTGGTACTCACCCTCAACGATGATGTCGGCCTGAGCGAACCCTCGGGCAACATTCCCCTTCCGGATATGCATGGCGTTGAACAGGTTTGGCGCTTTTTCCGTTGCCGCAGGGACAGCGACCACGGGTGCGTCTAGCTGAAGGGCCTTAAGTGAATCAAAGACCGCTGGAAGCTCCTCATAATTGATCGTAGCTAACCTCATGGCTTGGTTGGCACTTGTGCGGTCCTCAGCGGCCAGAAGCGCGATCGGCTCGCCGACATAGCGGACAACCTTATCGGCGAGGGCCGGTTGATCGTCGTAGATGACGTGCACCACGTTCGCTCCGGGGATCTCGTTTGCGGTTAGGGTACAGATGACCCGGGGGTGCTTCGAAATACTTTTAAGGTCGAGCTTGCAGATCTTTGCATGAGGTACGGTGCTGCGGATCACTGCGGCATGTAGCATTCCAGGAAAGGCGAGATCATCAACGAACCTCGCCTCCCCACGGACCTTATCGATCGCATCCGGACGGAGAACGGCGGTGCCGATCATCCCAGTGGTCCTCTCGTTCACCTCTACACTCGGCCTCCCATGGTGAGTGTAAGGATTGCCTTCTGCGTGTGCAAGCGGTTTTCGGCCTGGTCGTAGATCCAGGAGAGCTCGTTGTCACAGACTGAAGACTCGGCCTCATTACCTCGGTCGATCGGCATACACTGAAGGAGATACCCAGGAGCGCAGAGCTTCCTCTGCTGCTCGGCGGTGTAGCGCCAATCCTTGTATCTGTTCGCGATCTTTAGCTCTTCTTCTTTCCCGATGTCGTAGCGGCGAGCGGTGTACCAGTTGCGCGGGAAGACGACCGCCGCTCCGTCAAGGGCCGTCTCCACGTCGTGGACAATCTCAAAGGATCCTCCGGACTTGCTCGCCTCCTCACGGCACTGTTGCATCACGTTCGGGTCAAGATCAAACTCGGGCGGGTTGGCAACGACAACATCCATACCGTACATTGCCGCGATAAGAGCCGTCCCCTGCACCGAGCAGCGCCCACGAATCCACGGGGTATACGCCCACGTAATGACGATCTTCTTTCCCTTCACGTTCCCTTCCAGCTTCTCGTGCATCGTGTAGATGTCGGTCAGCGACTGGCAGGGGTGGTTGATGTCCGATGCCATGTTGATGATCGGTACCTCGGCGTGCTCAGCGAACCTGTGCATAACCTCGTCGCCCTGACCGTAGTAGTCGATCTGATCATCGAGGAGGCGGATCCCGATCCCGTCGCAAAACCTAGCCATCGCCTTGGCTGTATCCTTCACTGTCTCCCCAGCACCAGGCTTATCCTCAAGCGACAGGCGCATCGTACTCGGATTGAGGAACTGCGAATGCCCCCCGAGCTGCGTCATCGCGGTCTCAAACGACATGCGCGTGCGCGTCGATCCAGAAAAGAACATCATGGCAAACGTCTTGTACTCCAGGTACGGATGCGGCTTGCTGCTATAGTAAAGCCCTTTCATCTGGTCGGTGAGTTTCATCGCCAGGTCGTATTCTTCGCGCGTCCAATCGAGCTCGCCGATTAGACTGCGCCCTTTCAAGTCAAACCAACTCATGTTTTCCCCCTTAACTAACCCTGACGCATCGATAGGGCCAGGATGGCCTTCTCGGTGTGCAAGCGGTTCTCTGCCTGGTCATAGACGACCGACATTGGCCCGTCGATGATCTCGTCTTTCACCTCGAGGTTGCGGTCGGCGGGCAGGCAGTGCATGAACGATGCTTGCTTGTTGGCCAAATCGAAGTGCTTCTTGGCGATGCACCAGTTGTCCTTGAACTGCTTGCGGTACTCCTGGTCCTCTTCCTTGCTCATCATGAAGCTGCCCCAGCTCTTGGCGTAGATCACGTCGGCGCTCTTGGACGCCTCGAAGACATCATTTACGACATCGATCTTCGCTCCGCTCTCTTCAGCCACCTTGTTGGCGAACGCCATATAATCGGGGTCAACGTCGTACTTCTTCGGGTAGGCGAGGGTGAGGTTCATCCCCAGAAGCGATGCGGCAATGGCCATCGTCTGCGGTACACCCGCCGACTTGACACGCTCGGAGTAGGCCCAGCTCATTACGATCTTCTTCTCGCGCCAGTTCGGCCCCAGTTTCTCGATCATCGTCATGAGGTCGGCCATGATCTGGAACGGGTGTTCCTTGTCGTCGAGGGCGTTGAACACCGGAATCTCCGCCGCGTCGGCCATCACGCTAAGGATATCGCGTGCCATGCCGTACTTCTCCAAACCGTACATGCGGATCATGATCCCTTCCACGTAGCGGTCGAGGACCTTTGCCGTGTCGATCCACGTCTCATGGTGGGCGATCTGCATGACCTGCGGAGTGTGGAACTGCGCGTGCCCACCGAGCTGCGTCATCGCAGCCTCAAACGACGTGCGAGTGCGGGTGGACGGGTTGGCAAAGACCATAGCCAGCGTCTTGTTCTTCAGTACCTCACACTCTTCTCCCATCGCAAGCTTGCGTTTGAGATCGAGGGACACATCGAGAATCGTCTCCAGTTCTTCGCGTGAGTAGTTCATTAGGCTGATGAAGTCGCGTCCACGTAGCTTCTTTGTTAGCATGTTTCCTCCTTAATCCTTAGTGATTGTTGTTCCCGCTTTACCGTCAAGTGCATCTACCGCCTTATCGAGCGACGTAATGACCGCCCTCTCGCCGCCAGCCTCGATGAACCGGATTGCTGCGCGCACCTTCGGCTCCATCGAACCCTTTACAAAGTGGCCCTCGGCATGGTAGTGCTTGGCCTCCTCGAGGGAAATGTGCGACAAGCCTTTCTCCTCCGACGTCTTGTAGTTTAGCTTTACCTGCTCAACGTCTGTGAGGATGAGGAAGATCTTCGCCTCGACATCCACGGCGAGCCGCTCGCCAGCGAGGTCCTTGTCGATCACCGCATCAACACCGACGAGCTTCTCTCCCGCCTTGAGGACCGGGATCCCGCCCCCACCAGAAGCAATAACGATCGATCGGGCGTCGACCAACTGACGCACGGCCTCCTTCTCGAAGATCTCGATCGGGTCAGGGGAAGGGACAACACGACGCCAGCCGCGACCAGCATCCTCCTTGACATGATATCCCTTCTCCGACTGCAGGCGCTTTGCCTCTTCCTCAGAGTAGAACGGGCCGACCGGCTTCGTCGGGTTCTGGAAGGCCTGGTCCTTCTTGTCGACGACAACCTGCGTCACGACGGTAGCGATCGGGATTCCTCCCCTGCCCTTGTCGACGAGCAGGTTGTGCAGGGTCTGCTGCATCATGTACCCGATTAGCCCCTGACTCTCTGCCCCGCAGATGTAGAGTGGCATCGGCGCGGCGATGTCCTTCGCTGTCTCGTTCTGTAGGAGGATGTTCCCTACCTGCGGACCGTTCCCGTGCGTGATGATGATCTTGTACTTCCCCGACTCGACCATCTGCGCCAGTTGATGGCACGTCGTCTCGACGTTTAACATCTGCTCGTCGAATGTCCCCCGCTGTCCGGGTTTTAAGATGGCGTTTCCACCCAGGGCGATCACCGTTACCTTTTTTTCGTTATTCATTCAATCACCTGTCCTTATCGTAGTAATTATGCTTTACCCAAGAACCGCATGGGCCCGTACTGATCCGAATACTATGAGGAACTCAGGAGGAGAGACAAGACTGCAGTTCTGATATGAGAAAGCAGGAAGTGCGTCCTTTTCCTGGTCTCCTGGTTTCCTAAGAGATTAAAAGGACCGTAGTTCAAGCCGACCACCTGAAATCGAGATCACTTCTGCATGGCATCTATTAAGAGGTTACTCACATCTGTTGCAGCCTGCCTGACCAATTGGACAGACAGGCCTGGTCGAATAGCGAAGAGCCCGTTTTATTAGTCATTTCGCTTGATCACCACTTCATTCAAAAACCGCGCGAAGACATCGAGCGCCTCGTATAGGGATGAAAGTTCCAGGAACTCATCGGGTTGATGCGCCTGGGCAATATCTCCCGGTCCATAGATCACCACCGGAATTTTAATCCGTGGGATAATGGAAACAGCATCAGTCGAGTAGGGAGCGATCTCTGCCTTGGCAAGCTCCTGCTTTTCTCCGGCAACAACAGACATAAAACTTTGCACGTACGGGTTTCGAAAATCACTCACGATTGGGGGTTTGTAGTTTGTAACCTTGCTTAAGAACCCAGCACCAACCTGAGCTGCTGCATTCTGTCCCAGCGTCTCCACGAGTTCTATCACCCGCTCTTTCTCCTCGTCGGATACGACCCGTGAATCGAGACGCACCCGCGCCGTATCCGGGACGACATTCACCTGCCACCCGCCATTAAACTGGCCGATGTTGAGCGAGGTGCGACCTCGGCCTTCCTGCTCCTTGAATCCCTCGGCGACCTCGGCGAGCTCTAAGCAGAACACGGCAGCCGGCAGGATCGTATTGACCCCAAGTTCCGGAACCGCCCCGTGCGCCGCTTTCCCGTAGAAGGTCGCCTCCACCCACAGCTCTCCTTTTTGTCCGATGTAGGCCTGTCCTGCGGTCGGCTCAGTGATGAGGAGAAACTCCGCATCATCGATCAGGCCGGATCTCGCAACTGACGCTGCTCCCCGGTATGCACCCTCTTCGTCGGCTGTCAGGACGAGGACGAGGCTCTTGTTCAGGGACACGCCCTCCTGGGCAATCAGCTTAGCGATCTTTAGGATGACAGCTACTCCACCCTTCATGTCCGCCGTTCCTCGTCCATAAATTTTTTCATCCTCGATTCGTCCCTCGAAAGGAGGGACGCTCCACTTCTCCTCATCTACTTTCACCGTATCGAGGTGTCCGCACAGGACGATCGAGCCGGGGTCGCTTCCCGGGATCCGTGCCACGACTGAACTTCGCCCTTCTTCCAAAGGGACAAGCGTCGCGTTAATCCCATTTTCTGCGAGGAATCTTATGACAATGCTAGCGATCTTCTCTTCATTCCCTGGTGGGTTTGTGCTGCGAATACTCACCAGAGTTTGCAGGAGCTCCACTGTCTCTTGGTGTACCTTTCCATCGATTTTCAACAACGACTCTCACCCTCCTACATGATTCGTCTAAGTTTCGGATCCAAACGATCCCGTAGTGCATCCCCCAACAGGTTGAATGATAGGACTGCAAGTGCAAGGAAGATCCCTGGGAAGAGGATGATCCAGGGAGCTCGGATGATGTATGTGCGTCCCTCGTTCATCATTCCGCCCCAGCTTGCGATATACGGCGGGATTCCCACCCCCAGGAAGTTGAGCGCCGCTACCTCCATGATCGAGAAGGCAAACGTGAACGTCGCTTGGACGATCACTGGCGACAGCAGGTTGATCGCAATGTGGCGAACAAGGATGCGTGAAGGCTGCATTCCTAGCGCCCGCGCCGCCTCAACGTAGGTGTTCTCGCGCAACGACAAGGTGGAACTGTAGACGACACGGACCATCCTCGGCGCCCACACCATCCCCACAGCAATGATCACGTTCAGGATCCCCGGCTTCCCCAAGATTGCCATTAACGACAACGCAAGGATGATTGCGGGGAAGGCCATCATAGCATCGACAAAGCGCATTACGATCAAGCCGAACGTGTCGTAGAATCCGCACAGCATGCCGATGGGGAGTCCGAGGGCAAGGGCAAACGCTGAGATGGAAAGCCCCAACAGCAGGGTGATCCGCGTTCCTGAGAGGGCGCGGCTCAGGATATCTCTCCCGAAGTTATCGGTGCCGAAAAGGTGGGTTCTATTAGGGCCTTGCAATCGATGAGATAGGTTCAACGCATCGGCACCAAACGGTGAGATGTGCGGGCCGGTGGCGGCGATGAACAGGAAGGCCGCAAGGATCAACGCAGCGAGGAGTGTTATCTTGCGCTTGGTCAAGAACTTCATTAAGGATGCGATGAGCCCTGGAGATCTGGAGATGTCTCTCCCAGGCTTGTCTTGCGAGCGCCCTTTGGTGTCCAATCTTTCTAAGCTCCTCTTTCTTTTATCGGTAGCGGATCCGTGGATCCAGTGAGGCGTATGTCAGGTCAGTGACGAAGTTGATCACCACATAGAGGACGGCAACGATCATCATGATCCCCTGGATGACGGGGTAATCCCTCTTGAGCACCGACTGCACGATAAGGTTCCCTACCCCTGGCAGGGCAAACACATTCTCGGTGACGACCGCTCCCGACACCAACGAGGCGAAGGTGAACGAAACGACCGTTATGATAGGGATCGATGCATTCCTAAACGCGTGTTTGATGATCACGATCCAGTCAGATAAGCCCTTGGCTTTGGCGGTGGTGATGTAGTCCGCCTGTAGTACGTCGAGCATACTCGAACGGGACGTGCGTGCCACCAATGCCGCGTTGACGAATCCGAGGGAAAAGGCGGGGAGGATGAGGTTCTTCAAGTTAGCCAGGTTCCCCGTGGCCAAGATGGATGTAAAACCCGAGCTTGGAAGCAAATGGAGCTTTCCGGCGACCACCGTCATCAGCATCAGCCCCAACCAAAAGCTTGGGATGGACGCCCCGGCCAGGGCAACCAACAGGAGAGAGTTATCTGTCCAGCTGTTCGGTTTGAGGGCAGAGATCGTTCCCGCGGGGATACCTACACCCACGACTACCAACAGTGCCATGATCCCTAATAGGATGCTTGTCTCCGCTCGCTGGCCGATGATATAGAGTACGGGTTGTCGATGAAAGAGGGATTCGCCCAGGTCGCCTTTGAAGAAGTTCGTAAAATAACGATAGAACTGGACCGTGATCGGCTGATTGAGGCCCCATGTCGTCCTCAGTTGCTCGATCTGTTCAGGCGTAGCGTTCGTCCCCAGCATCACCGCTGCGGGATCCCCAGGGATAAGTTGCATCAGGACAAAGGTAATGGTGATCACCAGAAAGGTGCTCACCAGCATGCCGATACCTCGGCGAACGATGAAAGAGAACATCCTAGATTCTCTTCTCCCCCCAAAGGGAACCTCGCACTCGCCTCACATCGATCAGATGTATGTGAGAACGAGCAGCCTTTCTCCGCCACATTTTGATGAGCTCTTCAGAGCGAATGATTCCGCTACAAGCAGATCTCCCTTTTACCATCAAACACCCCTCTGCCGCGCGGGGCGGCAGAGGGGCCACGCGTTCCGAAATCAAGCAGTTACTTCTTCCAGGAGTTCCAGAAATACGGTGACAGCATCGGAGGATTCTCCGGCGTGCCGTAGCCGCCGCCGATCTCCGCACGCATCAAGTGCAACTGGAACGCGTCTCCAAACTTAATCGCTGGGATCTGCTCGTACCAAAGGGTGATGATCTCTTCCCACTTCGCGTGGCGAGCGCTAAAATCGGTGATCTTGTTCAACTCGTCACGAAGCGTCTGGATCTCTGGCGTGTCCCACCAACCCGCGTAGGCCGGGTTGAGCATCAGGACCAACGACGGGTCCGGCGTTGTGCTGTAGAAGGAGAATGCGATCTCCCACTGCGGATGCTCCGGGTCATCACGGCTGTTGCGGATCTGGAAGAATGTCGCCTTGTCGTAGACCTGAAGGTCTATGTTGAACCCAGCGTTCTTCAACTGGTCCGCCACCACGAGCGCCTGGTTGTATTGGGCGGTCATGTCCTGTGCAACGATGATCCGGATGGCTTCGTTGTTGTAGCCGGCATCCGCCGCCATCTGGCAAGCCTTGTTCGGATCTGCCTCGTTGTACAAGCCTTCGCCGGCCCCTTCGGTGTACCAACGGATACCCGGGGCGAAGTAGCTAGGGTTCAGGCTCCAGAACGTCGGATCCCCGTAACCGGCGAGCATGATCGCTTCCATGTCAAGCGCGGTGATGATCGCCCGCTTCAAGGCGGAGTTAGTCATCAGTCCGGTCCGGTTATTGATTAGGCCGATCGGGTAGATCGGCGGGTGGTCGGTGATGATCGGGACCACGTCAGCGTTCCCCTCTACGTTTACCAGGAGGTCGTTGGGGATGTTTACAACGTAGTCATAGGTTCCTGCTTCGATTCCGACAAGACGAGCGTTGTCCTCCGCAACAAAGAAGAACTGCAGCTTGTCAAAGTAAGCAACCTTCTCTCCGGCAAAGCCGCTCGCAGGCGCCGGTGAACTCGCGTAGCCGGCAAAGCGCTCAAGGAGGATGTAGTCCCCAGCCTTCCACTCCACAAACTTGTACGGACCGGTCCCGATGACGTTCTCCGGTGTGATCGGCTCATCCCCGGCAACCTCGACAATCTCCTTGGGATAGATACTCGGTCCACCGTAGATGTTAGCCAAGTAGGTCGTCATCGGAGCGAACGGTTCGTCCAGGGTCAACTGAATGGTGTAGTCATCCAGCGCCACAAGGTCGACCACATGGGTCCACAGAGCCTTTGAGGTCAGGCCATACTCACCCCAGCGATTCAGCGATGCAAGGACGTCTTCGGCCTTCATCTCCTTGCCGCTGTGGAATAGGACCCCACGGCGCAGGTAGAACGTGGCCACCGTTCCTGTTTCATCAAGCTCCCAGTTGAAAGCGAGCATTGGCTGAGGAGCGTAGTTCTCATCGAACGAGAACAGTCCCTCCAAGATGTGACGAGCAGGGATACTGGCCGCAACACCGGTATCCATCTGCATGTCAAGCTTTCCCGGCTCCGAAGCAAGTGCGCATTGAAACGTTCCGCCGTAACGCGGTCCATCTTTTCCCGATACGGATAAGCCAGCTCCGATGAGGAGCACAAGGGAAAGAACAAATATACTGCAAACAGCCCATCTGCGTTTCATTCTTGCCTCCTTATAACCTTTTCTCTTTCTCACCCTATGTTCGGTTCTACCTTTTGCTCTGGTTCCCACCTCCTTTCTTCGGTTTTCTCCCCGCCTGCATGAGCGGTAGCTCTGGCGAGAGGCGATTCTCCGAATCAGCTATGACACGAGCGTTCATGTCTCCGATATCTCCGACATCCTTCTCCAGTGTTCCTGCATTCTCTCAAAAGCAGCATCGGGGTTGCCTTGAGCAATCGCTTCCAGTATCTCTTCGTGGAGATCAACGACGCGTTGCAAGGCGGCGGAATCTTTCAGGTAGTAATGGTGAGTAAATTCACGATAAAGTTTCTGCTCCATTGTATTGATCAGTGGGATAAGAGTGGCCGAAACCAGACGATTCTCCACTGCTTCAGCCAGGGCAATGTGAAACTCCTTGTCGGCATCGAAGTAGGGATCAAAGTCACCATTACGAGCGAGGGTTCGCATCTTGCCGATGATTTCTCGGAGTGTGGTAACCTGCTTGGAGGTGCGATTGAGGGCGGCAAGTTTTGCCAGAGGTGGTTCCAACGCCTCGCGTGCTTCCATTACCTCCACCTGAATCCGTGAAGTAACAGGTGGTGTGAATTGTCTTTTCTCCAGGCAGGATGCTACACTCCGAGGTGTGAGCGTTCATTCAAAGCATTCACCCGG
>Ga0209121_10005920_pt1 | contig 10901 bp, 6 predicted proteins | sample Cruoilmetagenom3_FD_187292 | JGI IMG/M metagenome (GOLD analysis project Ga0209121, IMG submission 187292) | Oil polluted marine microbial communities from Coal Oil Point, Santa Barbara, California, USA - Sample 3 (SPAdes) (version 2) | ecosystem: Environmental > Aquatic > Marine > Oil seeps ...
CCTGCCAGTCAACGTCACCCATCTCCTCCATCATCCTTCTTACGTCGCTCTCTAAACGAATGCTGTAAACTGATGTTGACATAGTTCTATGTTTACAAAGATCGCATATAAGCTTATTGACGACATCATGATTTCACCGTTCGCCGACGATTCTGGTTTTCAACTGGCAATAGTCTTTTGGACGCGGGCAAGAATCCTAGGTCCTGCAAAACCCCGGCGCTCGGATGGCGTTTCAATGGGGCCACGACTTTTCAGCCATGGATAGAATGTGCAAACTATGATTTCAGACAACCATGTTCTCGTTTCAATGGGGCCACGACTTTTCAGCCATGGATAGAGCATTAAAATGAAATGTGCATGCGGAGGAAACATCGGTTTCAATGGGGCCACGACTTTTCAGCCATGGATAGCGGTGTTGAAGATTTCGATTCCTGGTGCGATGATTATGGTTTCAATGGGGCCACGACTTTTCAGCCATGGATAGATCCCATCAGAGCTGGAAGAGATGGATCTAGGGTTCGTTTCAATGGGGCCACGACTTTTCAGCCATGGATAGGGGCCGCCGGGGTGGGACAGGCCCACCTGCCTTGCGTTTCAATGGGGCCACGACTTTTCAGCCATGGATAGGTCTATTGATTGCATATATAGAAGCAGTACTATATTATGTTTCAATGGGGCCACGACTTTTCAGCCATGGATAGATTAAAATTAATGACGGCTAATAATAGCGCAAAACCTGTTTCAATGGGGCCACGACTTTTCAGCCATGGATAGTTCAGTATGTGGCGGAGAGGTAGAATTATTGCGCAACGTTTCAATGGGGCCACGACTTTTCAGCCATGGATAGATAACTGAAGCATTTAAGCTTTTAGCAAGAGTAATTGGTTTCAATGGGGCCACGACTTTTCAGCCATGGATAGAACCGTGAGCGGAGGAACTTCACCGTCTCGGGTTTCATCGTTTCAATGGGGCCACGACTTTTCAGCCATGGATAGCCTGATTTCTTTGAGATTCTGATTCCAGTTCACTTGGTTTCAATGGGGCCACGACTTTTCAGCCATGGATAGCGGCCGCTCCGGACATGGCCGCGATGTTCCAGGCCAGCCGCTCGTTTCAATGGGGCCACGACTTTTCAGCCATGGATAGCGGGCGGCCTCGTCTTCTGGAGGCCAGGGCTTGTCATTGTGTTTCAATGGGGCCACGACTTTTCAGCCATGGATAGGATTCGGGAACCTCCTCGCCGAGGGTCTTGATTACGGTGGTTTCAATGGGGCCACGACTTTTCAGCCATGGATAGCTCGTAGACGTATGTCGAGTTTGATTTGATCACAGCGGTTTCAATGGGGCCACGACTTTTCAGCCATGGATAGTCTACACTCGCTTCATTCTTTAAATCACTTGCTTTGCAGGTTTCAATGGGGCCACGACTTTTCAGCCATGGATAGCCCGTGATGTGATCGATAACGGTCTCGCGCCTAATATCACGTTTCAATGGGGCCACGACTTTTCAGCCATGGATAGCATCGATTCATAGATGGGCCGGCCCGCCGCTCTGACGTTTCAATGGGGCCACGACTTTTCAGCCATGGATAGAAGCTCCGAATGCGGTGAGCCGAGCTTCTCTTTTCTGACTGGTTTCAATGGGGCCACGACTTTTCAGCCATGGATAGAGCCGCCATTTTTCGGCCTTTACTGCTATCGAAAAAATGGCGATTTGCGAGAGGGTCGTCAACTTCTTATAAAACATTCAGAATGTGGGCCCTTGTAAGAAGGCATTTTCGCTAAGCATAGGCTTTTCGAGCGGGTCCCAGGGTTTTGGACACCACTCCACCTCTCGCAAAGCCTCTGCTAAAATGGGACCTCGTCGGTCCCTTATCCGTCCCACTGGATGGACGGCCCTGAGAATATAGGGGGGCTTGATATCCAGAGTGTCTGCTCTCTGAGATATTTCTCAAGGTTTATATCTATTGCGGTTTTACGGGGGGACCAGTCTGCTGCGAACGATAGGATGAGCTTCGCACTACTGCGTCCGATTTCAGCGTCAAACGATGATCGCATTCTCTCTGACTTTGGCGCTATGAGCCCCCAAAAACTGTATTCTCTCCTCCGCCATCCCCTCAGCAGGACCGAGATCGATGATCATAACCCTGTCCTCGTCGTGTTTGATCAGCCCCGTCAGCGCTGCTATCATCTCCACCCGGCCCTTTGGGGTAAGATCACAGCGAAATACGGAGTAGTGGACGGCATCTCCAAAACCCTTCATCGTCCTGTGCACCCTTTGCAATCGTTTAGGGTCCATTATGTCGTAGCTCACCACATAGCAAGTTCGCCCTCTCAAAGTCTCACCTCGTGACGAAGGCGGGGTACTCCTTTATCTCGCCGGAGAGAACCCTGGCCAATAGCCGGGCCTGGACCTCCAAAACGCGCCGGTAGCTCACCTTGTAGCCGAAGATGGGATGAGTGATCTCCGTCTGTATCCTCCGCTCGTAGCCACCCACCACCGTTCTCTTGGCCTGACGTTTCAGGGAGATGCCTATGCCAGTCTTGATGAAGTCCTTATCCAAGAGTTCTCCGTTGTTGAAGAGCGTGATCGCTGCGGAGTCCGCAATTATAGGCCGAAACTCCTCCATCATGTCCAGCGCTAGAGCGGGACGGCCGTACCTCGGCTGGTGGTAGAACCCCAGGTACGGATCGAAGCCCACCGCCAGCAAAGTTGCGAATAGATCCTTGGCTAGAATGCCGTAGAGATACGAGAGGACAGCATTAACCGGATCTAAGGGCGGCCTTTTGTTCCTGTTCAGAAAAGAGAACCCCTGATCGCCTTTAAGTAGGTCGTCTAAGCGGGAAAAGTAAGCTTCTGCCGCCGCTCCTTCTATTCCCAAAAGCTTCTCCATGCTCGATGCTTTCTTTGCATCCCGCGAGAGCTTATCCAGCAGTTCGAGCGTTTTAGGTGGTGGATTCGGATCATTTCTGCGTATCTGAGTCCTGCAATTCTTGATCTTGCCAAAGATCAAGCATCTTGCAATGGAAAGCGACTTTTTGCGGTCCGCGGCCCAGGCGGACTGCTTGATCCTCAGCTCCACGTTCTTGTGCGTGTGGCCTATGCTTATGCCCTGGAACCAGCCTCCATGGGTGAAATGCAGGACGGGAACGCCGCGCTGCATCAGCTCGACGAATGCTGGTGTAGTGATCTCCACCCCGCCGTAGAGGTTGACCTGCGAGATCTCTCTGAGCCTAGCTTCGTTGACTTTGCCATCGTTTCCTCCTAGTTTGTCTTTGGACCAGATCTCAAGGCGGTCGCCCTTTTTGCGAACGGTGTGGCCGTGGCCCACGACGTAGACTGGGAGGGCATCATCTCGGGCGGGAAGCAGCCGCCTTATCAGTCCTTTTTTCGGCTCACCTCTACCCCCCATCTCCTTGAGAAGATTGACCTCGTCGGGAAGACAAATGCCTGCCAGAGAGCACCGGTTGCACTTGGGGCTGTCCTGCAGGGGTGGAGGTATCTGGCCCCTCTCGGCAACCCTCCTGAGATCCGAGATGAGGTCTTTGGTTTTCTGGACCAGGACTTTGTCGAAGGCGACCGGCACCCTCTTCTTCGAGCGGACAAAGTAGACCGTGCCCTGTTCACATTGGAAGCCGTTCTCTCTCAAGACCAGACCCTGGGCACAGAGCTGGACCCGTTCAGGCTCGTAAACACCTCCGGGGATATTGGGCGCCTCGCCTCTCTTGTACTCAACAGGCGTCACCATTCGGCCATCTCTCTCAAGAAGGTCTATCCTGCAGCTGATCCCAACCTTTTCGCCGGTGAGAAATACGGATCTAGCGTGAGCGGTCTCAAACTTGTCTTCAGAAACCTTACCTAAATCCTGGTCCACACGCCTATGCTGAAACCTGCCGTCGACGGTGTCCGCATTATCCACGAACTCGCTGTTTATCCACTCGATATAGCATAGGCGAGGGCAGTAGGCGAACTCGTTAAGCATGCGGGCGGGAATGAGCTTATCAGAGGGCGATATATTACCCCCACCTCGGCTTTTGATCCGTGATTATCCCCAAATCTGAGCCTCCAGATCGTGAGAATCCCAAAAAGATATATAGGTTTCGCATTTATCCTTTTTTAAGACCGCTGAGGTTTTATTGATTGTTGCAGTTAAGAATGAAATTGGTGAAGTAAGTGGCAAAGGGGATATCAGATTAAATGGCTAAAGCAGTGCTGTCTTCGTGGTCCTGCAACCCGATAAATGAGCCTACAACCTTATACCTGCATCTGACGATGGCAGAAGGTCCAGCTCCACGATCTGCGAAGCTGAAGATGATATCGATTGCCGGTGATTACGGACAGGCATTGCTTCCCCCAAGCTGCTAGACGAGATCGTACCCCTGCTTGAGAGCTCGACGTGCACTGTCGTTGGGCACAATCTGCTTTTCAACCTGGGCGTAATTAGAGCCCTTACGGGCAGAAGACTATCGTATTCCAACCTCTGGGATACGATGCTTGCCTGGCAGATGCTGAGAAACGGCCTTCCCGAAAGGGATGCGTCTTTGAAGACGGTATCCAGGGAATTGACCGGCAGACATCTGGACGAAAGCCCCAATAATCCGAAGCTCGGCGAAGATCCGGATGCAAGGCAGCTAGATTACGCGACCCAAGGCACCGCCATTTTGGAGCCGGTCTATGCCAGGCAGAGATACCTCATAGACAAGCTCGGCCTAAAAAGGGTAGCAAATCTAGAGTTTGCAGCCATCCCCGCGCTGGTGGAGATGGAACATAACGGTATGGGCTTCAACCATGAAGGGAGTTTCAAGCTATCGGAAAGCCTTGGCAAAGAAAAGGATGAGCTGGCGAGAGAGCTGCAATCCTATGCGAAGTCAAAAGGAATGAAAGACTTCAATCCCCGCAATCCAGCTCATGCAAAGAAAATTCTAAACATTCTTGGATACCGTGTGGAGAAAACTTCAGCAGTAATTTTAGAAAGAATGGTTCGAGAAAAACAGGCAGAGCAGTTCATAAATATGCTTTTAAAATATAGGGAACTTCATCTCCAACAGGCTATTTTGAGGAACTGGCTGAATTTCTCAGAGGTGGGCCGCATTTATCCGAGGCTTAATCAGCTTGGAGGCAGGAGCGGTCGCATCACCTGTTCTAAGCCCAACATCCAGCAGGTTCCAAGAGACCCGCGACTCAAGAGCCTTTTTGCAGCCCCGCCGGGTATGTCACTGGTGGAGGCTGACTTTTCTGCTATTGAGATGAGGCTCCTTGCTGTTCTTTCCGGAGATAAAACCATGCTGGAGATCTTCAAGAAAGGGCTTGATCCGCATAAACAGACGGCACAAGCCATCTTCCAAAAATCGAAAATCTCCGGGGAAGAGAGGCAGATAGCCAAAACTCTGAATTATGGGACCATTTACGGAGGCGGCGCCAATATGGTTTTAAGCCAGCTCCCGGAGTTGACAGAGGAAGAGGCCAGGGGGTTTATATACCGATTTTATCGGTCCTATCCGGGATTGAAAGGTTGGCAGCGAGCTGTCACTCATGGGGCACCAGTTGTAACGGTCGACAGAGTAGCCTATAAAATTTCTCGATCGGCTCTGGGACGCATAAGGTATGTTGATCCTGATCACAGAAATGCATTGATCAATACACCAGTGCAGGCTACAGGTGCAGATCTTCAAAAGATTGCCCTCGGCAGGCTCTATGAGGAGCTGGCAAAGCCGGAGTACAGCGATTTCAAGCTGGTGAATGCGGTTCACGACAGCATCCTCCTGGAGGTGCCGGATAAGCGAACTGGAGAGGCGGCGAAGCTGATCCGGGGGGTGATGGAGCAAGCCGGAAACGAAATATTGCAGGTGATACCCTGTCTGGCTGAGGTGAAGGTCGGAAAGGATTGGTCCTTCAAGAGAGACAGACGCGGATTGGGTGCCGTTTTCAGCAGAATGGCTTCAATGGCAAGACGGCATTTTTAGCTTTTCGCTATTTTTTGTGGATTAACATGAGCCTTTCGCTGCCTTTGGGCTCCTTTCAAAATAGCTCTACCTGCTGGTTTTAACCGATCGGACCTCCGTATGCCAATGATATCCTTCTCATTTATAAAATAGTGTGCAGACGTCGATTCGCGATGAAGGGCGGCGTAAATAGTTTTGAAACAGGCTCGGATGATACACAAAAACCTTCCCTCTGACCGTTTCAATGGGGCCACGCCTTTTCAGACATGGATAGAAAAAAAGAAATGAGGCTATAAAAAATGTTACAGTTTGGTTTCAATGGGGCCACGCCTTTTCAGACATGGATAGTTATAGAAATGGATTTTTGTACAGTTTCAAAAGATACGTTTCAATGGGGCCACGCCTTTTCAGACATGGATAGTGTCAAGAATAATATTCCATTTGACACTAAAGAAAAAGTTTCAATGGGGCCACGCCTTTTCAGACATGGATAGATAGAACTTGCAAAGGCTGAATCTGAAAAGTCTAACGTGTTTCAATGGGGCCACGCCTTTTCAGACATGGATAGGGAAAAATATTTATCTGGATATTTAGTGAATATGATGTTTCAATGGGGCCACGCCTTTTCAGACATGGATAGACGAAAGAGGCAGAGCTAGAATACATGCCAGTAAGTTATGTTTCAATGGGGCCACGCCTTTTCAGACATGGATAGCCAAAAAACAGTTAGAGGAGTTTAACCATTTTGGGGTTTCAATGGGGCCACGCCTTTTCAGACATGGATAGGTGATGATATGTGGTCTGGTGAATTAAATTGTTTGTAGTTTCAATGGGGCCACGCCTTTTCAGACATGGATAGTTCTGGTTGGACCCCTGACCCCGCATCGCCCAACTCAGCCAGCTGACAGATGGGCCGATTCTAAACTCTCCTTCCAATTGTCTGATTCCAGTCCATTTTCAATTTGCTACCGAAAGGGAGATACTTCCACCCGCCAATTCAATCTTCATGAAGGTCGGACGAAAGCCAAAGCCCGAGTCTCCTGAGGAGATGCACCTCGTCCATCACGCCCTCGAAAACCCGATCAGAAGAAGGATGATCATCCTGATGGTGGATGGCTGCCTCTCGGTCCGGGAGATAGCAGAATTGGTCGGCCCGAAGATGCTGGACTACCACCTCCACAGGCTGGAGCTGGCAGGCCTCATTGAGGTCGGAGAAGGAGGAATCATCGCCCTCACAGAGTCTGGAAAGTCCTACGGCGCTTTCGTCAAGTCCCAGGCCGAGAAGGGCAGCGCTGGATGAGGTTTGGTTTGAGCTGCGATATTTCTAATCTCTGATGAAAGATTTATGCTGTTGGCTGCATAATATTTCTGTAAGCGGCATGGCATTTACTTTCACGTTAGAGGGGCAGTTGCATTATAATAAACTCAAGATGATAAAATACGAAAAATATATTTAACATAACTATTTAAAAATCTCATCATATTTTTCATCATTTATATCGTTTATGAAGGAACTAAGCAACTGCCTAGCAGGTAAATCGCTATCATCAAATCCAACTTCTTTTCTCATTATTAAAATTAAGTCACCAAGTTTTTTAATCGACATTAATGGATCTAGTTTTGAGGCATCAATAAGGTCCCAATATGCTCTCAGTACATCCTGAGAGGCATATAGAGACTGACCAAATTGAACTTCTAGCCACCTATTTTGATCAAAATTAAATTCGTTTGTAGGATTTGAGGTCTTAGAGGCTACAAAAATGTCCTTTATAATCTCAAGTAATTTCATATATTGTTCTTTACGTTGTTGATGTATTTTGAAATCAATTTCGCGATTTTTTGCGCTTTTCATCTGCCATGCTACAATAACAAATCCAGAGACTATTGAACCAACCTGTAGCCATTGAGCTGCATCGACCATAAATTATGAATCAAGATAAAAGCAATTAAATTTATCGGTGCTAAGGAGACGATTTATAATTATAAATAATACTAAAGTTTTTTTCATCGCGTTAAATGCTCTATTCCTGGTAGATCTCCCTCCACCATACTGATACTTCGCGTGTTTATCGATTATTTCTGCTAAATATTTTACTACAAAATAGATTGTTCAAGATTTGGCAGGATATGCTCGGAGTCACCGTCTATCGCATCCTCTTTCGGATCCTCCGCTTGTAAGCCTCGTGGCTTGCAAAGAGGAGGACCGGGAAGGGGAGAAGGATCCAGAGATATTCCAAGGGAACGTGGGCGGTATTGAAGACCAGCTGGACGGCCCCAACGTTCAAAAGGGCGTATATCCAGAGGAGCTCGAGGATGATGGCGACGATCAGAAGCCTGTTTTTGAATAGGCCCCTATCGAAGGCCGAAAACTCCCAGGACCGGAGCGTCCAGACGTTGAAGAGCTGGCAGCTCACAGCGCCCAGGAGCGTCATCGTCATCGCTTGCCTGTGAAGGACGGTGTTTGAGATCGAGAGGTCCCCGTAATGCCAGCCGCTCAAAAACAAAAATCCGAGGAAGGCGGTCATGGCGGCAGCTCCCTCGATCGCCCCCAGGAAGAAGAAGCCCCGTTTGAAGACCTCCCGGTCGAGGATCCGCTCGTACTTGCCCACGGGAGGTCGCTCCATGATGTCCCGTTCCGGAGCCTCGCTCCCCAAAGCAAGCCCAGGGAGCATGTCGGATCCAAGGTCAATGGAGAGGATCTGGATGACCGAGAGAGGCAGGGGAATTCTCAGGAAGAACTGGAGTATGTAGGGCACGATTTCCGGGACGTTCGATGAGAGTATGTAGGTGACGAACTTTTTTATGTTGAAGTATACGGTCCTCCCCTCCTCTATCGCGGCGACGATCGAAGCGAAGTTGTCGTCGAGGAGGATCATGTCGGCCGCCTCCTTGGCCACCTCCGTTCCCTTTATCCCCATCGATATCCCGATATCCGCCTTCCGGAGGGCCGGGGCGTCGTTGACGCCGTCGCCGGTCATCGCCACCACCTCCCCGTTCTCCTGGAGGAGGGCCGCGATCCGGAGCTTCTGCTCTGACCTCATCCTGGCGAAGAGGACGTTCTTGTTTGCGAGGAGCTTTGCCAGATCCTCGTCCGGGATCTGTCGGATCTCGTCGCCCGTCAGGGTGGCGTCCACCAAGAGTCCCACCTTCTCGGCGATCGCCTTGGCGGTCAGGGGGTTGTCGCCGGTGAGGATCATGACCCTTATCGAGGCTCTTTGGCACTTTTTTATGGCGTCGTAGACCTCCTCCCGGGGAAGGTCCATGATCCCGACAAGCCCCAGAAATACGAGATCAGTTTCGTCCTCGCCCTCCTTGTAAGCGATGGCAAGAAGCCTGTAGGCCTTCCGTTCGAGGTCTTCGGCTTTGGCCTCGATCCGCTCCCTTTCAACATCGCCGAGGGGCTGGATCTGACCGTCTTTGTCGAGGTGACGGTCGGAGAGTTTGATTAAGACCTCCGGCGCGCCCTTGGAGAAGATGAACTTCTTGCCGTCCCTGTCATACACCGTCGACATCATCTTCCGATCGCTGGAAAAGGGGATCTCCTCTACCTTCCTGTAACCCTCTCCTCGAATCCGGGCCTTCCTGGCAGCGGCAACGATTGCAAGCTCTGTCGGGTCGCCATAGACCGTGCCCTCTCCGATCGTCGCCCTGGAGTTCAGAACGCCCGCCGTCAGCAGGAAGCTCAATCGATCCAGGGAGCCCGGCTTTTCTTCAGCGAAACTGAACTTTCCGTCTTCAAAGTACCCCTCTCCGCTGATCGATACATCCTCGCCGCCGGACAGGTAGATCTCCTTCAATGTCATCTCGTTTCGGGTGAGCGTGCCGGTCTTGTCGGTGCATATCACCGTGGCGCTCCCCAATGTCTGGGCCGAGTCCAGGTTCTTGATCAGAGCGTTTCTCTTCGCCATGTTCCGGCTGGCGAGGGATAAAGACAGGGTGATGGTGGGCAGCATCCCCTCGGGAACGTTGGCAACGATAAGGGAGAGGGCGAAGATGGCGGCGACGAGCCACCCCTGGCCGGACAGAACGCCCAGGATGAAGAAGACGGACCCCACCAGGAGCGCGGCGAGGGTGAGGATCCTGGTGATCCTGATTATCTCAAGCTGCATCGGAGTCGGCCTTTTTTCGACATCTTTTGATAGAGTGGCGATCTTTCCAAACTCCGTCTCCTTTCCGGTGGCAAAGACGATGCCAAGGCCGTTTCCCGAGGCAATGGTCGTCCCGGCGAAGATGACGTTTTTTGCGTCCAAAATATCCTCGCTGGCATCGGCTTCTGCGATCCTTCTCGCGGGCTGTGCCTCGCCGGTCAGAGCCGCCGTGTTGACGTAAAGCGAGTTCGCCTCGAAGAGCACCGCGTCGGCTCCGATCCTATCTCCCTCATCGACGATCAATACGTCGCCGGGAACAAGCTCTTTTGCGTCCACCACCTCAACTCTGCCACCCCTTCTCACCCTCACCATCGAGGGGATGAGCTTCAAAAGAGCCTCAACAGTCTTGTCGGCCTTGTACTCCTGCCAGAAGGCGAAGGTCGCGTTGATGAAGACGGCGCCGAGGATCGCGAAAGAGAGGATGTCGTACCCCTCTCCGGGAGAATAAAAGTTCGCAACGAAGGATAGGGCAGCTGCAACCTCGAGGAGAAGTGCGAAAAACTGGAGACACTGCCTTAAGTACTCCTTCAGATAGTTCTTCCGCCGCCTCTTCTCAAGTTCGTTCGGACCGAACTCTTTAAACCTTCTTCTGGCTTCGGATTCATCAAGGCCCGATATGCTGGTGTTGAGACGGGCCAAAACCACATCGCTCGGGAAGGAGTAAAGACTCTTGCGGCTCATAAAACCTTCGGGAAGTTGTGTCCTGGAAACTTAAGTCAAACAGCGCACCCCGCTGCAAGCAGCGGGGCATGTTCGCGCCGGTCATCAGCTATTTGAACTCTAACAAATTCATCTGCTTGTAGTCTTCCT
>Ga0209121_10005923_pt1 | contig 10897 bp, 9 predicted proteins | sample Cruoilmetagenom3_FD_187292 | JGI IMG/M metagenome (GOLD analysis project Ga0209121, IMG submission 187292) | Oil polluted marine microbial communities from Coal Oil Point, Santa Barbara, California, USA - Sample 3 (SPAdes) (version 2) | ecosystem: Environmental > Aquatic > Marine > Oil seeps ...
TTCCTGTCAGTTCCGGGCTATGGATTATCCTCGTTTAATGAAAGACATGTTCGAGCCACAGGAAGGGGAAACTTGGTGGTGCAAGGGGAAGGTAACCAAAAAGTATGTTGAAGGTGACGAACATCGTGTGGATTGCGATATCTGGATTGAGAATGGGAAAGGCGAGGTAACAACTCGAGGTAATGCTACTGCGGCTCTCCCGTCCCAATGTTAGATTTAATAAACCGATGTACCTATGTCATCCTGAGCAAAGCGAAGGGCCCCAGAGATTCTTCGCTACACTCAGAATGACAATAAGGAGAATGGTTATAGTTAAATAGAAACAAAATAAAGGAGGTTTAAAAACATGGGTGAAAGATTAAAGGGTAGGAGTGCGGTGGTAACGGGTGCTGGTCGAGGCATCGGCAGGGAAATAGCTTTGGCGCTGGCAGCAGAGGGGGCCGGCGTGGTGGTTGTTGATCCTGGAGTATCTCGAGGTGGAACTAGTTCTGATGTGGCGCCGGCTGATGAGGTTGTAGCTGAGATTAAGAAAAAAGGTGGCAAGGCTATTGCTAATCATAACTCTGTAGCTGATTTTAAGGCTGCCGAGGGAATCATCAATAGTTGTGTTGAGAGCTTTGGCCGCATAGACATACTGGTAAATTGTGCCGGTGTCCTTAGAGAGAGAATGGTTTGGAACCTGCCTGAAGAGGATTGGGATATAGTTATCGCAGTTCATCTTAAAGGCACCTTCAATTGCAGTAGGCATGCTGCAGGCGTAATGAGGGGACAAAGATATGGCAGGATAATAAATGTTACTTCAGATGCCTGGCGTGGAACCGTAGGTCAATCCAATTACGGCGCCGCTAAAGGAGGGATTGTAAGTTTTACTAGGTCCATTGCCCGAGAATTAGGAAGATATGGAATAACTTGTAATGCCATAGCTCCAATGGCAGCGACCAGAATGACGCTTACTGAAGAAGTAAAAGCTGGTTGGCACAAGAGATACGAAGCTGGGCTCATAACTAAGGAACATTTGGATGAGCTTCTGAACATGCCAGGACCTGAATACATCGCGCCAATAGTGGTTTACTTAGCCTCCGATGAGGCTGCCAATATAAATGGCCAGGTTTTCCACATCGAAAAAGGAAGGGTTGCCATTTATTCAGAGCCAGTAGAAGCAAGAGCAATTTATAAAACAGAGGCAAGAGGGATGTGGACTTTTGATGACCTGGAAGAGGATGTTCCTAAGACCTTGCTAGTAGGTTATACCAATCCAGCTCCTCCAGAAGAAGAGCACAAATAAGAAGTTCATTCCTCTCTTTCTGTCATTGTAAGCGAAGCCAGGTAATCTATGCCATCCAATCCTGGGATTGCCACACCTTCATATCTCGGTCGGGGACAAGCCCCGACCCTACAGGGCGTAGTTGTAGTGGCGGGGTTCATCCCCGCCTTCGGCTCGCAATGACATAGTGCAGTTAATTTTGCACGATGCTATCCCAGCGTTTACTCTGCATAGATTTCAGCCAGTAAGATGATTAAGGAAAACGTTGCCCGAATATTAGCTGAATTGCCCCATGGAGTTGAACTAGTAGCTGCAGCCAAAACAAGAACACCTGAAGAAATCATGGACGCTGTTCAAGCTGGGATAAGAATCATTGGGGAAAATTATGTTCAGGAAGCAAAAAGAGCATATGAAATTGTAGGAAAGAAAGCAAAATGGCATTTTATTGGGACACTTCAAAAACACAATGTCAGGATAAAGATGTTAGAGATATTCGACATGATAGAAACCGTCGATTCTTTAGAAATAGCAAAGGAAATTGACAAGAGATGCGCTCAAATTGGTAAGGTGATGCCAATATTAATTGAGATAAACAGCGGCAGAGAGCCACAAAAATCGGGAGTGCTTCCAGAAAATGCAGAACAATTGACGAAAGAAATATCGAATCTTGAGCATATAAAGGTGCTGGGGCTCATGACCATGGGACCTCGCTTTGGAAATCCTGAAGATGCAAGGCCCTATTTTATAGAGACAAAAGGGACATTTGAAAGGATTAGAAGATTGGAATTATCCAATATAGAGATGAAATATCTCTCTATGGGCATGACAAATTCCTATAAGATTGCCCTAGAGGAAGGTGCCAACATAGTCAGGATAGGAACTAAAATATTTGGTGAACGAAATTACTCACTATAATTCTATATCAATCCTATCTCACACTTTAAAACTTACCTGAGAAGGTGAACAGTTTACCTTCTTACATTGGCGCGGATATAGTCAGCTATTTCTTTGATCGCTGTTCCAGGGCCAAATATTTCGCTTACCCCTTTTCCCTTCAAGAAGGGGATATCCTCCTCGGGGATTATCCCTCCACCCACAACTAAGACATCCTCTATTCCCTTCTGCTTTAAGAGCTCCATTACTCGGGGGAAGAGGTATTTATGGGCTCCAGATAAGCAACTTAGACCTATTACATCCGCATCCTCTTGTATTGCTGCCTGAGTTATTTTCTCTGGACTCTGTCTTAGCCCAGTATAAATGGTCTCCATCCCCTCATCCCTTAATCCCAAAGTAAGCACCTTAGCCCCGCGATCATGCCCATCCAGCCCTGGCTTAGCCATCAGCACTCTGATTCTCCTTTTTTCTCCGTTCATACTAGCCTCCTTTATCTAGAATGTTGCTGCCTCGTATTCGCCAAAGACCTCTCTCAGGACATCACACATTTCCTGCTCGGTGACATAAGCCTTGGCACACTCTGTAAACTGAGGAATGAGATTCTCATCCTCCTTCTTCGCTTTCTGCTCCAGTTCCTTTAATAGCTGAGTCACAGCACGGTTATCCCGATTCCTCTTCACTTCAGCCAGATTGTGAATTTGCTTTTCCTCTGCTTCTTCCCTCCTTGCCGCATCATAAGGATGTGGCACTGACCTCTTGACCTCTACCTCCAACTCACTTTCGCCGACAAAGCAATTAACCCCCACCCTTAGTACGTCTCCGCTTTCCATCTCCTTCTCTCGTTTGTAGGCGCTTTTAGCCAATTCGCGTTGGATATAACCATTCTCAATAGCAGCCACTATGCCACCCATGGATTCTACCTTCTCCAATTCCTTCCATCCTGCCTCCTCAATCTCGTCAGTCAGGTGCTCCACATAGTAAGAGCCAGCCAGAGGGTCGCTAACCGCAGTCAATTTAGCCTCGTATTGCAAAATCCTACTGGCATCCTCAGATAACTGAGATGCCTCTAAACTCCACCCCAGTCCCAAAGCTTCATCATAGGGTGGGAAGCAATTAGGCGGTCCACCAGAAAGGGCTGAAGCCATGCCACCTACCACTGAGCGAGCCAGGTTATTAAGTGGACGCTGTTTGGTGCAATTGTAATATCCCATGTGAGCGTACATCAATGACTGACGCAGAAGCAAGCTTCTTTCATTTTTGGCACCAAATTTCTCTTTTAATATCTTAGCCCACATCCTTCGAGCTGCTCTCTGAAAGGCTACCTCGGAGAAGAATTCCATATCACCGCCAAAGGCATTGACGCTAATTCTGGGGGCAAAAGAATCCACATCCAAGCCAGCATTAACTCCTTCCTGTAAGTAAGCCTCCAGTATTGCCATGCTCCACGCCAAATCTTGCTCCCGAGTGCAACCTGCCTCTCTCATGTGGTAGCCGCCGATGCTGGTTATATTTACACGGGGGGTATATTTGGTGAAGAATACTATGCTATCACGCATCATCCTCATGGAAGGTCTGGGAGGAAAGATATAGGTACCGCGTGCAATGAATTCTTTCAAAATATCATTTTGGGGGGTGGCTGCCAATTTATTCAAGTGTATCCCTCTTTTCTCCGCCAGAGCAAAATACATCGCCATAAGGATGTTTGCCGGAGCATTGATGGTTATGTTAGTGGCAATTCTATCCAGATTCATCTCCCCTTGAAAGGGCTCAAAGAGCACTTCAAAATCCCTCAAGGTATCGATAGCTACACCAGTCTTGCCAATCTCACCACGGACTATGGGATTATCTGAGTCATAGCCGCATTGAGTAGCTAAATCAAGAGCCAGGTTTGGTCCTGACCTCTGCCCTCGCTTCTGCATCTCCTTATAATAATCCCGACAATCCTCAGGAGCGCCATAACCTGAATACATTGATGCCCTTCTTAAGCCGGCAGCTTGTACCACTCCCCTTCTGGGCGCCGGTCTATAGGGATAGGTGGCATAAGTGCCAGCGGTAAAAGGATACTGACCAGGGAAACCAACTTTAGTTAAAAAATCAAAATCCTCAACATCTGCAGGGGTATAAAATTTGGTAGGAGATTTCTCAAGGTTGAATCTCTTTAGAGCTGGCTTTAAGGTGCGCTCTTCCCACTCCTGCCTTTCCTTCTTTATCTCCTCTAAATTGTTAGCCATTATTTCCCCTCCTTTATTATTTTTAGCTCTTAATCATATATAGTGGCACAAGGTAAAAGCTCCACCGACACTCCTACTCCCCTTTCGATATCAAGGTAAACCCGTCCACTAAGGTCCCTCCCCCAGCCGCTCAAATTGAAAGGCGAAGAAGGAATCACCACCAAGTCTGGTTTATGCCCTTTTTTGATTATATACTCTTTAATGCAATCAATAAAGTCCTGAACCACCAACAAATCCCCCATAAATATATTGCCGCCAAAGAAGCGATTTTGGGGGACTTCAATATCAATCTTAATTTGGCTATCGCCGAAAAGATGTGACTCACTAAGGCACTGCTCTAACGTAGGCTTCACCAGAGATGAAGAGAGAAATAGAACTCGCTTTGCCTGATGCACTTGCAGGATTCGTTTTAACTCTTCTAGATAGCTCACCCTGAGCCCTGTTCCCCTAAATATAATCCCTAGATGAGCATCTACTTCCTTAGAGTACGGATAGAAAGAATTTGTTAAGTCTAGGCTTGTTTCCCATGTTTGAGAATTTCTTTGCACCGCAATAGTAACCTGTTTTATTTCGCTCTGGCTAAGCATATGGAGGATATCACGAGCCTGAGGCCTATTGCGAATAGAAAAATTATTTGCCCTTAAAATTATGTCTCCCTTCTTTAAGCCGCCGAGATAAGCTGGGGAGCTTTTCACCAACCCTATTATTTGAGGTAAGTTTTTGCGACGCGGGTAAAGATTTTCCTCGTATAGCGTGGGCATTGCCACTATAGGGCAATCATATTGCTCCCGGAGTTCTCTAACTCGCGAGATAACTGCTCTCCATACCTGGTCAAGGTCAAAAAACTGGGAGCCTTTAGTTGTCACCCTGAGCGCTAGCGAATGGTCTCCAGAGCCTTTGCGGAGCCTGTCCAAGGAATACTTAGAATACCCCGGGAGATTAACCTCAATGAGATGCGTCTCATGCTCAGCCGCATAAGCCACGGTAGAGGAAAGGTCTTCTAGCATCTCATTTATAGTTTCTACTGGCCAAGGCACGATTACCGTGGCGTAAGATATGCCCTGTTGCCTGAGCAAGGGCAAGGCGTTGATAGCTATCTCTGGCTTAGAATCCCTCATTAGTTTGCGGCGTTGTGACGGCGATGAGCTATTAAGAGAAAGATAAAGGTAGATTGGCTTGAGTTTAGCCAATTCAGCAATTACTTCAGGGGTTAGATTTCTACCATTGGTAGTTATCCTGAACAATTGAGAGCTTTTCCCCCTGAGCAAACGCAACACCTCAAGGAAGTAGGGATGTGCTGTCACCTCGTAAACTGTGCCTAAGCTGGGAAATAAGGCATTCTTTGCCTGAGGCGAAAAATACTTTATTCTGGTTTTCATTTCCTCAAATTCCTCTTCAGCGGGCCTATTCAAATTACTGGCCGTCGCCACGGAGGGAGAGTTCCCTTTATTACAGCAGAAAATACAATTACAATTACAATGGCTTCCGGCATATTCAAAAACCTCGCTTGGGTCGCCAGAGCTAGGAACTAACCAATCTTGAGGATTCTTCAGTCTGAAACTATCTACCTTTACTACTTGGCCTTCTTTTTCTAATTCCACTAGAGATAAAATAGACTGCATCAGTTTCCTGATGAAATCTATTCTGGGCTCGTAAAGAGCAGCATTCCCTGCATTCTGAAAGCTACTTGTCCTACCCTGTAGCATTGAAGCTTTAGCTTCTTTAACCTCAATAGGCAAACCTGAAGATTCGCTCCTACTGGATTGCTGCGAGGGAGAGTCATTAGCTTCAGGGAATATTTGATAGCTCCCTCCACTATCCATAAGCCACCTGAAGCTATCAATATTCACTTTCTTGCCTGCTTCTGCTAAGGTGATTATGTCAAGTAATGCCTGTAGAAGCTCCCGTACTAACTCAGCGGGACGATGATGGTATACTTTCTCCTTTTCCGATTCTAAATCGAGTTTATAGCGGAAGACATAGTCTTCAGACATCTCACTTTCCTTTAAATTCAGGCTTGCGTTTCTCTGCAAATGCTTTTAAACCCTCTTTGGCGTCCTCAGTTCGCCAGCTGGACTCTATAATGGTTTCCATCTTTGCTTCGGTCTCCGGGCTTATTTTTTGATAATTGAGGAGCTTTTCTATGATAAATTTTGTTCCCGACACCGCCAAGGGGGCATTTCCCGCAATCTCCTGAGCTAGAGAATATACCGCATCCGCAAGACCATCATCGGGGACAACATAATTTACCAGCCCCATCTCTCTAGCTCTCTGGGCTGTGATAAACCTTCCTGTGAAGAATAGCTCCTTAGTATTACTTATGCCGATGAGATTGATAAAGCGCTGAATGGACTTATAGTAATGCACCCAGCCGAATTTAACTGGGTTTATTCCCATTCGAGCTGACTCAGCAGCTATCCTAAAGTCGCAAAAAGCTGCAAGGTCACACCCCGCGCCCAGAGCATACCCATAAATCATGGCGATAACAGGACAAGGACAAGTGATAATGCTCTCCGCAGTATCCCGAAAAGGCTTCTCTTTGCTTTCCTCTCCCAACCTGATATCGAGATCCATGCCTGAACAAAAAGCCTTTTCTCCCGCACCACGAAGAATCACCACTCTGACTTCCCCGTTTTCCTTTAGACTGCCCAAGATGGTTCTTAGGCGAAGCAGCACCTCAAAATTTAAGGCATTTCTCCTCTCAGGACGGTTAATAGACAAGGTCAGAACATGATTATTCTCCTCTGAGAGGAGCACCTTTTCCGCCATCAAAGTCCTTCTTCTAAACTACAAAGGAATATTGCCATGTCTCTTGGGCTGTCGGATAACTTGCTTACTCCGCAAGAGTTGTAGCGTTTTTATTAATAACCGCCTGGTTTCTTTAGGCTCAATAACATCTTCCAGATATGGATTAGTAGATACCTCAAAAAGGGGATTAGCATATCTCTCTCGATATTCCTTCACCTTCCCTGCTTTGTATTTTACCGGGTTCTCCGCCTCAGCTATCTCTTTGGAATAGAAAAGCTCCACCGATTGCTCCGGCCCCAGCACACCAGCCTCCGCTGCTGGCCAGTAAAATGTGAAATCTGTCCTGAAGCCAGGAATGGTACCCATCCCCAGATTTCCTCCTCCATAGGCTTTGCGTAATACCACAGCAACTCGAGGAACAACAGCTTCACAAAGGGCGTAAAGCACTTTGGCTCCATGGCGAATTATCCCGCCATGTTCCTGATATGAACCAGGCATGTAAGCCGAGGTGTCCACTAACATAATTATAGGTATATTAAAGCAATCACAAAATCTCATGAATCTGGCTTCCTTATCTGAGCTATCAATGGTCAAACTCCCGGCACGCGCCATGGATTGATTAGCCACAAAGCCCACTGATCGGCCAGCTAAGTGAGCAAAACCGACGACTATTTCAGGAGCAAACTCCGCCTTGACCTCAAAGAAATCACCATTATCAGCTAAGCGAGTGATAACCTTACGCACATCATAACTTTTGCGACCATCGACAGGCACTATTTCCTCCAAGGTTTCATCTATCCGGTTAGGGTCGTCACCAGTATCAACTATTGGTGGCATTTCCTCATCACTAGAAGGTAGAAAGGAGAGCAATTTTCTAATCATATGGAAGCATTTCTCCTCGCTCTTTACCCTGAAATCGGCGACTCCGGAAACCCTGGAGTGAACCTTAGCTCCTCCCAATTCCTCCATAGTAACTTCCTCTCCCATCACCGATTTGACAATACGAGGGCCAGTGATAAACATTTGGCTGATTCCGTCTACCATGAAGATAAAGTCAGTTAGGGCAGGAGAATAAACAGAGATACCAGCACAGGAGCCCAGAATGGCAGAAATTTGAGGTATTACCCCTGAAGCTTGAGTGTTGGGAAAGAAAACAGAGCCTCCATGTCGTTCCCTATCCATACCTCCTAAAGCACCACCCCCCTCCTCTGGCCTCACTACCCTAGCCCCAGGTGAATCATGTAAACCAATGAGGGGAACCTTCATCTCTAAGGCTCTCTCTATAGTGCGGTACATCTTATAGCCATGTAAAACACCTATTGAACCCCCCAATATTGTGGGATCTTGAGAGTAAACGCACACAGTTCTCCCATCCACAGTTCCATGTCCACATATAATGCCTTCTGTAGGTAATCCTTTAGCATGTCCAATCAGCATGTTCCACTCAACAAAACTGTCATGGTCAAGTAAAAGATTTATCCTTTCCCTGGCGGTTAGCTTTCCCCTTTGGTGCACTTTTTCTATCTTTTCCTTCCCTCCCCCCAACATAGCCGCACTCTTGGCTTCCCTAAGTTTTTCGATTCTCTCTTCCATTTCTTTTTCCATTTAGTGCCCCCTTATATGAGAGCGTTTAGCCATCCTGTTGGATAAACATTCTCTGCAAATATTATATTTACATCTCAATTATGCCTCAATATCTCCGTGAGCTAGTGCCCGTAGTACTTGAACTTATGGGCGATCGGAATTTGGACCGCGTAGAAGCGGCAGGCTTGCACCAAGCCAGACACCATTATCTCTATCCTGATATTGGGCTCTCCTTTTTATAATTCAATTACCAGCCCTGCCCCACATTCTGAAGCCTTATACGGGAATAAATTTAATATTTCCTGCTTGTGCATGGTGCAATGGCAGGGATAAATCAATGATAAATCAGCGAAAGCGTTAAAATCATGGAATCCGTGAAAGCCACCAGCGATTCCATATAACTTCCCGAACTTTGAAGCAGCCCCGAGGATACCTCTCATCGCTGGATGAGAGCATCCTGTTACCACGAATATTCCTTTATTCGTCTTGAGCACTAAAGACTGCTCTATGCCTTCGAGTTCGCCAGTGGAGAAAACATTTTCACAAATTTGAATGGCACCTTTTTTAACAATAGTCACTTTTCTCCCTGGGAATGTTCCCCAAAATGAGCTTGGTAGGTAAAGTTCAGCAGTCCTATTTATTCTGAGAATCTCAGAAAACCCTCCAGTGTGGTCACCGTGAGCATGTGAGATTACAATTATTCCTATATCCTTGGGCTCAATCTCAAGTTCCTTCATATTATGTAGCAGTGTCGGGCTGTCAGCGCCGGTATCAAACAAAATCGGCGGCATTTTTTCACTTTCAATAAGAGCGGAAAATCCCCAACCAGCTTTTAATTCCCTTTTCTTTACTTCGTTGTCGTAAACAATTGTGATTTTCATTTTTCCTCCTTTACTAACTTTACTAGGAAGAGACTGGCCACCAGATATGTCCATGACAATGTCCAACTGGGTCTTGCCAAGCCTTGTAGATGGAATCTTTGGGTGGACACTCAACTTCCATGGTTGTTAAGACACCATTGATTTTTCCCTCCCAAGAAAGCCCATGGTTAGATTCTTTAAAGTGATCCTCAATAAAATCTAAGCCAAGAGGATTTAGAAGCCAAAGGAAGTCAGCTGTATATCTGACTCGACTTTTTGAGATAGCGCCACAAACCCGGCACTTGGTTATGGTTGAATAATTTGTTTTGTCAAAGGAAAACTCAAAATCTCTGGCGTCTACGCTATATTTCCCCTTGAATCTAGCCTTTAAATCGTTTTCTGAAAGCTGTGAGAATTTCTCCTCTGACCAGAAGCACTGACATTGATACTGCACTACTTGATCAACAACTTCTACCTCTATTATCTGCTTGGTTTCTTCAAGAAGCGGCGGTTCAGATGGCGGAGCAGTCGGTGGCAGACTAGGCATTGGAGCGGCTGGTGGTGGACTAGGTGGTGGCTGAGCACAGCCAAGCAAACTCAGCAAACATGCAATTATCAGAGCGAGGTATCTCCTCTTCACTTCAGGATTCCTCTTAGCTATTTATTACTTGGTAACATTATAATACAACAGTCAATGTTTAATACTCAAGGGGAAGCCACCTTTCCCTTTCAGAAGCTTACCCTAAATCCCCTCTTTTGTAGGAAGTCGGGAGGAATTTCGTGGCACAGGTAAAGGGGGTTTATTTTTAGCACATATGCTGAAGTGAAATAAACACTAGCGTATGTTGGAAAGCATTTATAGTCAATATTAAGCCCAGAATAGCTTTCGCGTCTCTTTTCTAAGTTCCTCTCGGAAATCGGGGTGGGCGATTGAGATGAGTTCTTCTGCCCTCTGACGCTGCGTCTTACCTTTGAGTTTAGCAACGCCGTATTCAGTAACAATCATATCAGCAAGAGTTCTGGGTGTGGTAACTACTGTGCCCACTTCAAGCTGGGGCACAATGCGAGACACAGAGCCATTCCTTGCAGTGGAGGAAAGAGCGATGACATTGCGTCCACCTTTGGATAGATTGGCCCCGATGGCGAAAGCTAGCTGCCCTCCCGTTCCGCCTATCATCATGGAACCGACAGATTCAGCAGCGATTTGACCGGTTAGATCTACCATAACAGCGCTATTAATAGCTACCATATTATCATGGGCAGCAATAATTCTAGAGTCAAGAATGTAATCCGAGCCATACAGTTCAACATTAGGG
>Ga0209121_10005924_pt1 | contig 10896 bp, 7 predicted proteins | sample Cruoilmetagenom3_FD_187292 | JGI IMG/M metagenome (GOLD analysis project Ga0209121, IMG submission 187292) | Oil polluted marine microbial communities from Coal Oil Point, Santa Barbara, California, USA - Sample 3 (SPAdes) (version 2) | ecosystem: Environmental > Aquatic > Marine > Oil seeps ...
ATATATCAGGGAAATTGGTAAGACATGTGATGATGCATACCAATGTTTTAATATTGAAACAGGATATTTTGATTTCTATCTTCCACAACCAATACCTCCTGATCCCCCTCCAATGATTGTTGAAAAAGAGAATGATGAAGAGGTAGTAGATATTGTAAAACTTAAACCTCCTAGTGTAGAAGTGCTTGGTGTGACTACAGAATATATTGCTAAGAAAGAGTTTAAACCAAAGAAAGAAGATGAGGAAGAGGAGAAGAAAAAGGTTGAGACAAAAGAGAATGGGTGTACATACAGCTATGTCATGTCTAAAAAGAAGTTCATTCTGAATGAATGCAATATTGGTCTCCCCTCAATTTCAACATCTACTTACTCAAAATACAACAATCAATATATTGTAACTTCCAAAGGTTCGTATCAGGATACTCTCAAAATCCATATTAATGATGTTATATGTAGTAAGTTCGATATATTACACCCCTCCACTTGGTTTGGATGTGAAGAGAATGTAATTAATACACATGAATATAGGGTTGATTTAGATCACGAGGTATATTTCTTTAACAAGGGTGTAATTTCTCCAATGAATTTTCTTTTTGGTAAGAAACATTTTGAGATATCTACAATCTTAAATGATATTCCTACAGATCTAATATTCAAGGGATATTTTTCAGTAAAACATAAGGGAGAGTGGTTAGATCAAGAGATGGTATTTAAAAAGGGTACTTCTTTCTCAAAAATAGACTATTCAAGTAATGGAATATATTCATTTCCATTTAAAAGGTTACTACCTGTTAATCAATGGCATGGGTGTACTAAGTATCAGTGTCCTCATTGTGGAATAGATTTTGCTTCAGGGAAGGATATGATATATGCAAGTGGAGATGGTGTAGTAATTTCAGCTAAGCAAAGTACTCCTTACAGTGAGTGTGGGAACAGTGGGAAGGCTATAGTGTTGAAGCTAGATACTGGTCAATATATGTCTTACATGCATTTAGATAGTATTAAAGTTAAGGATGGAGATATTGTAAAGAGGGGAGATTTGTTAGCTGTAAGTGGAAATAGTGGTACATTTAATTGTCAATCGTTGGGATATCATCTTCATTTTGAGTTAAGGGAGGGTAGATGGCAGGCTAGTCATATTGATCCTGTTCCATATATTGATGTTAATTGGAATTTAATTCCTACTAACAAGGCTAATATATTTCCTGGTAGGTTGAGTGGTGATAACCCACATCCTGGATTTTAGTATTTAATTTAGCAATTCTATCAATGAGTATGGAACAATTAATAGCTATATTATTTTTCTTTTTAGTTAAGCTTAATATTTTAGAAGTAGAGAGGTTTAAATTGGATATTAATCCAGTAGTACCTATATATTGGATAGATGACGAATCAGTAATGGTAAATGAGAATGAGAGAGCGTTTAAATATGATGTGATAGAAAGAGAAATAGTAGAAGAATGGGATAAAGAGAATAATCAAATATGGGGATATTCTAAAGATAGTTTATTCCTATGTAGTTGGTACAACAAAGAAATAGATTCTCCTGAGGAATACTCTACTCGATTATTAAAGGAAAACAATCAAGGAGAAGAGTTATTAGATATAGAACTGAGACCAACAGTTGAGGTGATTGAATGTAAGGAAGATATTATTCTACAGACAGTAGCACCAATAGAAGAGAAGGTATTTAGTTTTACAGATGATCTATACGAGATAGAGGAATATGGGTTGGATATACTTTCACCTAATTTCAAGAGGTTGATAACTAGAGATGATTTGAGTAGTTATTGGATTACAAAACTTATGTTCACACTACCCTTTCCTTAACCACATTTATCACATCATCACATTACTTGCCGCCTTAAAGGGTTTCATATACAATAATGTTTGTACTGCCCCGTACATATGGGAATAGAAGTACAATTCAATAAACAACACGAATCAAAAACCTCCACATGTGAGGAGTCTGTAATACCCTCCTTAGAAGAAGAACTTCCTGGTGTAAGAATAAGCCCATCAAAAATGGCAAATCTTTCTTCAATATTCTATCAGTACAATGAAGCAGAAAATACAGATACTTTCTTTACGGAAATACTTGAAAGAGCACCAATAAATAGAGAAAAAACCTTAGAGAATGCTAAATGGGCGATATACGGGACTCAACTACATTACCTTCAATATTTCTCAAATATATTTTCAATAACAGCTAAGCTAGGAAGGTTTCCTAATGAATTAGACTTCCGAACTATTTTCCCAAATCGGAAAGACGGATACTATGAAGCCTTAATTAAAATATTAAATAAAACCTCAGAAAAGAATATTCTAGCAGATCCCATATTAAATAGTATAGAGTTCTGGAAAATATGGAAATTAAATGGTCATAATTTCTTCCCCAAAAGACATAAAAATTATGTTATAGATCCTAATGATATAAAAGAACTCTGGAGAGATCAAAACTCTCCTTCCAAAGAGGATATAGCTATTTTCAGGGAAAACTATAAAGAGAGAAGAATACTAAAGGATCCCAAATCAACTCTTTTAATGAGTGAGTCTCTCCTCATTTTAAATATATATTTTCCAGAACTAAATTGTCAAATTCCAACATTCATAGATGAAATACAAATCCCTAAGAATTTTCCCAATGAACCAATAAAGATAGTTGATTACAAAACAGGAAAACAATTTAAAAAACCCACCGATAAAGAAAAAATTCAAATATTTTTGATGATAACTTCTGTTTTTATAGCACTGATAGATGAAGTAAAAAGTGGTGGTATAGATTTTGGGTTTTCAGAATGGGATGCTACACATGATATTAACCGTATTTCACTACCAAAATTCAAGGAACGAAGTATGTATACAAGCAAAGGCTTAATTAGCTCCATCTATTCTACACAACTTTCTACAATGCATGAATTGATGAAAAAGAATATAATGTTTTCATATGTTAACCCACTAACCCAAGAAGAATTAGTTGTTAATCCTGATGATGTGTTTTTGGGGAACAGGAAGGAAATAGATAATATAGATAATATATTAACATTGATTAATGATCTGGCTATATTTTATACGAAATACAGAGATAAGTTAGAATATAGATTAAATAGTAAATGGGCTCCATACACGTTACCTACATTCCCTTCGGAGGATTTTCTAAAGGAGAGAGAGCCTCGGTTAGAAGATGGTAGACAGCTATCATTTAATGTTTAGGATACACTATACATCCTTTAGGGTATTTAATGTTTCTTTAGCGGTTTTCTTCCAAGAAAACATTTTAACTCTACTTAAACCTTTCTTAATTAAACCCTTTCTTAAATCTTCATTAGTATATATATCAAACATGGCTTTACCTACCTTCTTGTTATCCAAACCGTCAACCAATAGGCCTGCTCTTCCTAATACTTCTGGGTAACAAGAACCGTTATGTGCGATGACTGGAGTTCCTGCTCTCATACCTTCAATGAGAGTAATACCAAATCCTTCATAGAGGGATAGGTGTAGCATAGCGATTGAATTGGATAGTAATTGTTTTACTTGGTTGTCTTCATAGAAACCAGTAAATATTACATTTTTCTCAAGGTTATTATTTCTTACATATTCTCTAAAGTTTTGAACAACAGGATCATCTTTAACAAAATTTCCTCCAGCAATTATCATATATGGAGCATTTTCTTTAGTTGGTAATCTACTAAGAAAATCTTTGTATCCATCAACCACCCCTTTAGAGTTTTTGTTTTCATATACAGTACCTCCTATATATATGTAATATCCTCTTTCTTTGTAGTCAGATGGTAGTTTCTCATCCCATTGTGGGTTATTTCCTTCTAATGTAGCGTCTAAATATATTGTTTTAACTTTTTCTTTATTATATTTAGGAAAGTATTTTAAGAAATCATTTTTTGTTTGGTTACTGTTTACAACAATATATTTACAGTATTTGGCTTTTCTAAGTTCTAACCAGTAGAGTGTCTTTTTTATTAGATTACTGATTTTGTTTTTTTCAGAGTAGATATTAAAGATGGGTAGTATCATGTCGTGTATCATCAGTACAGTAGGAATGTATAGTGATGGTATTCCAATCCAGAAGTATGGGCAGAAGTATATAGAGTCTTTTTGTTTTATTTTTAGTATATTTGGTAAGAGTTGTGTTAGGTACCAGAGGTAGTTTTTATAGTCTGATTTTCTTAGTTTTCCTATTCTAATTATTTCAATGTTATCTGTTTTCTTTCTTAATACCGAGTCTAGTGTACTTTCTCCATCAAAGAGTAGTAGTGAGATCCTTATATCCTCATATTCAAGGATGTTTTTAACAAGGTTTCTTGTATATACACCAATACCGTGGTGTTTTAATTGATTTTGGGTTGTAGTACAGTCAATTATTAGGTGCATGAATATTCCTAAAATATTACTCTTCTATCACATTATACAGGTATACTATCTTATTTTTCATCCTTATCGTATCCTCGAGTTCCAACCAATTGAATTCAGATATCTGTTCCTTTCTTCCTTGCATTGATAGCTGATCATTTTTAAATTCCTTAAGAAGTTCAATATATACTACTTTTGAAATACCCCATTCTTTAACTAAAGATTTATACATAGATTCACTTCTCCACCTGAAAGAATAAGTAGAAAACTCATCTTCGACTATCAACATATCTTTTTTAGGCATCCATTCTTGTAAAGCCCATCTCCATTCAGGGTCCTGCACATTTTCAGATCTTAAAACAAATGGGAGTCTATCCCAACCAATATCATTAATCCATATAACCTCATCTTCTTCTACTAAGGATAATATCTTCTCACACTCTCTATTATATCCATAAATCAAAGATGCCCCTATCTGACCATTCTTATAAGAAGCAAGGAGGGCTGCACTAATCGTAAATCCTGATATTAATAAAATAATAAAATATTTCATAATGTGTTTCTTCCGAGCTTTTGACTTATACAAAAACCATAGAAAAGAAAGGAAAATAATACTAAAAACAACCTTCACAAGAATATAACTATACTCAAAAAACAATCCTAATGATACGAACAAAACTGTAGCTCCAAATATGGCATTAAACTTAAACTGCTTCCTACTGATATCCTTCAAAAACAACAAAAAGAATACATATATTAATGGTGAAATCGGTAAAAGATATCTACTAATGGAGGCATGTACAATATAGATTATTAAATACACGAATATGGCAATAGGTAAAAAGAGTTTTTCATATTCCATTTTCTTTATCCAATTCTTAAAATATTTTCCCGCAGTCGCAAGACTTGGTATTAAAATCAAAAATGGTATCGAAAGAAATGAAAATGTTCGTGGATATGAAATTTTCCCAATATATGAAAAAATCACATTCAAAACACTTACTACAATACCCCAAATACTTGACGAATCTCCAGTATATTTTATTATTGGAATAACCTTAGCAAGATCTGGATTGGTGGCTAAATCTCTGTTTATAGTGGCATAATTAGGATTAAAATTAATCACAAGAGGTCTTAATCCCTCATCTATTAATCCGAGAATATTGGCATTGTAAATATTCAAGGGTATTACTGAAGTTGCAAACATCAATATTAAATAAATTAAAGATGGTAAAAATATTTGGAAACCACTTAAAATAAATTCCTTTATCACCACCTGAAAACCCATTTTTTTGTTTTTTTGCCAACATTCAATAACTATCCATATTAAAAATGCTGGTGCAAGAGTATAAAAAACATGCTCTTTGGAATCTAATATCAACATAAGAAACAAACCTGTAATCCATTTATTCTTCCCAGACAAAACTGAATTAAGTGTAAGAAGAACAAACAGAAGACAACCAATATCCCTATAAAAGGTTGGTATATACGTTAAAAATTGAAAACTACAGAATAATATCGTTGTACCCAATAAGGATAGGAAAACATCAAATGAGAAATGAGTTTTTAAAATGTGATAAAACACAACACCTGATAAAATCCCCAGTGAAATATTGAAGAGAGTCGCAATAAAGACAGATGGACCAGTAAATAAAAAAATTATCCCTATTATTAGTTTTGTTAAAAAACCGTGAAGACCAACACCATAATTTCCAATCCATTGTCCTTGTGCCAGAAGATCTGTAATTACTGCACTTTCCCCAAGATAAATATTCTCATCACTTTGTGCATCTCTAAAAAAGGATAAACATAAAAACAATATAAACCATACAATAAAGAAAATTATAGGAAGATATTTCTTAATAGATTTTTTCTGAAAAAACTTCATTCGTTATTTCTCTAAAATAGTTTTCGCATCCTTAGTTAATTTCTGAGACATCAAGAAAATAATTATATATGAGACCGTTGTCAACCCTGACCAAAGAATTAATCCTAAATTTATATTGTTAAACCAATATCCAAAACTAAAAGCAATTATTATTGAAATAATTTTTAAGCTCTGAAATAGAACACCATAATTCTGTTTATCTAAAATATATACAATTTGGCTCACAGGGTTTACAACAAATTTAGCAAAATACATTAAAGAAAATATTCTAACATAGTAACCAACAGGTTCCCAATTAGCTCCTAATATTATAGGAAATAGGTATGGTGCGACTATAAAGAGTAGCAAAAAAGGTATAAATCCTAACAAAAACAAGGTCCTCGCGGTCTTAATAAAGACCTCGAAACAATTTCCCCTCTTTCTTAGCTGTTCTGAGACTTCTTGTTTAAATACATCCCCAACAGAGGTTGTAACAAGCCAGATAGGGGATCCAAGTACTTTGTTAGACATTGAGAAATAACCGGCTGTAGCACTCCCAAATAATTTGTTTAAAAATAAATTGGGGGACATTAATGATGTCATATTAAGAGTATCTGCTAGAAGAGAATATTTAGGAAATCTTGAATATTTTAAAAATAAAGATTTATAATAATTAAATGTGATATCACTCATTCTGAATCCCTTCAAAATTGACAATCTTAAGAATAAATATACGAAGGAAAGTGTATAACCGACCATATAAGATGTGAAAAGTCCAATCCCTGTATATCCAGAATATCCCAACCACAATCTGACTATTACGACAACAGAAGTATAGAATATGATATCTGATGCAAGAATTCTATATTTCTTCAATCTCAGGGCATAGTAAAAAAGAGTCTCATGTAGTGCAATAAATAAAATATTTAGTATTATTATCCAAATATATTTCTGTAAAACCTCAGAATTTATTAGTCTAAAAAACATAGGTCCCATCAAGGAAATTAAGATTATAAAAAGTAGTATCGATATGAGAGAAACGAGAAAAGAAATCATCACTAAATGCTTTGCATCCTGTTCCTTCTTAGGTAAGATCACTGCCAAACAGTACCTCCCATTTGATATCATAGCTAGTATAGTCACAATAGTTATATAAACAGCAAATACTCCAAATTCCTCTGGGGAATAGATTCTTGTAAGAAGCGGTGTTAACAAAATAGGAATAACCTGGCCCAAGACTCTACCAATAATCATCGTTAGAACATTCTTTTTATACGCGCTATCACCTATATACTTTCGAAATAATTTTTTTACATACTCAATCATTTAATAGGATTTTATAAATATCTATTATCTGTCTCACAGAATTCTCCCACGAAAAAGTACTCGCACACTTAGTTATTTTCGCAGAGTCCCATTCTCTACCCAAAGCATCTTTAATACTTATACCAAGCTCGTGAGGTGTTTTTGCTTTAACAATAATTCCACAATCAGTCTTGAGAACAAGTGGTACGATACCAACCTCTGTTGCAACTACCGGTTTGCCACATGCTAAAGCTTCTAGCAGTACTACTGAAGCACTTTCAATGCGACTGGATATGACAAAAAGGTCAGCGGAATTAATCCACTTCCCAACCTGATCATGAGGTTTAAATCCTACCAGAAACACCCTATCTTCCAATCTAAGTTTACTAATTAATTCTCTTAATTTATTACCTTGAGATCCATCACCAATAATGTAACATTCTATGTCAAATCCATTTTCGGTAAGTTCTCCTATTGCCTTAATTAGAATATCAAAACCTTTTACTTTTTCTAAATTCCCAACGGAAACACAGATTTTCCGTCCTGTATCAATTCCCAAATCTTTTCGAGCATTATCTCGACTCTGAGGGGAAAAATTCTCAGTAGAATACCCATTGTGAACTATGGAAATCTTTCTATCAGGAATATGAAGCTTTAATAAATGTTTCTTATTAAACTCACTTACGGTTAAAATCTTGTCTGCACTATTAATTATCTCCTGGATTTTCTCTCTCCAATAGTCATCCTTAAACGGTAATCGATAAACATCAAATCCATGCCCAGTAACTACCAGTGGAACATTATATTTTTCCTTCAATTTCATACCTACATACCCAGAAGACCAAATAAAATGAGAGTGAATAATATCGAATTTAATTTCTTGCTTACTTATAACTCTTGCGACTGACCTAAAATGTAAATCTCCAAGCCATCTATTCAAAAATCCAAACGGTAAATACCAAACAGGTGTTTTAATGACCTCTACATTTTGGGGTAATCCTCTAAGGTCGATTACAATCGACTCATCAAACACTTTTAACCACTTCATTGGTAAATATTTAATTATGCTAGAAATTGGTTTATACCGTACCAACACGTATACTTTATTAAAGTATTTCGCAGCTTCTTCAATAGGATCTTTTTGGAAACTATTGTACTTATGTACAATGTATAAAATATTCTTATCCTTAAGCACATTCCTGCTTTAATATTTTGACTATTTCCTCTGCAGCATGACCATTTCCTAAAATATTTGGAGTATAATTATACTTCTCTCCCTTCTTCATCGTTTCTACAAGGTTTTCAGGTGTACACAAGAAATTCATCTTTTCCTCTACCAATTCATGCCAAGCTGGATCGGGCATTAAAAGAAATGCTGGTTTCTTTGAAAAATAAGCTTCTCTTTGCACACCACCACTATCAGTAATTACACTACTACAGTGTTGTATTAAACCCATAAGACTAAGATAATCAATGGCCTCCATCACATCAATGTTCTCCAATAGTTTGGTTAGTCCAAATTTCTCAACCATCTTTTTACTTCTAGGGTGCATTGGGAAAATAACTCTTTTCTTTTTTGCTATTTCATTAAACACTTCCAGAATCTTTTTGTATGTCTTTTTATCATCTACATTATAATCCCTATGTATAGTAACTAGAACAAAATTATTATCCTTTAATTTAAGATCTTTGTATATGGAATAGTCAAAATCCTTTTTTGCTTGAAGGAATACATCATACATCACATCACCAGTATTATAAACACCACTGGTTATCCCCTCTTTTTTAAGATTCTTGACCCCAAGTTTAGAACAACAGAAGAGTAAATTAGCAACACGATCTGTTAATGTTCTGTTTATTTCTTCTGGCATATCTTTGGGTAACATTCTCACTCCCGCTTCTACGTGTGCTAGTTTTATCTTCAGTTTTGTTGCCACTATTGCACCTGCTAATGTTGTATTTGTATCACCATATATTAATATCACATCTGGTTTAATTTTTATCATAAGCTTCTCAAAAGCTACCATGATTTTTGCAGTCATTTCACCATGAAGGCCGGAGCCAACTTTCAAATTATAATCTGGAGCTGTAATATCTAAAGTCTTAAAAAAAACATCTGCCATATTATAATCATAATGCTGACCTGAATTAACTATAATTTCTTCTATCTTGGCTTTTCTTAGTGCTTTGTTAATAGCACTTTCTTTAATAAACTGTGGCCTTGCACCAATCAAAGATACTATTTTCATCAAAGGGATTTATATAATTTAACTAGTACTTTCTCTTGTTCTTCCCAATTGTATTTCTTTCTTGCTTTTTCTAAATTTGGTAAAAATCTAGTTTTTGTATCCATATCGAGCTTCTCAAATACATCTATTACTTCTTGATCATCTTCATAATTTACCACATATCCAACCCCACATCCATTTACAAACCTTTCCATCTCCGTAAGATCTGACACAATCATTGGTAATTTTGTCATAACATAATCGAAGAGCTTATTAGGTAAAGCAAAGTCATTGTTTTTAGATATATTTTCCAAAAGTAAAACCCCATAATCAGCAGATGCAACATATTTCATAAATAAATCAAGAGGAGCCCTATCATGTAAAAATATATTATCATCATTTTCTATAGATTCTTTTAGCTTTTCTATTTCATCCCCCCAAGTTAGTAATACTAAAGATAGTTTTTTGTTCTTACTTGAAGCTAGTCTAAATAATTCAATAAGCCTCTCAAGTCCACGCCCTTGCTTATAAATGCCCACATAAAATAGTATTACATTATCTTTAGGAATATTAAACTCTTTTCTTAAATAATCAGTTTTTTCGTATGTCTCAAATACAGAACAATTCATAATTAAGTAAGGCATATCAATCCCGTACATTTTCATATAATCCTTCCCAATAGATTTACTAACAACAATTATCTTGTCTGCAGAATAAATCATTTTTCTTTCTATGACCTTTGCACTCCATTTTAATATTGGATTGTTTATGTATATCTGTGCCTCTGTTTCGTGTTCATGACAATCATAAATTATTTTTGCATTCTTATTTAAAAAATTTTTAATAAAATATGCTGGAGGTAATGCATAAAGATCATTACAATGGAATATTTCCCCACTTTTATAATTCCTGAGTATATAAATCCAAAATCGGAGTAAGTTCCAAGGTAAGAATTTGACTCTTCCTACATTGATCCTTTTGACTGTTATACCTTCAATTATTTCCTGCTTAGGTAGATCTTTATCAAAATAAGTAGCAATTAGAGTTACATCATACTTATTCTTAACTAATGTCCTACACTCCTTAAGAACTCTGTTATCACTTACAAAGTCGTTGAAGAGAAGA
>Ga0209121_10005925_pt1 | contig 10893 bp, 8 predicted proteins | sample Cruoilmetagenom3_FD_187292 | JGI IMG/M metagenome (GOLD analysis project Ga0209121, IMG submission 187292) | Oil polluted marine microbial communities from Coal Oil Point, Santa Barbara, California, USA - Sample 3 (SPAdes) (version 2) | ecosystem: Environmental > Aquatic > Marine > Oil seeps ...
CTCAATCACTATGATCGCGTGCCAATGATCCGGTGTTGCACAATGCACCGCGTCGATATCATTGCGTGCCATAATTTCGCGGAAGTCATTGTAAGCTTTGCAGTCCTTGTTGCCGTACTTCTCGTCAATGCGGTTCTTCGACCACTCACGGACCTCTCTTTTCACGTCGCACATGGCGACGTACTGCACATCTCTGCGGCCCAAAAAGTTGCCCTGGTCTCCCTTGCCCATGTTGCCGATGCCAATTCCGGCCATCACGATACGGTTACTTGGCGCGGTGTTGCCGTCTCTGCCCATCACGGACGTCGGAATCAAGTAGGGCAATGCCAACGATGCCGCCGTTGCTTTCAGAAATGTTCTTCGACCATGAAATGTGCCACGGTCTTTCGTTAGTTTGCTCTTCTGGTTTGCCACGTGTTGTTCCTTTCCTTTGCGTTAGTTAGCATAATTGCTTTAAGCCATGTCGATTCTGAATCTTGCTTGCTTAATCAATATCGCGTGCGTTACATTTCTGGATTGCCTCTCTCCCCGCGACCGTCGCGAGGCTTCTGCTGATACTGATATGAATTTTGATTTTACAACCATTTGTAATGATTATACTCCCGAAGCAAGACAGATCAAGTGGAAAACACTCAAATTAAGCGCTTTTATCCTAAGCTTTTCCTTAACAAATCCTTGTGAAGCCAAAAGCATGTATGCTCTTGAATACGAGCCCGAGAAACTCATGGATTAGTCTGGCAAAGATTTTCCAGTTGTTTCCTTCCGAATACTTTGTAGACTCAATACCAATCCGTTCATCAGGGATTTTGCATAAGCCGTTGAACAAGTATGGATTATTAAGCAGGAAAGTTATAATCGTCTTCTGTCAGTAGAAACCAAAAAAATCTTATCATTAATATCTGTCATTTAATCATTGGATAAAAGGAGATGAAGCGATGAAAGAATTACTCACGAGCATTGCGATGCTGCTTTGTGTTGCTGCTCACGCAGGACAGAAACAAGCCGCTCAAGCCGAAAGTCCGCTGTATGATATGCAGGAATTACTCGACGCCGGCACGCTGGATGTTGAGGTGCTTGCGGAGTGGCACGTTGTGAAAGGCGCTGTTCCGACTCGCCAGAAACTGGTTACCATCCGTGTGGGTGAACTTTGGCAGGGACAGGACTACCGCATACCAGTGCGAATGATTGTACCGGCCAAAAGAAAGGCAAAAGGATTTCATCTCACCGGTGGCCATCAACTACGGCAGTTGGAGAAAGACGCCCGCCTTAAAGGAGTGGAAAACGATTTGATTGGCGGAGGCGTTGGCCTTGTTCAAACCATTGTTCAGGAACCAAGACAATTCGGGCAGGGTGAATTGGCCAAAGCGATGCGCGACCGATTTATCGAAACCCTTAATCCTCATTATTCCATACAGTATTGGGCCTGGCCTGCAACCCTTATGCGTGCCACCACCGCCGCCTATGCTGAAAAGGATCATTTTGAAAAAGGCAAGGTAGCTATGTCGGGCGGCTCGAAAAACGGCGCATCCCCCTCAATTGCTATTATAGAAGATAAACGCATGACCGCATTGCATGCAACGGTTTCCCCGATCTGGGAATCCCCTTTGCGTCTGTGCGACCGGAGGGCGTGGGATGAGTTGAGGGCATTCAACAAACGCCATGGTCAGGATTCTAAGCATGCCTTCCTGGGCGGAACATTTGGCCCGATCTACAATGCCGATGCGCTTAATGCCGGACATAGCTGGGAGGATATCCAACGTCTCGCTCTCTGTCTGGCCGACAATATCTTTATCTCAAGGAATCTTGAGGCGTTGAAAGTTAGAAATGTGGCCCTGTATTTCCATCCCGGAACCCACGACTTCGTCGCCTTTGACGTAGCCTGGGGAGGTCAGCATTATCCGCAAATCCCGGTATATCTGAAAGCCAACTCCGGCCACGGAAAGAAGAAGGGGCATCCTGCTTCTGAGAAGAATGAACAAAACAAGGCGGCCTTCCTTTTACAACATTTCTTCGGAGGCTTGGAACCAATGCTGGAACCCCCATCCGTAGATTATAAGGTGAACGGCAAGAAGCTGCTGGTTGCCGTGAAGTTTAAGCCCGGCTCAAAGGCAGAAAGCGGCCGCATCTGGTGGATTTACGACCGCGGCCCCAATGGCAGTGCTGCGTATATCCGGGAATTGTTCCCCGATGACCAATGGAAAGAGATGCAATACGATGCCGGAAAGAATGTCTGGGCAGTGGAGATAGACCTCAAAGCGAATACGTCGCACGTCGACTTCTTCAGCAACCACCGCAAAACGATACGGTACAAATCAAAGGACTACCCGACCTATATATCAAGCCCCTATACACAGGTACGGATAGTGATGGATTAATTGTGAACAAGTTGATGCCGGAAAAAGCAAAGGTCCATATTCCCGACCGTCGCCAAATGGCTCAGGTAGAGGCTGTAATTGATATGGTGACAACCTGTATCCAAAATGTCTCCACAGACACTGATTTTTCCCTGTCAAGTCCTGAAAAATGTTAGAGATGAACTTTTGCAAAATTGAAGTTAGGTGAAGGACGCATTTTTTTCTTATCATTATCGGATTCAATGAACGGCGCCAATTGGTGAGTGACACCGGCTGATACGTCGTAACGTGGATGCCTCAAAGGAAAATTTTTGTGTTATCAGGGATTTTAGTTGTATTACTGTATTTCGATCTTCCCTTAAAAAGCAGAGAAAGTATAATGGTTTTTGTTTGCAGGAATTTTGTTACCTGTCAGCGGATATGAAGATTAAATTGAGAGATTTGAAATGAGTCAATCAATAATGGGGCATAAAATCATTAAACTAACGTATGAGCTTATATGTGCGGTTGCGATTAGTTTTGGTTCAGTTATGGCAGATGAGCGCCCTAATTTTATTCTCTTAATGGGTGATGACCATGGTTGGGATGAGGTGGCATACAACGGCCATCCGCATTTAAGGACACCGGTTTTAGATAAGATGGCTGCTCAGGGATTAAGGTTGGACCGTTTTTATTCAGCTCATCCCTCTTGCTCGCCTACGCGCGGCAGTGTGATGACAGGCCGACATCCGAATCGGTATGGTACATTTGCACCCAATTGGTCGATTCGTCCCGAGGAAATCAGCATCGCTCATATTCTAAGTAAAGCCGGGTATGCTTGTGGTCACTTTGGCAAATGGCACTTGGGGCCGGTGAAGGCTGAGTCTCCTACGAATCCGGGAGCTATGGGTTTCGAGCAATGGCTTTCGCATGATAACTTTTTCGAGATCAATCCGACACTTTCACGTAACGGTGCGCCTCCCGAGAAATTTCACGGTGAGAGTTCACAAATCGTCGTTGATGAGACAATTTGGTTTATTAAAAAAGCAAAAGAGAACAAACAACCTTTTTTTGCAGTTGTTTGGTTTGGTTCGCCTCATGAACCTTATAGTGGTTTAGCTCAAGACCTTGCTCTTTATGACAACCTGCCCGCCGAATACGAAAAGCGTATAGTCACACTCACCTCAAATGAAACAGGACGTCCTGTGAAACGTCCTATGAACAAAGTACTGCGTGAACGATATGCCGAGATCACGGCTATGGATCGTGCTATCGGCAGTTTACGCGATTATCTTAAAGCACAGGAGCTGCGGCAAAATACGTTGCTATGGTACTGTGGTGATAATGGTGTTCCATCAAGTGGTCGAATCACTACGCCTTTCCGTGGACAAAAAGGAACGATGTACGAAGGTGGTGTACGTGTTCCAGGAATAATTGAATGGCCGGCACGGATTCGAGAGCCACGTGTCTCCAAAGTTAATTCGGTTACCAGTGATATGCTTCCGACGCTTTGTGAGTTAGCAGGTCAAACTTTACCGGTTCGACCATTGGATGGCATCAGCTTGAGACCTTTGATCGATGGTGAAATGCAGGATCGTCCCAGTCCTATTTTCTTCTGGAGCTTTAATACCGGCAGAGCATTCACACGTGATTCCAAACCATATATTGATCTTAAATTGCAGGAAGGTACAACGCCGCTGGTCAAAATGATGGCCGGTAAATACACTCGTACCTTCCGCAACTTTCATTATCCGGAAATATCAGAACAAGATTTTGGTGGAGTTCGCACGGTTTTAGGCAATCGCTACAAGCTTGTCATTGGGGCTCAATCGACAAAGCAATCAACTATTGAATTATTCGACCTAATTAACGATTCCGCGGAAGAACAAAACCTGATTGAATCGCACAAACAGATCGCTGAGAATATGAAAAAACAACTTCGTGATTGGCAGCAATCAGTACTCGAAAGTTTAACCGGCGTGGATTATAGATAGCTATTATCAGGCTGCGAGCAATAATGACTCGTCCAATAGATTCAGGTATCAAGAAAGGAAAATTCAAGTTGAAGAAGTTCATCACGATATTCGTTACTGTTCTCTTACATATCCTGCTCACAACTACCTTAGCAAGCGAACGTCCCAACATTGTCCTCATCATGGTAGACGATTTGGGTTTCGCTGATTTGGGATGTTATGGTTCCGAGATCAAAACACCGAGGTTGGATACTCTCGCGGCGAACGGATTGCGATTTACCCAGTTCTACAATACCGCGAAGTGCCACTCATCGCGTGTTTCGCTGATGACCGGGCTTTATTGTGACCAGGCCGGCAGCACCCAGCTTAGCCGCGGTGCTACTATCGCGGAAGTCCTTTCCAAAGCAGGATATTTCACTGCGATGGTCGGCAAGTGGCACCTCAGCAAGCAGCCTACCGATTTTGGTTTCCAACGCTACTGGGGTCATCTGTCCGGTTCTACCAATTATTTTACCGGTGACAACACTTTTCGTCTTAATGGCGAAAAGTGGGATGTTCCCGCAATGCTGAACGGCCGTCCCTTCTATACGACGCACGCAATTGCCGATTTCGCAATAGAGTTTCTCGAAGAGGCCACGAGTTCAGATAAGCCGTTTCTACTCTACGCGGCCTTTAACGCTCCACACTATCCGTTCCATGCGCCGAAAGAAGAAGTTCGGAAATACGACGGTCGCTACGATTGCGGCTGGGATGAGCTCCGCATCGAAAGACATCGGCGCCAACTCGAATCAGGCCTCTTGCCGGCGAAGTGGAAGCTCAGTCCAAGGCCAGAACACGTTCCTGCATGGAACACGTTGAGTGCTGAAGACCGCCGATGGGAAGCGGATCGTATGGAAGTCTTTGCCGCGATGGTTGATGTTGTCGATCAAAGTATCGGCCGGCTGGTAGATTTCCTGAAGGACAAGGGCATCTTCGACAACACATTGATTCTATTCTGTTCGGATAACGGGGCCTGTCCCTTCGAACGCACTTCCGGCCGATATCTCAAGCCGTGGGATTCCAAATCCTACTGGACCTACGATGCCAGTTGGGCCCATGCCTGTAACACGCCCTTCCGGTTGTACAAACAGAATCAGCACGAAGGCGGTATTTCTTCGCCCTTAGTCATCCACTGGCCCGATGGGCTCAAAACTGAGCGCGGGGCCATCACCCACCAGCCCGGACACATTATCGACTTCATGGCGACCTTTATCGAACTGGCCGGTGCGACCTATCCTAAAAAAATTGGAGACCGTCGTATGGATCCGCTCCAGGGCAGGTCGCTATTGCCGATTTTCCGCGGTGAAACTCGCCAACCGCATGAGACTCTATATTTCCACTTCGGCACTGATCGCGCGTTGCGTCAGGGCCCGTGGAAGCTTGTCTCAGCAAAGTTGGGAAAGTGGGAGCTTTACAATTTGGACGAAGATCGCACGGAGTTGGATGATCTTTCCGGACAAAAATCCGAGCGAGTCGCGGCGATGGAAAAGGAATGGTTTCGAATGGCAGAGCACATCGACCGGCTCAAAGGTCGTGCCCTGGTACCGGTTGGTGACAGCGTCAAATCACTCAGCTTCCGTAAGGACACCAGTTCCGGATCGGTCAAGAAGGAAAACCGGAACAAGAAGAAGTGAACAATCCACTTAGGTCTTGGAATTTCGTTCTTTGTATCTATGGCCCTTGCTTTAGTCTCAGCGCGGCCGCCCTGAAGTTATCTCTTGCCTGTTGTGTAAGTTTCGTGTTCCGATAGGCCGATGAATAGACGTCGACAGCTTTTTCCGATTCTCCCCTTCGTATGTAAATTGTGGCGAGTAACGCGTAGGCATCAGCGTACGGAACATTTCGACTGATCATGTTGCCCAGGACAGTAATAGCCTGTTCGACCACACCTCCCTGGAATAAGTAGAACGCATAAGTATAGCCGTACCTTCCTTCGTCGGGACGCAGCAGATAAGCTTTCCGGCACCATTGCAGCGATTCGGAAGGTTGATCAGATGCCAAAAGGATGCCTAGGTTGTAAGCGGCTGCAGCCGAGTTCGGATCGGCCATCAGTGCAGAGCGGAAGGCTTTCTCCGCATCTTTGGGTCGTTTCACCTCTCCGAGCAGCATTCCGAGATTAAGGTGCAGGGCCGCATTGTTCGGGTCAAGGGCGATGGCTTTGCGGAAAGACGCTTCGGCTTTGTCATTATGGCCCATAGAATTATGGACAAATGCAATGTTCACATAAGGCGGCACGAAGTCCGGCCGCAATTTGATGGCCGTCTGATATGAAGTTAGAGCTTTTTCATGGTCGCCGCGTTGGATATGAAAATTTCCTAGGTTATAGTGAGACGCGTAATCATCAGGGTGGGCCTGGAGCGCTTTCAGCAGTTCTGTGGTGGCGAGTTTAACCGACGCCTGATATTCACCTGGAAGCTGTTCGACGCCAATGGCGGACAATCCAGTGGCCGCTCTTATACGCACCAGACGATATTCATCGCATGTCGCTTTGGCCAGGGCTCTGACCGATTCAGCGGTGACGTATCCATCCAGCGTCTGGGCTGCGGCGGCTCGAACTAAAGGAGAAGTATCCTCTTGAAGAACTTTGATAATCACCGGCCATTTTGCCTGTGACTCATAGCCACTCAGCAAGCGAAGCAGCGACGTGGCAACAATTTCATCCCGGCCTTCTGAACTTACGTACTCAAGGATTGCATCCTGCCGATCCCAGTTTCCACGTCGAGCTTCATCCACAAGACTTGCCTGCTCGAGTATGGGGCGCTGGTAGTCTTTCTCATGCCACTTCTTGACATAATCGTCTGCCCAGGTAGCGTCTTCGTCTTCGTGGCAGATGTTGCATGCATTGGGAGATTTGTACTTAAGTGTCGACGCGGGCATGGGCGGCCGCATGGAATGATCGCTGCGAGTCATTCGGGCAAATTCCGTTGTGGGCATGTGGCAGAGAATGCATTTGCTGCCTGTGCTGTTCGCATCGTGATGCGTGTGTTCCGCAACGTTCTCGACTCTTTCCTGATGACACGGCAGGCAGGATGCGTTTGGATTCTCCGCGTTCATGAATCGATACCGCCCGCTGGATGTATGGCAATGAGTACAGTCCAACTGTCCGGATTTGACACACGGGCTCAAAAGCCAGGTGGTCATTGTGTAGTTCTCTCCCAGGTCCCGCCCATCCGGATAGAAATCGGGATGTTCCAGGGTTATTAAATCGAAATGATCGAAGTACCGGTCGCCCGGCTCGAACGATGCACTGACCGGGCTCATCTTGGCGTGGCAGGAATTGCACATTGCGTTTGTCTGCTCGGTCGAAAAGCTTTTTGTACTGATGATCCGGAGATCCTCAGGTTTTTGGCCGGCTTTGGTTGATCGGCAGATGTCCACGTGTTCTTGTCCCGGGCCGTGGCAGGCCTCGCAGTTGATACCCGGCTCAGCCCATCTCGTGCGATAAGTGTCGGCGCTCAAGTCATAGTTTTTTGCAAGTTGACTAACGTGACAACTATAACAGGACGTGTTGAAGGTGTATGCGGAATCTGTCCAGTGCAACGGTGCATCGCTTTCAGTGCCTGGAAAATGGCGAACGCCGCTGGCGGCCGTATCGAACCATTCTTTTGTTCGAACGTCATAAGCTAACGGCAAAGTCTGGAGACGCCCACGTTCGGTCGGAGTCAAAAAGTAGTAGATATTCCTGCCGCCCATGACGTGCGCAATGCGGTGCCGCTTCCGGCTATCGGGTGTCTGCTCGAGAATCCAGTTTTCTTTTCCCTCTATGCACGGGAGGTAGACGGTTTTGCCAATCCGGACAGGAGTGTAGGTGGGTGTTAGATTCTGAATCGCGAAATCGGACGTATAGGGCTGCATCGCCAGGCCATGGTGTGACGTTGACCATAATTCATAGAATTCCTGGTGGCATTCGCGGCAGCTTCTCGATCCTGCAAGGACCTCACTCGGCGGCGATGAGAAATGCAGTAGCACGGCGGCCAACAGAATCAGTCCCATCAGTCCTAAACCTATCCATAAGGATACAGCCAGTCTTTTCATTACTGATTCCCATCTTTCATCAATTTATATTATATCTATCAGGGATTGGTTAGATTCGGCGCCCACATAGCAGGCCGAAGTTCAGGAGTTTTGCCAGAGTCTGGGAACGTTTGGTTAACAGCTTTGCGCAATTGCCTGGAGAGCCGGTTGACTGTCTCTGCGTACGCAGGTTTTCCGGCGAGATTTCTCAGTTCAGGCGGATCATCGTCATGGTCATAGAGTTCGCGGCCTTGTTTGCCCTGTGCCCATTCCGTGTAACGCCATCGCGGCGTGCGCAGACTATAACCAAAGAAACGGGTACCTTGTCTTCTATTACTCCAGCGCGATACTTGGGTGACAGCCCAGCCGCGACCCGTAGCTGAGGGATCTTTTAGCATGGGCACTAAGCTCTGACCCTGCAGGTTCTCTGGTGTTTTGACGCCGCAGAGTTCGGCGAGTGTCGGATACAGATCAATGAGTCCTACCGGATCTCCGGCCACGCCGCCTTTCGCACCTGTCTTGGGGGCGGCGATGATCATAGGCACTCGAGCACTTTCCTCAAACACGCTCATTTTCTGCCACAATCCGTGTTCACCCAGGTGATAGCCGTGGTCGCTGGTAAATACGACGATAGTGTTTTCTGCCAGGCCCAGCCGGTCCAGCGCATCGAGAACACGACCGACCTGGGCATCCATGAACGTAGTGCTGGCATAGTAAGCCTGAACGCACTGGCGGCGCAGCTCGTCTGTCAGCTTATCCTGTTCTTTCTTGTAACTGCCCAGCGCAGGTGAGGGCAGATCGGCCTGGTCCTCCTTCACACCCTGAACCACAGGCATCTCTTTTTCGGGATAGCGATCAAAGTAAGGCTTTGGGGACACATACGGCGTGTGCGGGCGATAGAACCCGACAGCAAGGAAGAACGGGCGGTTCGTTTGCCGTGCGCAACGCTCCAGAACCCACTCGGCATCGGCGGCGAGCAGCCCATCAGTATGGTACTGGTCACTTTTGGGCGAAGCATACCAGCTTAGTGTCCCGCCGAACTGCCCGGGCTTGAGACTGAAAATGTGTGGCTCCTCTTCCAAGCGGTCGCAGCCTGCCGGATTAAGCTCCAGCTCCCATGAGCCCGGATCATCGTGTCCGTTTGTGCCGATGGATTTCGGAACGTTATAATGATATAGTTTGCCGATCCGGCTTGCAAAGTATCCTTCGAGCCGGAAAGCCTGTGGCAAACTATGATGCGAGGGAATAGTCTGACGAAAAATCTGTGAGTTCCTTAATATCCCTGTAGTGTTGGGATGCAGGCCCGTGAGCATTGAATTCCGGCTGGGTCCGCATAGCGGGAACTGGCAGTAGGCCCGTTCGAATCGCACGCCACGCTCGGCCAGCCTGTCAAGATTGGGCGTTTTAACCAGCGGATGGCCATAACAGCCAAGTGAATTGTTCAGGTCATCTGAGATCAGGAAAAGAACATTCGGACGCTCCGTTGCACGGGCATGGCTGTGTAACGTCGAGAGAATCACAACTAACACCAACATCCATCGAGAAAGTACCGAACTGCTGGAACAAATGAATTGAATAAGAGTTTTCGATTCCATATCAACAATTTGCATCTGAAATTCTAAGCTATTTGTCACGGTTAACTCTCCTTCGTTTTTCTGTATTCACAATACTTTGGTAATAGTTGGTTAAGATAATTAACCTAAATTGTCTCTATCGTCAATAGCGTAAATGATAAGTAAAACCTTAGGCCAGACGGGATTGTCCGGCTGATTCAGTGTAGTTTATCTTTGCTCACTCTCCAGAATATCTCCGCGCATGCTGATTTTACCCGAAGTGAGCCCAACAACATGTTATTTTTTGGCTATATAGTGGCTTTTTAGAAACGTCATCGTATTCAATGAACAGAGTCAAAAAGAGAACTGACAAATCTTTCAATCTGCCAGCCTCTTGAATGTTCCGGGGAATAAAACCGTTGGATCGGCTACCTCCAACCATGAATGGGACCACAGTGACATCTAGCCTACGGATCAAAAAACTATTGCTTTATTGAATCGTAAACTGCTTGTCTGTTTTCTTCGGGTATCTTCACTTTGTTAAAAAAGGTCATCCCCAGGAATCGATCATTTTTCTTAAAATATTCCTTGCCCCATTTAATAATGTTCTTAATGTATTCCGGTCCCTTGGGTGGAAGTTTATAATGTAGCGGCATATCACGTCGGATCGTCGTGTGCAGATAAAATTTCAGCGGAGCCAAATGATCAATCACTTTCTCAATCATTTCTGGTTCCTTATCCCGATTTCTGCCTTCGCAATACGGCATAACGAAATCGAAGCCGACCTGCGCCAATGTCTGAGTGCGATGGCCCCGGTTATCCTGAAATCCGACAATATTGCCGTCAGTCACCGGCACGCCGGTATAAAAACCATATTTAAAATTGAGACTGTAGCATCATTACAGAGTTTCCTTCTATCCTGCTTTTCGTTTTTCACCGTTTCTGCTCCAATGTAGCGTGCTTATAGTCATCTTCAGTCCA
>Ga0209121_10005926_pt1 | contig 10892 bp, 8 predicted proteins | sample Cruoilmetagenom3_FD_187292 | JGI IMG/M metagenome (GOLD analysis project Ga0209121, IMG submission 187292) | Oil polluted marine microbial communities from Coal Oil Point, Santa Barbara, California, USA - Sample 3 (SPAdes) (version 2) | ecosystem: Environmental > Aquatic > Marine > Oil seeps ...
ACGTTGGGTCACTTGATAGCACACTCTATGCAATAAATCCCGATGGCAGCCTAAAATGGGAATTTACCACAGAATGTTGGGTAATTTCATCACCGGCAATTGGTGATGATGGCACAATCTATGTTGGCTCCAGCGATAGTACATTCTATGCAATAAACCCTGATGGCAGCCTAAAATGGACATTTACCACAGAAAATTGTGTGGAATCGTCTCCAGCAATTGGTGATGATGGGACAATCTATGTTGGTTCATGCGATAACAATTTATATGCAATAAACCCCGATGGCAGCGAGAAATGGGTATTTACTACAGGATGGGATGTCTGCTCATCACCGGCAATTGGTAGTGATGGGACAATCTATGTCGGGTCGTATGATAACAATCTTTATGCTATAATGGATGATGGCAGCGAAAAATGGGTATTTCCCACAGGAAACTGGGTTCGTTCATCCCCGGCGATTGGTGATGATGGCACAATCTATGTCGGGTCTGATGATAACAAGATTTATGCGATAAATCCCGATGGTACACAAAAATGGGCGTTTACTACGGGGGATTGTGTATATTCATCACCGGCAATTGACAGTGATGGGATAATCTATGTTGGGTCCGATGATAACAAACTTTATGCGATAAATCCCGATGGTACACAAAAGTGGGCTTTTTATACAGAGGGTGAAGTGTGGTCATCACCGGCAATTGGTAGTGATGGAACAATCTATTTCGGGTCATATGATAGCATAGTCTATGTAGTAAGTCCTGGTGGCAGCCTAAAATGGAAATTTACCACAGGAAAAGAAGTGTGGTCATCTCCAGCAATTGGTAGCGATGGTATAATCTATGTAGGCTCGCGGGATGGAACGTTTTATGCAATTTATGGAACAGGTAACCTGGCTAATACACCATGGCCAATGTTTCATCACGATTTGAGACATACCGGGAAAAAGTAGAAGGGGTTTGGTCTGAAATATGAGACTCTATTGTCTAGATTGCAATCCCAAATAAAATTTTATTGACAAATGTAATTTTTTTCTGTATTATGTAATCATATATGGAAAAGATGCAGATTGTTTTGACAGGAGGCGCGGGTTTTATAGGGTCACATTTGACTGGATTCCTTATTGGAAAAGGACATTCCGTCATTGTGCTCGATAATCTCATTACAGGCAGAAAGGCGAATATTGAATCATTCATTGGGAATGAGAATTTTGATTTTATAGAGCAGGATGTAACAAAATCTATTGATATAAAAGGGAATGTTGATTTTGTTCTCCATTTTGCGTCCCCTGCCAGTCCCATAGACTATTTGAAATACCCTATTCAGACACTAAAGGTGGGAGCCCTCGGAACACTTAACACACTCGGACTCGCCAAGAAGAAAAAGGCGGTGTTTCTCCTTGCATCTACATCCGAGGTATACGGAGACCCTCAGATTCATCCCCAGGCCGAGGATTACTGGGGGCATGTTAATCCGATTGGTCCAAGAGGGGTATATGATGAGGCAAAAAGGTTTGCAGAGGCTCTTACAATGGCATACCATAAATACCATAATATAGATACGAGAATAGTTAGAATTTTTAATACATTTGGGCCCAGAATGAGACCCGACGATGGAAGGGTTGTCCCAACCTTTATTATGCAATGTTTAAGGGGTAAACCACTCACGATTTTTGGTTCAGGCAAACAGACCAGAAGTTTCTGTTATGTATCTGACCTCGTAGAAGGAATTTACAAACTTATGTTGACGAATTACCATTATCCGGTGAACCTTGGTAATCCGAAAGAACTAAGTATAGAAGGACTTGCTAAAAGTATCCGTGAAATTACCGGTAAGAAGGTCGAAATCGTAAGGAAGGAACTCCCTGAGGATGACCCGAAGTGTAGAAAACCCGATATAACAAAAGCGAAGGAATTGCTTTCCTGGGAGCCAGAGGTTGATGTAATGGATGGTTTGCGAAAAACTGTTAAATGGTTTAAGGATACCTCAAACATAGGAAATAATGAATAGCCGTGTTCTTGTAATTATACCCACATATAACGAGAAGGAAAATATAGAAAGGATTATTGAGGCTATTTTAAAGATTTGTCCCTCCTGTGATGTGCTTGTTGTCGATGATAATTCTCCCGATGGAACAGGTTCAATTGTTAAATCGATTCGACGGAGAACGGAGAGGGTTCATCTCATAGAAAGGAAGAAAAAATCAGGTTTAGGAACGGCTTATATAGCAGGTTTCAGGTTTGGTCTAAAGGAGGGATACGACTATCTTTTTGAAATGGATGCAGATTTTTCCCATTACCCGGGAGATATACCAAGGTTTCTGAAGGCAATAGAAAAAGCTGACCTTGTTATAGGTTCAAGATACAGTAAAGGTGTAAGCGTTGTAAACTGGCCCATTTCCAGACTTCTTTTAAGTTATTTTGCCAATCTTTACGCAAGAATTATAACAGGTGTTCCTGTAAAGGACCTGACTGCTGGATTCAAATGTTTCAGGAGTAAGGTTATAGGATCTATTAACCTCGATGATATCACTTCAGACGGATACGGTTTTCAGATAGAGATGAATTACTGGGTTTATAGAAAAAGATACAGAATAAAAGAGATTCCTGTCATATTTGTCGATAGAAGATCGGGTGAATCGAAGATGTCCAAGAGAATTGTCTGGGAAGCATTCTTTTTGGTTTTAAGGTTGCGGATTTATAGTTTTCTACGAATCAAGAAATAGCAACAACCAGGTTTTTTACATGGTATTTCTCACTTAATATACCGATAATACAATAATGAAGATAAAGAAATTTCTCAATTCAAAAGAGGGAATAGAGCTATCCATTATTATTGTGAATTTTAACAGTGTAGAATTTATCACAAGATGCCTTAATTATATACTGAAAAATAAGCCAAAAACCTCTTTTGAAATTATTGTCGTAGATAACGATTCAAAGGACAATTCTGTTGGCATAATAAGAAAAGATTTCCCTGAGGTAAAACTTATCGAGAACAGTTCAAACTTCGGATTTTCCTATGCAAACAACCAGGGGATTGTTCGGTCTAATGGCAGATATATTCTGATTCTAAATCCCGATACGATAGTAACAGCAGGTGCTATGGATACATTAATAAATTTTATGAGAGTGCATCCCGATGCAGGTGTTGCAGGTGCAAAAATGCTCAATTTCGATGGGAGTATCCAGTATTCCTGTAGGCGATATCCGACACTGCTTAATGTTTTTTTTGGGCGCCAATCCTTTTTTACCAAATTTTTCCCATACAACAGGATTTCAAAAAGGTATTTGATGATGGATGAGGATTACTCTAAAAACATGGAGGTAGATTGGGTCTTTGGTGCGAGTATGCTCATCAGGAGAAAAGCGATTGAGGATGTCGGTATATTTGACGAGGACTATTTCATCTTTGTTGAAGATACCGATTTATGCTACAGGATGATGGAAAAAGGCTGGAAGATATATTTTGTTGCTGATGCAGTTATCTTTCATCATCTTGGGGTAACACGAGACCGATATTGGAAAATTACCCTTCCTAATCATAATATCGGTATGTTTAAGTTTTTCCAAAAGCGTTATAAACCAAATCCGTTGATACAATTCTTGCTCTTTGCAGGACTTTCCCTGAGATTGCTTGTGCTCGTTTTTATAAAAACAGTAAATAGTTTTTTAGGATCATAATGCTGAAAGAAAAGGTAGAGATTTCGCTTTTTTTCTATATCGTCATAGATATTTTTGTGATAATAGCATCTTTTTTTGTATCCTTCTATATAAGGGCTCTCTTTTTTACGGAGATAGAGATCAGAGCGGCGTGGAATTTAGGAAGCTACCTCTGGTTTTTGTGGCTTGTTATTCCATTATGGATTATCCTGCTTCTTTTTGAGAAAGCATATTTCTCGCTCGAGAGGAAAAACTTTAGAGAACTTATTCTACCTACAGCAAAAGCGGTTTTTGAAGGGTTGCTTATTATCCTGACGGTGCTCTTTTTTGCAAAAATTTTTGCCAAGAGCAGACTTTTCTTTGTAATTTTTGGTCTATTTAATATTTCCTTTTTGCTTTTGATTAGATGGCTTATATCATTTACACAGGGAAGGCTTTTCCATAAACAACTCTTTTATCATAGTGTCCTTATGGTTGGGGCTGGTAAAAATGCGAGGAAACTGAGTCAATTTTTTGAGACACATTCACAGTGGGGAATAAGGGTAGAAGGGTTTGTGAAGGTTGGAGATGAGACGGTCAATGTTGATAAAGATAGGGTTATTGGCTCTTTTAAGGAACTATCGTTCCTTCTTCGTTCATTACCCATTGATTGGGTTATTTTCACATTGCCTTTTGAGAAAAGAAAACTTATGATGGAAGGGATTAAAACCTGTAAGAAATTAGGTGTTCTTGCTTCCTGTCCAATCACCGATTTTTTCCCTTCTGAAAATACTTTTTTCAGTTTAGAGGTTTATAATAATATTCCTCTTCTCAGTTTCAGAGCCACAACGGTAAGAAAATGGGAACTACTGGTGAAGGGGCTCTTTGATAGGTTTTTTTCTTTTTTCCTTTGTATATTACTTTTACCCCTATTCGTCGCAGTGGCAATCCTTATAAAACTGGGTTCAAGGGGTCCTGTTTTTTTCAAGCAGGTGCGCTGTGGAGTAAATGGAAGGAGATTTACATTTTATAAATTCAGAACGATGGTTGAGGACGCAGAAAAAAGAAAGCAGGAGGTTGTACATCTAAATGTTAAAAAGATCGTTTTTAAGATTACAAATGACCCGAGGATTACAAGAATAGGAAAAATTTTAAGGAAGACAAGTATCGATGAACTTCCTCAGTTATTTAATGTGCTGAAGGGCGATATGAGTTTTGTTGGTCCAAGACCACCCATTCCAGAAGAGGTAGAATTGTATGAGGATTGGCAGAGAAGAAGACTCTCTATGAAACCTGGTCTGACCTGTTTATGGCAGGTAAAAGGGAGGGCTGAAGTGGATTTTGATGAATGGATGAAACTTGACATTGAATATATCGATAACTGGTCTTTAGGGTTCGATATAAAAATTTTATGTAGAACAGTTCCTGCTATATTAACTACGAAGGGGGCTTTTTAAATAATGAAAAAAATTTATATTCTCTTTTTTCTTTTCTTTTTGTATCTTTGTATAGAACCGTTGTACGGAGATGGTTTTAAGAACTGGTTCAATACAAATTATGTTACTGATATGACTGCTGTAGGTGATAATATTTTTATCGGGAGTACAAAAGGGTTCATTATCTTCACTCCTTTTGATAGCAGTTTTATCATACTTAACAGAATAGACGGATTACTTGAGGATAATGTCAACGGTCTTGCAGCCGATAGTTCGTATATATACCTTTTTGCACCTTCGGGGATTACTATTCTCTCCGTTGATACGACAAGGCTCAAGAATATCTCTACATCCTTTTCCAATATAGAGGGAGAGCCCCTAACGGGATTGTTACGGGGTGATTCACTTCTCCTCGGAACTACCCAATATCTCTATATCTGGGATACGGATGGGGAGCCTTTTTATACATCGTGGAATGCACAATCCTATAATTTCAGGAATTACCGTATTAACACCATCTTCTGTAAGAATGACACTTTCTATTTTGGGACGGATGGCGGAATATGCTGTGTTCCCCATAGCAGCTTTTCGGATACGACGGAATGGATCTGGAATGGTCAAACAGAGGGTCTTCCCTGCGATACCGTAACATCGGTCGTTTTCCATAATGGAGCACTCTGGATAGGAACCGAAAATGGGATTGCATCCGGAGATATGAATAATTGGATATTGAGAAATACAGGACTTCTATCACGGAAGATAAAGAGGCTCTTTTCAGGAGAAATGCTCTGGTCTGCCACGGATAATTTCCCGCACTACTGGGTCGATTCATTATCAGAATGGGTATCTGTGGAGCAAGGTTTAGGTATAAGGAGAATAAGAGGTATTTGTAGTGATACCAACGGAAGGGTATGGATTGGAATAGATGGTGATGGTATCGCATTTCTCGATGATACCCTCTGGAATACTATTAGATTACCGGGACCATCCAGCAGTAATTTTTCCGATATTAGCATAGACAAAAATGGTGATATCTGGGGTGTACATTACGGTGGTTTTGTCTCAGAAAAGAGGGGAAAAACAATAAGCCATTTCTGTAAAGGGAGTGGGGAATGGGAGGTATTAAACGATACAAACGAACTTGCTATACCAGGAGCGATAAGATGGGTTGATGTGGATAATAATAACAACAAATGGTTTGGAATCTGGCATTTAGGAACCAATAAGGATATTATTAAACTCTCAGAAAATGGGGAATGGGATTCCCTTTCATTGCCTGTCTCTGGTGTTGTCGGTTCACAATTCATTGATTCAAAAGGGAATAAATGGTTCTCAAGTTTTTCAAGTTCTGTTTGTAAACTCTTACCCGATGATTCCACCTGGCGGGTTTATACCGATGAAAACTATCTTAATTATATTGCTGCCTTTGCAGAGGATAATTCGGGGAATATCTATTTTGGTTCTGCACAAAAAGGGCTCACTGTTTTAAGAACAGACAGTTCATGGTTAAGAATCGGTGGTCTTCCCTCAGAAGCGGTTTTCGACCTTGCTTTTGACAAAAATGGTGACCTGTGGGTTGGAACCGCTGGCGGTATTGCTGTTGTAAGGAATTTTGTTACAATCAATCAATACCAAAGCAGTTCATCCGGTTTGCTCGGTGATGATATTATGGATATCTATGTGGACTGGAAGGGAAACAGATGGTTTTTAGTAGGGAATAAGGGTGTTTCCGTTCTTTTGTATAACAACATCTGGGATTCATTAACCACGGGTGATGGACTTGCTTCAAATCTTATTATCGATGACCTCGATGGACTTGCATTCGATATAGAAAAAGGTTATCTGTGGATTGCTACAAAGGATGGTATAAGCAGGTACGAGACAGGGGTTGTGGCTGACAGTGTAGAGATAGACAATATCGGTGTTTACCCTAATCCCTTTATTCCACAAAAGCACCATTTGATTACATTTAGCAGGGTTCCGGATGATGCAAGAATCTATATCTATTCCATTTCCCTTAAAAGGCTCAAAACCATAAAGAATGTTGAGGAATCGACACATAGAGCCTTCTGGGATGGTAAAGATGAAAATGGAAAATCTGTTGATTCGGGGATTTATATATTTCTGGTTGTTGAGCCGAGTGGCAATAAAAAGAGCGGTAAAATAGCGGTTATACGATAGCGGAAGAATCGCAACCCTCTTTATCTATCGGACGTTGCGGAGGAGGGAGAAGATACCGAGTGCTATTAATGCGATGCCCGCTATTATTGCTCCCCAGATACCAAGAAGAGAAAGGGTGGTAACGATGACAGCTGCAATGATTACACCCGAGAAGATAGAGATTAAAGCATTATGAAATTTGATATCGAAGAGGAATGCGGCAATGGAGCCTGTCCATGCACCAGTAACGGGAAGAGGGATGGAAACAAAAAGCATAAGACCAATAGATTTATATTTCTCTACGACTATACTTCTACTTCTCGTGTGTTTAAATAACCAATCAAAGAAAACCTTGAAAAACTTGAACCTGCTTAGAAACCTTGAAAAAGGACCGAGGAAAAGTAGTAAGGGGAAGACAGGAATCATATTTCCTAATAGTGCCAGGGGAACAACGATAAACCAGGGTAAGCCAAAAAGATTTATACCGATGGGGATACCTCCCCTCAGCTCGAATACAGGAAGCATCGATACGATAACAACAGCAAAAAAGGGATGAATGCCCTTACTGGTAAGTGAATGGAGAATCTGCTCTTTCAGTCCACCTTCATTACCATTTAGAGTAGAGAGGAGAAAAAGAAGTAGATAGATTGTAAATAAGATTATTACTAAAGATTTTCGTTTATAGTTCAAATGTCTTATTTCAGTCTTGTAGTCTTAACAGCTTACCACACCGAGTGCAATGGAGTTTAATTTTGTTTCCGTATCGTCAGCCCTTGATAACATAACAACAGGTGCCTTTGCACCGAGAATTATCCCGGCTGCTTTGGCATTCCCTAAGTATATCAAACCCTTTGCAGAGATGTTACCTGCTGCGATGTCGGGGACAACGAGGATATCAGCATCGCCTGCGACTGCACTTTTTATACCCTTTTTTTCACTCGCTTTCTTTGATACGGCAAGGTCTAAAGCAAGTGGACCATCTAAGAGAATTTTACCTAACTGTCCTCTTTCACCCATCTGTTTGATAACGGCAGCATCAACGGTCTCCTGCATATCCGGGTTTACCACCTCCACTGCTGCGAGTATTGCTACCTTTGGTTTATCTATCCCGAGTGCTTTTGCAAAATCCGATGCATTTTTGATTATATCGATTTTTGTTTGTATGTTCGGTTTTATATTCATACCCCCATCCGTGAATTGGAGGAGTTTATGATAACCCTTTGTTTCGAGGATTGCAGAATGACTCAATGTTCTACCTGTTCTTAATCCCATCTGTTTATCGAGCACCCCTTTCAGAAAGGTAGAGGTTTTTACCATCCCTTTCAGTAGAATATCCCCATCTCCTGAACGGATGATTTCAACAGACCTCCTGACCGTCTCTTCAACACCTTTTATATCTTCAATAAATTTTTCGTCTATATCGATACCTGCAGTTTCACCGATAGCAAGTATTTTCTCCTTATTCCCAACAAGTAGGGGGGAGATAAGTCCCTCTTTTGCAGCAATCATAGAAGCCTCGAGAGCGGTTTTATCTTCTGCACAGGCGACGACGAGTTTCTTTAACGTCCCTTCTTTTGCTTTTTTCTTTAATTCCTCAAATGTTTTTATCATTTTTGATACCCCCCTACACTATTTTTTTTAATGTTTCAACGAGAAGTTTGTTTTGTTCGCTCCTGCCAATGGTAACCCTGAGAAATTCAGCCATTCCGTAGTTTGCAAGTGGTCTGATAATAATTCCCCTTTTTTGCAATTCCATAAATACCTTTTGTGCATCCTTACCTATCTTAAAGGTAATAAAATTTGTTGACGAAGGTATGTAGGATATGCCCATTTCTTCAAAAGCATTTGTAAGGTATTCTTTTCCCTCTTTATTCACCTTTAGTGTTCTTCTTATATGTTCTTCATCATCAAGTGCCGCAAGTGCTGCAGCCTGGGCGAATCTGTTGACATTAAAAGGAAGCCTTGCCTTCCCGACGGTTTGGATAATTTCTGGGGATGCTATACCGTAACCAATTCTTAGACCTGCAAGTCCGTACATCTTTGCAAAGGTTCTCAGAACAAGAACATTTTTTCCTTGTTTTACGAATTTTATTGAATCGGGTAGTTGGTCCTTTTCTACAAATTCGTAGTATGCTTCATCGAGTATAATTATGATGTTATCTGGCACAGAGCAGATGAAATTCCCTATTTTCTCTTTTGGAATCTTTGTGCCGAGTGGGTTGGCAGGATTATCAATATAGATAATCTTCGTATTATCTGTTATTGCATCCTTTATTGCATCGAGGTTATGTGTATAATCCCTCTCTGGAATTCCCTTGAACTTTGCACCCATCAACTTTACGGAAATCTTTGCAAGAGCAAATGATCTATTTCCAGCTATGAATTCATCTTCAGGGGAAAGGTAAGCCATAGCAGTAAGCATTATGAGTTCAACGGAGCCATTACCAACAATTAAATTTTCCCTTCCAACATCGAGATGTTTCATTAAACCTTTTTTTAAGTAAAAACATTCATTATCAGGATAGATATTTGTCTTTCCCAATTCCTTTTTGATTGCTTCTATTGCTTTAGGGGATGGACCGATAGGGTTTTCGTTCGATGCAAGTTTCTGAATCTCTCCTTTAATACCTAACTCCCTTTTTAATTCTTCTATGGGTTTACCCGGAATATAAGGTCTAACTTCGGCTAATGCCTTTCTTGGTTTTACAGACATCTTCCCTCCCTATTTTTTTATTACCACGAGTTTAATATCCGTCATTTCCTCTATTGCATATTTTAGCCCTTCCCTTCCCATCCCACTCTTTTTCACACCACCGTAAGGCATCTGGTCAACCCTGAATGTAGGATAATCGTTTACTATCAATCCGCCCACATCTATTCTATCTATTGCCCTGAAGATCTTTTCAATATCCTTCGTATAAATAGCCGCCTGGAGTCCATATTTTGTTTCATTCGCAAGTTTTATTGCTTCATCAAACCCGTCATATGGTATAATAGAGACTACTGGTGCAAAAACTTCGTCTTTTATGACCCTCATTTCTTTTGAAACATTGGTTAATACGGTTGGTGAAATTATATTTCCTGTCCTTTTTCCCCCGGTGAGGGTTTTAGCACTCATTGCTTTTGCTTCATCGAGCCATTCCATCGCTCTGTTTGCTTCTGCAGTTGAAATCATAGGACCTATATCCGTATCCTCATCGAGAGGGTTTCCAATATTAAGTTTTTCTGTTTTTTCAACAAACAGTGATACGAAATCATCAAAAAGTTTTCTGTTTACATATATCCTCTGGATGGATATACAGACCTGCCCTGAATATGCAAAGGAACCAATGAGCAGTCGAGCAACAACAGGATATATATCCTTTACATCCTCAACTACAACGGCACCGTTATTTCCCAGTTCAAGGGTCACGGTTTTGAAACCTGCTTCTTTTTTAATGGTTTCACCAACTGCGAGACTTCCTGTAAATGTAACCATATTTATTCTTTCATTCCGAACAAGTTTTATACCCACATTTTTTCCTGAACCGAAGATGATATTAAGTATACCTGGAGATAGTCCTACATCAGAAAATATTTTACCGAGTTTAAGTGCGGTAAGAGGTGTTGCAGAGGCGGGTTTCAGTATTACGGTATTACCAGATGCAATAGCGGGAG
>Ga0209121_10005927_pt1 | contig 10892 bp, 7 predicted proteins | sample Cruoilmetagenom3_FD_187292 | JGI IMG/M metagenome (GOLD analysis project Ga0209121, IMG submission 187292) | Oil polluted marine microbial communities from Coal Oil Point, Santa Barbara, California, USA - Sample 3 (SPAdes) (version 2) | ecosystem: Environmental > Aquatic > Marine > Oil seeps ...
AAATACAATATCTGGTTAGGTGCTACAAGAGATTGCTTGTAAATAATTGAAATTAAAGGAATTAAGAAATGATTAAATCATATTGGCGAAAGTCGGGTCTGTCCTCTGTCTTTCTTGGGGGAAAACAGTCCCGTATTTGTTTTTGTCTTTTAAGCAACCTTAGCCGTAATTGGACGTTTTTAGTCGAAATCTGTTATATATCCGTTACACGGGGAAGAGATTTGTTTCCTCATTGAATCCTACTTGCCTATGTGATATAAATCAAAAACATCTCAATTTGAGATGGATATGGATTAATGGGGTAGAAATTGACCATCATCTCAAAACTTTTCTTACATACCCAAAGAAAAATAGATTATGGGATTTATGAATTTATAAGTTAGGATTGAACGGGAGGTAAAAAGTTGCAGAATGAAAAAACAGATTCTTTATACCTAAATCTAATAAAAGCTTGGAGAATAATTAAATGGCTAGATGATGCCAGATGGCATAAAGGAACATCAAGCTCTCTTATTCCTGGTCCAATATTTGCATCGCTTGACCCTATTGACCAAATATTAACACATTGGTTATGTTATATAACTGACCAACAAAGACCATGGCAAGATGTTTGGATGAGAGGAGGGCCAATATTCTCCGAAATAGTTAAACATTATAAAGGAACATCAAGTACTGAAGATATGTTGGGCATTTTAAGTACATTTAGCCATGCTAAAGGACCAGGGAAGGTGGACGTCTTAACATCAAAGCAACAAACAATAAATGGTCAAAGAATCACTTACACACCCAGGTATGGAAGCCATATACTTTCTATAAGTAGGACACTTTTTACACTTCAAAATTTTCAAAATAACATCATTAGTTATTTATCAAATAACAGTTCCTTTATTTTCCACAATTCACAGGAAGAAGACGATTCTCCTACTCTAAGGATGGCATTTCTTTTATATTTACTTTCATATGATGAAATTTATACAGGTATTACTAGCTTTTTCAGGCAAAGAACTGAGATTAGAAAGGACCTCGTTGAAAGACAGGAAAAACTTGAGTATCTATTTAAAGCAAAGGAAGAATTGGAGAATATATATTTGAGGTGGATTAAGTATAGATTCCATAAAAGGCTTTGGGCAGGATTTAGAGACTACGTAAAGCCAGGAAGCTACTTTGAAGCTAAGTTTCTTCTTGCCCTAGACGATGTCAAAGCTGAAGCAATTCTTTCCTATTTACAGCAGAATAGAAAAAAAATGTTATGTTCTCTTGAGCTACCTGGAGATACTTGGAACTTAAAGTTCAATCAGAAATTATTTGATAATAAGATTAATAGCCCAAGCGAACTAAGACAATTTTACAATTGGCTTTTGGCAAAGGGACATCTTTCAGATGAATTCTACCCTGAACAGTTTGATGTTTCTTTTGATTATGCACCTAGGATGTGTGACCTTGGAAATGAAGCCCTATGTCCATTCAAGAAAGGCATAAAATTGTATGAGTATTGTCTTGGAAATTCAGGAAAAGGGAAATTGTGTCCGGTCACAAGGATTCTTGCCGGTTATGAGTCCGATTGTTTGCCTGAAAAGTGTCCAATTATATTGGAAGAGATGGAAGACATTTGTTCTGGATGTGGATGGAGTATCGTGTAAGTTATTGTTTTCAAAATGGAACAATAAAATGAGATTATATGTAACATATTGCAGTGGGAAAAAACGAAATGCAATTCTTCCCCCAGATAAGCTTTATATTTCTAAAAGGATTAATAATTTCACAGATTATTGTAAGAACAAAAACCTCAATTGGGTTGTTATTTCTGCAAAGCATGGCTTTTTCTTCCCAGAAGAAAAAAAAGAACCATATGATCTAACTTTAAAGACGAACAATGAATGTTACCTAACTCTATTACATTTTGTATTTGATTCTTGTGACAGATTCCCCTAGCAGATTTGGATGAACCATGATGACAACACCTTTTGTCTTACTGTGTGCTTTTCTATTATTGTCATCACGAGGCCCAAAGGGCCGTGGTGATCTCATGGTACATTGTGTTGAACAAGATGAGATTTCCACGATTTACTCGAAACAAGCCTGTATTGCGGTAACCCGCTGTGCGGTTTTGCCCGGATTTGTTGTACAGATTGTAGGGTGAGCTCCTGATGGTAGCCGAGCAGAGGGGAGAATATTTCTGAAGGCATCTGCGGTTTTTCTTTGAGGATTTGTGGGGCGAAGCCTTTCTCGGGGCCTAGCGTTTAGCCGTCTCTATCGCTTTGGATTCATTTTTGAGTCATTGACAGTGCTGTTTTACGTGTGAAAGGTCTCTTTCAGGACACAAAAAGTGGAAAACAGTCAAAAATTGAGAGGGATTTAAAAGGATTACAGAGACCAATTCACATATAATTTATTCGTGTACCTTCCTAAATGAAATTTTTTGTACATGGGTAATATATCATGGAATAGAAGTTGAATCATATCATCATGTTACCTATTCCTAATTGGGATGTTAGAAAGTTATAAGAAAGAGCACCCCAGCCTGTCTTGAAAATACTTAAAATTTGGAATCTAATAGCATATAATAGATGATAATATGAACAACACAAAGATAACCTTAAGACAGCTGGAGACTCATCTTTTTAAAGCTGCTGACATTCTTAGGGGCAAGATGGACGCCTCTGAATATAAAGAATATATCTTTGGTATGCTCTTTTTAAAGCGGGCTTCGGATGTTTTTGAAGTAAGAAGGGCAGAATTACGAGAGAGATTTAAAGCTCAAGGGTTTACTCATAAGCAGATTAATGAACTTTTGGAGGATCCTAATTTATATGGAGATGCCTTCTTTGTTCCTGAGAGATCAAGATGGCAAAATATTCTTAATTTAAAGGAAGATGTTGGTAATCAGTTAAACAAGGCATTAGCCGCAGTAGAAGAAGCGAACCCAGAGCTTGATGGTGTTTTAAAGCATATCGATTTTAATGCCATAAAAGGAAAAACTCGTCTTAAAGACCAGCAACTCATTGACCTGATTCACCACTTTAACAAATACAGGCTCACAAACGAGGACTTTGAGTTTCCGGATTTACTTGGGGCTGCATATGAGTATCTTCTAAAACAATTTGCGGACTCAGCAGGAAAAAAAGGCGGCGAATTTTACACACCTGCACAGGTAAAGAAATTAATGGTCGGAGTTGTAAAACCACAGGAAGGCATGACAGTTTATGACCCTACAGTTGGCTCTGGAGGGTTCCTTATAGAATCAAGACATTATATTGAAGAGCATGGGCAGAACCCCAGAAATCTAGCTCTTTATGGCCAAGAGCTCAACGGATTGACATGGTCAATATGCAAGATGAACATGATTCTCCACGATATTCCAGATGCACATATAGAAAATGAAGATACTTTAACAACCCCGCAGTTTCAAGAAAATGGATACATAAAGCATTTTGATAGGGTTTTAGCCAATCCTCCTTTTTCACAGAATTATACCCGCGCAAATATGCAGTTTCCTGAAAGATTCAGATATGGGTTTACGCCAGAAACCGGTAAAAAAGGGGACTTGATGTTTTTGCAACACATGATTGTCAGTTTAAAGGATAAAGGCATCATGGCAACCGTCATGCCTCATGGTGTATTGTTCAGAGGTGGACATGAGAAGGTTATAAGAGAAGGGATTGTGAAAGATGATTTGATTGAGGCAATTATTGGTTTATCTTCCAAACTCTTTTACAACGTAGGCATCCCTGCCTGCGTTGTTGTTATCAACAAAGATAAGCCAAAAAACTTGAAAAACAAGATTTTATTCATCAATGCAGACCGTGAATACGGAGAGGGACGGAATCAGAATTATCTAAGACCAGAGGATATCGAGAAGATTGTAACGGTATTTGATAAGAAGCAGGAAATACTGAAATACTCAAGGTTTATTGATATTAAAGAGATAGAAGAGAACGATTTTAATCTGAACATCAGGCGTTATGTGGACAACTCTCCAGACCCCGAGATTGAGGATGTTCATGCTCATCTTGTTTGCGGTGTTCCAAAGAGAGAGGTTGAACTTCATAAGGAACGATTCCAGAAGTTTAGCATTTCTTCAGATCTTCTTCTGAAAAATAAAGATGAGAAATATTTAGAGTTTAAAGATGATGTGAAGGAAAAAGGCAGGATAAAGGAAATCATTGAAATCGCTGACAATGTAAAAACAACAGTCTCAAAGCACAGAGAGAAACTACGGGAATGGTGGGATGAAGTAAAGCCTGAAATCGAGGGGTTTCATGGCAACAACGACCTCTGGGGCTTCAGAAACAGGGCTATGAAACGGCTAAAGGAGAGACTTCTACCCCTTGGCTTGCTTGGTGAGTTTAAGATCTCTGGCATATTTGTGAACTGGTGGGAAGAGCTCAGGTATGATTTTAAGACAATAGTTTCTACCGGCTGGAGCAAAAACCTGATTGAGGATGAGAGAATAAAAGAGAAATTTTTCAGGGCTGAGATGGGAGAGAGTGAAGAATTGGAAAGCAGGGTAGCAGAGGTTGAAGGCGAGCTAAATGAACTTTTAGAAGAGGTCGAGGACTGGGATGAGGAGGAACAGAGAAATAAAACAGCGAATAAAGTTAAACAATATTTGGAAGAACAGATAAGAGACATCTTGCTTGTACCAAAAGATCAAAAATGGAATAAAAATTTAGTTCCAGCATTAACCAAATTTAATGGAGAACCATTATCAGATTTAGCAAGAAGAACTATCAATGAGTTATGGCAACTACACGAAAGAATCAATAATAAGAACAAAGAACTAAGTGAGTGGAAAAAGAAATTAAAAGCAAAAACTCAGGAGTTGGAAGGAGTTTATAAAAAAGACAAAAGTACCAAACAATTAGTAAAGGTCAGGGAAGGAAAAATTGACCAGGAAAGAAACTCGCTGGGAGAAGAGGAAACAAAAGATTTGCTTCTTGAGAAGTTTTACGAACTCATTGATGAACAGCTCAGTAAGTATCTGAACGCAGAGAAAAAAGAACTTATAAAGATTTTTGAAAACTTGTGGGATAAGTATAAAGTCCCTCTCGGCGAGCTGACCCCGGGAAGGGATGATGAAGTTAAAAAGCTGGACGAGGTTTTAATAAAGTTGGGGTATTGCAATGGGAGAAGATAAAGAAATAGGAAAACTGCCAGAAGGATGGAAAATGGTAAGGTTGGGGGAATTAGGCGAATTTAAAACTAGTAGTGTAGATAAAAAAATAAGAGAAAAAGAGATCCCTGTAAAACTAGTTAATTATATGGATGTTTATAAACACAATTTCATAACAAAAAACTTAGAATTAATGGAAGTTACTGCAAATAAACACCAGTCTATAACAAATAGAGTTATTAAAGGAGATGTTTTATTTACTCCTACAAGCGAAACTCCCGACGATATAGGGCACTCTGCCGTTGTTCTTGACGAATTGAGAGATACGCTTTACAGTTACCATTTAGTCAGATTAAGATTTAGAAATAATGATTTATTTGATATAAAATTTAAAGGATATGTTTTTAACTCAAGAAACATTTTACATCAATTTGAGATTTTATCCACAGGGGTAACTCGTTTTACTCTATCTAAAAAAGATTTTGAAGAAGTATCTATTGATTTCCCGGAATCAAAATTTGAACAGCACAAAATCGCCGAAATCTTTGAGACGGTTGACAACGCCATAGATAAGACCGACAGAATCATAGAGAAATACAAGCGTATAAAGCAGGGCTTGATGCAGGATTTGCTCACCAGAGGCATAGACGAGAACGGGCAGATAAGAAGCGAGGAAACGCACAAATTCAAAGATTTACCGCTTGGGAGGATACCGGAGGAGTGGGGGGTTAGTAGGATTATCGATTTTTCAAGAACAAAAAGTAATCCTATTCAAACTGGCCCATTTGGTGCGCAGCTACATGCCTTTGAGTATGTAAAGGATGGTGTTCCGTTAATTTTAATAAAAAACATTTTTGAAGGAAAAATAATTGAAAAAAATATACCCCATATTCTCGAAGAAAAAGCGATGAAATTAAAAAGATACCGCCTAAAAAGTGGCGATGTAATCTTCAGTAGAGTGGGAAATGTAGGAAGATGCGCAGTAATAAAGGATAAGCAAAATGGATGGCTTATATCCGGTCAAATGTTAAGGGTTAGATTAGAAAATCCTTTGCTTGACCCAATTTTTTTAAGTTATATGATGGACACCGTTTGGTTCCAGAAGGTACTTGAATCTGAGATATTGGGTACTACTAGAAAATCCATAAATACAGATATCCTTAGTAAACTACCTATTATTCTTCCCCCTCTCCCCGAACAGTACCGCATCGCTGAAATCCTCTCCCGGATAGACGAGACCATAGAAAAAGAGCAGAAATATAAAGAAAAACTTGAAAGGATAAAGCATGGGTTGATGGAGGATTTATTAACTGGCAAGGTTAGAGTTAATCATCTAATAGAGGAAAGTGTTGAAAATGTATCGCAAGCTTGATGAAGAGCACTATGTAGAAAATCCCTTCCTTGCTCAACTCCAAAGATTAGGCTGGAAGGTTTACAGGCAGAATAAGGATAATCCCGAGGATGTTAAAGAGATTGTTTCCTTTAATTCATCCTTTGAGCCTGTTTATGGTGAAAGCATAAAATTCAGGGAAGCATTCAGGGAGGTAATCCTTGAAGATGTTTTAAAAGAGTCTATCAGAAGAATAAACTCCTGGATTGAAGAAGACCAGATAAATGAGGTTATAAGAAGGATAACGACGCCCTCAGGCCACTCTCTTTTAGAAGCAAGCAGAGAAATCCATGATTTACTCCTTGAAAATACATCAGTATCAGAGAACAGGAAGACAGGAGAAAAAAGCCCTACTGTGAGGTTTATAGATTTTAGAAATCCCGAGAATAAGAATAACTCCTTTATTGCCATCTCCCAGTTTAATGTGAATGTTCCGGGGACAGAGAAGCACATAATACCCGATATTGTGCTCTTTGTGAATGGCTTGCCATTGGTGGTGGTAGAATGCAAATCTCCAACGATTGCTGACCCTATCAATGAAGCAATAACTCAACTAATGAGGTACTCCAACAGAAGAGGGGTAAAGGAAGGGAATGAAAAACTCTTCTGGTACAACCTCTTTATGATTGCTACATCCAATCAGACTGCAAAGTACGGCACTATTACTGCAGAGTACGAGCACTTTGTTGAGTGGAAAGACCCTTATCCTTACACTCTCTCATATATAAGTGCAGAGCGAAATGTAACGAGCCAGCAGGTTTTAGTTCAGGGAATGCTTACAAAAGATAATCTTCTTGATATTCTCCATACGTTTACCATTTTTAAAGAGGACCCTAAGAGCGGTGTTATCAAAGTGGCTTCAAGATACCAGCAGTTCAGAGCGGTTAAGAAGATAATAAAGAGGCTAAAACAAGGAAAAACTCCCGAGGAAAGGGGAGGGATTGTCTGGCATACCCAGGGCTCTGGTAAATCCATAACAATGATGTTCACCGTAAGAGAAATGTACCATAACCCTGAGTTTGGGAACTTCAAAATTGTCTTTATAACAGATAGGAAAGAGTTAGAAAAGCAATTAAGAGACACATCAAAGAGTGTGGGCTTTACAGTAAATCTTGCAAAAAGCGTAAAAAAACTGCAGGAACTTTTGAAGACCAATACCCCGGATTTAGTCATGGGTATGATTCATAAATTTCAGGAAAGAGAACTTAGAACAGAATTCCCAGTTCTTAACACCTCTCCTAACATCCTTATTATGATTGATGAAGCACACAGAACACAATACAAACTCTTAGGGGCAAACTTGAGAAAAGCCCTACCCAATGCAGTAAAGATAGCCTTCACAGGCACACCCATTGAAAAAACTGAAATGACCTTCGGCGATTACATAGACAAATACAGCATAAGGCAGGCGGTTGATGATGGTGTAACTGTTGAAATTGTTTATGAAGGTAGAGTGCACAGTGCAGAACTTTCCGATGAAGAAGCGGCGAATGCAAAGTTTGAGGATGTCTTTTCTGTCCTTGATGCTGACGGAAAGGCAAAAATTATGGGGAGATACACATGGCGGGCGTATCTTGAAGATGAAAATGTGATAATGGACAAGGCAAAGGATATGATAGACCACTATATTGCCCACGTCTTTCCAAATGGCTTTAAAGCCCAAGTTGTGACTGTCTCAAGGCTTGCCGCAATAAGATATAAAAAAGCTTTTGAAAATGCATTGAATGAAAAAATAGAGGAATTGAAAAAGAACAACGATAGCAGAATAGATATAAATCGGCTTGAGAGATTGAAAGTTGGTGCCGTTATCTCTGGACTGCCTAACGATCCACCCGAATATCATCCTTACACTGATACAAACGAGCATGAAAAAATAATAAAGAGCTTCAAATTTCCTTTTGATAAAACTGACTATGGCGGTATCTCTGGGGATGTTGGTATTTTGGTTGTTCAGAGTATGCTCATTACAGGATTTGATGCCCCAATTGAGCAGGTTATGTATCTGGATAATGTCATAAAAGAGCATAATCTATTGCAGGCAATCGCAAGAGTGAACAGAGTTTACAAAGACAAAGCTTGCGGTTTTGTTGTAGATTACGTTGGGGTTTTAAAGCATTTAAGAGAATCTTTGGCCATTTATGCTGATGAAGATATAGAAGAAATTACACAGGTTGTTAAGGATAAAGCAAAAAGCATTGACGATTTAAAATACACCCACGGCCTTATCAATGATTTCTTTAGAAAATACGAAATTGAAGACTGGAGAGATAACATAGAGGAATGCATAGATCTTCTTGTCGATGAAGAGGTGAGAAACGAATTCATAATGCTTGTAAGAAGATTTAACAGGGCAATGGATGCTGTGCTCCCTGACCCAGAAGCTCTAAAATATGTTACCGATTTAAAAATTCTCAATTTCATAAAAGAGTCCGCGAGAAACAGATATAGGGATGACAAACTAAGTGTAAAGGATGCGAGCAGAAAGATAAGAGAGATTGTTGAAGAATACCTGATATCAAAAGGTGTAGACCCAAAAATACCACCAACCCCTCTTCTTGACGATAAATTTATCAACAAATTAAAAAAGGAAAAATCAAGTAAAGCAAGAGCTGAAGAACTTAAATATGCCGTTGTAGAACATATTGATAGACACTATGAAGAAGACCCTGAATTTTACGAAAGGTTTTCTGATGTATTAAAGAAAATCCTTGAAGAATACAGAGATAACTGGGACATTCTTGCCCTTGAGCTTGAAAAGCTCAGAGAAGCGATAAAACGAGGAAGAAAATCTGAAAAAACCTTCGGTTTCGACCCCAAAAAAGAGATGCCATTTTTCGGATTGCTAAAACAGGAGATATACGGTAAAAAGCCTATTGAAATGCTGAGAAATGAAGATATTGACTTTCTGATTGATTTAACCAAGGATGTGATTGAGATCATCAGGAGAGAGATTCAGGTGGTTGACTTCTGGGAGAACTATACAAAACAAAAGAAATTAAGATTTTACATAATTTCCCATTTATTGAAAGTCGTTTCTTTTCGTTCCCAAAAGCGACGTGGCAAAAATTTGATAGAGCAGCCGCAAGATCGCTATTATTTTGAAGAGATGAACAAAAAATTATATGAGAAAAGAAACGAATTTTCCCAAAAACTGATAGAGCTTGCTTACCACATTTATGGGAAGTAACGCTATGGATATTGAGGTTGAAAAAATAATACGGACAAAAAGAAAAACCATTGCTTTACATATAACAGATGATGCTACGCTAATTGTAAAAGCACCCTTTGATGTCGATGATGAAACAATAATGGGGATTGTTTTTAAACACAAAAAATGGATTGAGCAAAAGAAAAGAGATATAGATGCAAGAGATCCAAAATTCTCTCCTAAAGAATTTGTTAATGGTGAAGGCTTTCTCTATCTTGGGAGATATTACAGATTAAAAAATGTGGATGTTCAGGAAGTGCCGTTGAAATTTGAGAATGGATTCTATCTTTCAAGAAATGCGTTACCGCAGGCAAAAGAACTGTTTATAGAATGGTACAAAAAGAAGGCTTATGAAAAAATTTCAGAAAGAGTTAGGTGGTATGCAGAGAAAAATGGCTTCAAATACAATAGGGTTCGTATTACCGATGCACAAAAAAGATGGGGTTCTTGTTTTTCTAACAGAAATTTAAATTTTTCGTGGCGGCTTATAATGGCTCCTTTGCCTGTGATAGATTATGTTGTTATCCATGAACTTGCTCATCTTGAAGAGAAAAGTCATACAAAATCGTTCTGGAACAGGGTTAAAATGTTAATGTCTGGCTATAGAAAACAGAAAGATTGGTTAAAGATGAATAGCTATTTATTGAGGTTATAAAAATGAAATTAAATCATGGTTTCACGATAGAAGAAAAATCAAGTCAAGAAATAAGTGAAATCATTTCTACTCTTGAAAATATTTCTATAGAAGCATTCTTAAAAGAATTAATTAGAAACTTTGTATTATTTATTCCTACAGGCAAAGTATATTTAATCAATAAAACCTTTAACGTTGGTATTCAAGAGGAATCTAGTATAATCTGTCCCAGAACCATCGATGCTGTATTAAAGTTTGATGAAATCATATTTCATGGTTATTTAAACCCCACAATCAGGTTAATGAGACTTTATAAAGAAGGCAATATTTGTATCCCTTTTGAAAAATTATATATCCAAATGCATATGTTAGATTCCTTCAACTAATCAGGAGATGAACCAAAATTTTTAACTATATGGGAACCATGATAGCCGTCATTAATTTAATTGCCATTATTGCTTTTATTTTTGCATTTCTAAACGCAGAAGAAAAAGGCAAGATTATTCTGGCCGTAATTATAGCAGTTCTTTTTTTACTTCCCCATATT
>Ga0209121_10005929_pt1 | contig 10889 bp, 10 predicted proteins | sample Cruoilmetagenom3_FD_187292 | JGI IMG/M metagenome (GOLD analysis project Ga0209121, IMG submission 187292) | Oil polluted marine microbial communities from Coal Oil Point, Santa Barbara, California, USA - Sample 3 (SPAdes) (version 2) | ecosystem: Environmental > Aquatic > Marine > Oil seeps ...
GAGCGCTCCATGGAGAAACTCCCTCCCAAACACCAGAAGGGACTGAATCGCAGATCACAACGCTACGCGGAAGATGGGGTCAGAACACCGGTTACTGAATTCCAACGGTTTCGCAAGGCGTGTTTAGGGGTCGACCGAGGCGCGGTACGGGGGGTACGCAGCCTGGCGGAAACGCCCGTCTCATCCGGTCATCCGGTCATTCGATCCGGCGGTGACGGGGGGTATTCGAATGATGATGCCGACCATATGATACCGACCATCGGGACAACCCGGAGATCAACGGGCCTGCGGAAGGTCGGCGATGGAACACTGCCGCCTGGCGCACGGCCGTCGCTCGGCCTCGCGGCCCCCTCTGGGCGCAATCATGCGCTGGCGACCACAACACGTACGCCCCACTCGCGGCACCGTAGCGAGAGGTCGTCCTTGAGCGGGTGGTCGGTATAAAGCGCGTCGATCTCGGCGAGCGAGGCGATCCGGGCCGGCGCCGTCCGCGCGAACTTCGACTGATCTGCCACCAGGAAGACTTTGCGTGCCTGGCGGATGATCGCCTGGCTCACGCTCACTTCTTGGATGTCGAAATCGAGAATGTCGCCATCTTCATCCAGTGCTGAGCAGCCAATCACCGCGAGGTCGACTTTGAACTGGGAGATCGCGTGCCGTGTCAGGGTCCCGACCAGCCCGCCGTCGGAACGTCGGAGCTGGCCTCCGGCAACGATCACCGCGCAATCCGGGTTCGCGGCGAGGATGTTGGCAACATTGATGTTGTTGGTCACGACCATCAGGCCATCGTGGTGGAGGAGTTCGTGGGCCACCGCTTCCGTACTTGTGCCGATGTTGAGAAACACCGAACTGCCCGCGGGAATGTCCTGGGCGCAGAGGGCCGCGATCGATTGTTTTTCGAGACTGTGGAGCGAGCGGCGCTCCCGGTAGCCGATATTGGCGATGCTCGAGGGCAGCATCGCACCGCCATGTACCCGGCGCACCTTGCCGGTCTCGTCGAGCTCGGTGAGGTCGCGGCGGATTGTCTGTGCGGCCACGCCGAACCGGTCGACGAGACCGTCGACGGTCACCTGGCCTTCGCTACGGATGATCTGAAGAATCTCGGACTGGCGGATCGATTGTGGCACCATGAACCCCCGCTCAAGGATCACCATGCACTCGGATTGGCCGGGGAACAACTCATTTCCGACATCGCCGATATCGCGCGACGCCGACGCCAGCAGCCTCTCGGGCGCCCCGGCTGCACTGCACGCGATTTCACGCGTTAAATATCCAAAGCGAAGATTATGGTACATAACTTGAGGTATTTCCGGCAGAAAAATTCCGAAACGCGCATATTTGTCTATCGAAAATGTTCGTTTCTGTGTAGACATTGGGCAACTGAATCGCGAGTACGACAGACATTGGGAGAGGACGTGGATCGAGAGGCTGGTCATCGGCTGATCCTTGATGTGTTCGTCATCGGAGGGGGCATCAATGGCTGTGGAATTGCGCGGGATGCCGCGGGGCGCGGGCTCTCGGTGGCTCTCGCGGAGAAGGACGATCTCGCCGCCGCCACGTCCAGTGCGTCCACCAAGCTTTTTCACGGCGGCCTGCGCTATCTCGAGTTCTTCGAGTTCCGGTTGGTGCGCGAGGCTCTGGCCGAGCGCGAGACCCTGTTGAAGGCGATGCCGCATATCAGTTGGCCGCTGCGCTTCGTGCTGCCCTACCATCCGGGCATGCGCTTTGAGGGCAATACACCCACCTCGCGACTTCTGCGCACGGTGATGCCCTGGATGAAGGGGCGCCGGCCGGCCTGGTTGATCCGGCTCGGATTGTTTCTCTACGACAACCTCGGTGCGCGGCAGTTGCTGCCCGGGACCGCCCGGGTCGATCTGACGCGCGGACCCGAAGGCGCACCTCTGGCCGACAAATATACCTTCGGCTACGAATACTCCGATTGCTGGGTCGACGATGCCCGCCTGGTGGCCCTGAACGCCCGCGACGCGGCGCAGCGGGGCGCCAGGATCATGACCCGATCCGAAGTGGTGGCGGCGAGGCGGGAAGGCGATCTCTGGGAGATCGAAACCCGGTCTTCGAAAGATGGCACCTGCGAAACCCACTTGGCGCGCGTGCTGGTGAACGCGGCCGGCCCCTGGGTTGGCGACATCATTGCGAGCAAGCTCCCGGTCAAGTCGAGCGATCGGGTGCGGCTGGTGCGCGGCAGTCATATCGTGACCCGCAGGCTCTACGACCACGACAAGGCCTATTTTTTCCAAGGCTCTGACGGGCGGATCATTTTCGCGATCCCCTATGAGCAGGACTTCACGCTGATCGGGACCACCGACCAGGAGCATGAGAATGCCGATCTGCGCCCGGTCTGCACGCCCGAGGAGCAGGACTACCTGATCGCCTTCGCAAACGGCTATTTCAAACGCCAGCTCACCCGCGACGATGTCGTCTGGACCTACTCGGGCGTGCGCCCGCTCCACGACGACGGCGCAAAGGATGCGACCGCGGCGACACGGGACTACGTGTTGAAGGTGGATGCAGAGGGCGGAGCGCCGGTGTTGAACGTCTTCGGTGGCAAGATCACAACCTACCGGCGTCTTGCCGAGAGCGCGATGGAGAAAATCGCGCCGTATTTCGAGACTCTGCGGGGCGCATGGACGGCGGGGGCCCCGTTGCCCGGCGGAGATTTCGCGGTGGCTGAGAAACCGGCGCTCGTTGACGCGCTGATGGCGGCCTATCCCTTCGTCGATGCGCCCTGGGCGCAGAGACTTGTGCGGGCTTATGGGCGCGATGCCTGGGCGGTATTGGGCGCGGCGAAGTCGGCCGACGATCTCGCACCGGATTTCGGCGCCACGCTCACCGGCGCGGAGGTGATCTGGCTCATGCGCCATGAGTTCGCGTGCACCGCCGAAGACGTCGTTTGGCGCAGAACGAAGCTGGGGCTGCGCATGCGCGACGACGCGGTCGCGGCGCTCGACCAATGGATGAACAACCCGCCGGTGGCCGTGCGGGCCGCGGGCGACGCCGCGTAGGGAGGAACTGGACGGAATGACACTGGTTTTGGAGAACGTTTCATCGCGACCGGGCGGGCGGGTGCTGATCCAGCCCATCGACCTGACGCTTGAAAACGGGACCATGAACGTCTTGCTCGGCCCCACGGGCTCCGGCAAGACGGAGCTGATGCGGCTGATGGCCGGGCTCGACACCCCGCGCTCGGGCCGGATCCTGTGGCACGGCGACGACGTCACCGGCAAGCGAGTGCAGGACCGGGGCGTGGCGATGGTCTACCAGCAGTTCATCAACTACCCCTCGATGACGGTCTACGACAACATCGCCAGCCCGATGCGGCTGCTCGGCCAGTCCTCGAGCGAGGTCGACGCGGCGGTCCGCGAAGCGGCGGAGATGATGCGGCTCTCCGATATGCTCGACCGCAAACCGTTGGAACTGTCGGGTGGCCAGCAGCAGCGCTGTGCGCTGGCCCGCGCACTGGTAAAGAACGCCGGCCTCGTGCTGCTCGACGAGCCGCTCGCCAACCTCGACTACAAGCTGCGCGAGGAGTTGCGCGTCGAGATTCCGCGGATCTTCGAGGAATCGGGCTCGATTTTCGTCTACGCCACCACCGAGCCCGAGGAGGCACTCTTGCTCGGCGGCAACACCGCGACGCTGTGGGAGGGCCGGGTGACCCAGTTCGGCCCCACGCCGGAGGTCTACCGTCGACCAGTCGATGCCACCACCGCCAAGGTGTTCTCCGACCCGCCGATGAACTTCCTGCCGATGACCAAGGAAGCGGACAAGATGTATTTCGGCGACGGGCAGGTCTCTGACGCGCAGGGTACGCTGGCCGGGCTCGACGACGGCGAGTACCTCGCAGGCTTTCGTGCCAACCATGTCGCGCTTGAGCAACACACCGAGACGGCGATGAAATACACCTCCCGGCTGGTAGTGACCGAGATTACCGGGTCGGAGACCTTCATCCACCTCGAATGCTGCGGCCAGCACTGGTTCGGCCTGATCAACGGGGTGCACGATTTGACGCTCGGCGAGAAGATATCCGTCTGGCTCGACATCCGGCACATCTACGTCTTCACCGAAGACGGCAAGTTGGTGGCGCCGGCGGCTTACGCGATGGCGGCCTGAGGGGAGAAGAGACATGGCAAAGATCACGCTCGACAACCTGGCCCACAGCTACCTGAGCCATCCGCGTGGGCCGCAGGATTACGCGCTGAAGAAGACCACGCATGTCTGGGATGACGGCGAGGCCTATGCGTTGCTGGGATCGTCCGGCTGCGGCAAGACCACGCTTCTCAACATCATCTCGGGGCTCTTGATACCCAGCCAGGGCCGCATCCTGTTCAATGAGACGGATGTGACCGATGCGCCCACGGCGGAGCGCAACATCGCCCAGGTGTTCCAGTTCCCGGTGGTCTACGACACCATGTCGGTGCGCGACAATCTGGCCTTCCCGCTGCGCAACCGCGGCGCATCGACCTCGTACATCGAAGGCCGGGTGCAGGAGATTGCCAAGCTCATCGGCCTCGAAAACGAATTGGGTCGCAAGGCGCGTGGGCTGACCGCGGACGTGAAGCAGAAGATCAGCCTTGGGCGCGGGCTGGTGCGCGAGGACGTGAACGCGATCCTGTTCGATGAGCCGCTCACCGTGATCGACCCGCAGATGAAATGGGAGCTGCGCACCCAGCTCAAGACCCTTCACAACGAGCTCGGCCACACGATGATCTATGTCACTCACGACCAGACCGAGGCATTGTCGTTCGCTGACAAGGTGGTGGTGATGTCGGAAGGCCAGGTGGTGCAGATCGGCACGCCGGAAGAGCTGTTCGAAGCGCCCGCGCACACCTTCGTCGGCTTTTTTATCGGCTCGCCCGGCATGAACCTGCTCGAAGCCCGGCTGGACGGCACGAAGGCGATCATCGGCGACACCGAGATCGGCCTGCCGGCCCATTTCGACGACCCGGTCGGGAAGGTGCAGATCGGGGTGCGGCCCGAGTACACCAAACTCGCATCTTCCGGCGGGCTGCCGGTGAAGATCCTGCGGGTCGAAGATGTCGGGCGGCACAAAATCGTGCGCACTGAGTATTTTGGCAACATTATCAACGTTATCGCAGGCGAAAGCGCCGAGATCGGGGCGGATATGACCCAGGTGGTCTTCGATCCCGCGCGGGTGAACGTCTATGTCGACAACTGGCGGGTGCAGGGGGGGGCTCAGTGATGGAAAAGACGGTCAATCACAAGGCGTGGTTTCTGGTGGTGCCGGTCATAGTGCTGGTGGCCTTCTCGGCGGTGATCCCGCTGATGACGGTGGTGAACTACTCGTTCCAGGACACTTTTGGCAACAACCAGTTTTTCTGGGCCGGTCTCGAATGGTTCGACGAACTGCTCCACAGCGACCGGATGTGGGATGCGCTCGGGCGCCAGGCGATCTTCTCGGCGATCATCCTGATCATCGAGGTGCCGCTCGGGGTGTTCGTCGCGCTCCATATGCCCAAGAAGGGCTTCTGGGCCTCGCTCTGCCTGGTGCTGATGTCGCTGCCGCTGCTGATCCCGTGGAATGTGGTCGGCACGATCTGGCAGATCTTCGGCCGGGTCGATATCGGCCTCCTGGGCTACACCCTGGCGGGCCTCGGCATCGACTACAATTACACCCAGGATTCGGTGGCAGCCTGGATCACCGTGATCGTGATGGATGTGTGGCACTGGACCTCGCTGGTGGCGTTGCTGGCCTACGCCGGACTGCAATCCATCCCCGATGCCTATTATCAGGCGGCCAAGATCGACCAGGCCTCGCGCTGGAGCGTGTTCCGGTTCATCGAGCTGCCGAAGATGATGGGCGTGCTGATGATCGCGATCCTTCTGCGGTTCATGGACAGTTTCATGATCTATACCGAGCCCTTCGTGGTCACCGGCGGCGGCCCCGGCAACGCGACCACCTTCCTGTCGATCGACCTGGTCAAGCTCGCGCTCGGGCAGTTCGACCTCGGACCGGCGGCGGCGTTTTCGCTGATGTACTTCCTGGTGATCCTCTTAGTGAGCTGGGTGTTCTACACCGTGATGACCAATCTCGACAAGAAGGAGGGCTGAGCGATGGCCTTCGTGACGACGCAGAAATCGAGGATCAACGGCAGCGCCGTGGTGATGGTGCTCTACCTCACCTTCCTGTTGTTGCCGATCTACTGGCTGCTCAACATGAGCCTGAAGACCAATGCCGAGATCCTCGGCGGCTTCTCGCTCTGGCCGCATGATCTGACCTTCGCCAACTATGGGACGATCTTCACCGATGCGAGCTGGTACATGGGGTACGTGAACTCGCTGATCTACGTGCTGATGAACACGGCGATCTCGATCACGGTGGCGCTGCCGGCGGCCTACGCCTTCAGCCGCTATACCTTCCTTGGCGACAAGCACTTCTTCTTCTGGTTGCTCACCAACCGGATGGCGCCGCCGGCGGTGTTCGCGTTGCCGTTCTTCCAGCTCTACTCGTCGGTCGGGCTGTTCGACACCCATATCGCGGTGGCGCTGGCGCATTGTCTGTTCAATGTGCCGCTGGCGGTCTGGATCCTCGAAGGCTTCATGCGCGGGGTGCCCAAGGAGATCGACGAGACGGCCTATATCGACGGCTATTCCTTCCCGCGCTTCTTCGTGCGGATCTTCATGCCGCTGATCTCGTCGGGCATCGGCGTCGCGGCCTTCTTCTGCTTCATGTTCTCCTGGGTCGAGCTGCTCCTCAGCCGCACGCTCACCACGGTGAACGCAAAACCCATCGCCGCGATCATGACCCGCACGCAAGGGGCGAGCGGCATCGACTGGGGGGTGTTGGCGGCGGCCGGTGTGCTGACCATCGTGCCCGGCGCGCTGGTGATCTACTTCGTGCGCAACTACATCGCCAAGGGCTTTGCCCTGGGCCGCGTGTGATCGGCAAAGGGAGGACAGTATATGGACTGGATGGCATGGACCTGGCCGACGGCGATCTTCTTTCTGGTGATCGCGTCGCTTCTGGTCACCTTCACGGTTCTCGGGGTCAAATACCCCGAGACGCCCCGGATGGGGGTGCTTCGGATCGAGACGACACGGGGAGATCGTCTCTTCATCACATTGCTGGGCTCGGCCTTCATAAATCTGGCCTGGCTCGGACTGGTCGGGGCGTACCAACCGCTCGCCCTGGTCGTTTGCCTGGTCTACGCCGCGGCGGTGTTCCGCTGGGTGTAGACGGGGAGAAGGTGGCGGCCCTCCGACGGGCAAGGTCTCGGGGCCGCCTTGTAGCAACTGAATGTCTACTAATGGGAGGACATAATGAACTTGTCATTCAAATCAACCACAGCCATGGCACTTGCGCTCGGGCTGCTGGCCGGACCGGGCTTTGCCGGGACGGAAGAGGCAACGGAATTCCTCGACAGCGAGATCGAGGGCCTGTCGTCGCTGAGCCGCGCCGACCAGGAAGCGGAGATGCAGTGGTTCATCGATGCCGCAGCACCCTTCGCCGGAATGGAGATCAAGGTGGTGTCGGAAACCATCACAACCCACGAGTACGAAAGCCAGGTGCTGGCGCCGGCCTTCGAAGCGATCACCGGCATCAAGGTCACGCATGACCTGATCGGCGAAGGCGACGTGGTCGAAAAGCTGCAGACCCAGATGCAGACCGGTGAAAACGTCTACGACGGCTACATCAACGACAGCGACCTGATCGGCACCCACTGGCGTTACGGCCAGGCCCGCAACCTGACCGACTGGATGGCCGGCGAAGGCGCGGACGTGACCAACCCGGGGCTCGATCTCGACGATTTCGTCGGTCTCAGCTTCACCACCGGGCCTGACGGCAAGGTCTACCAGCTGCCCGACCAGCAGTTCGCCAACCTCTACTGGTTCCGCTACGACTGGTTCACCGACGAGAAGACCATGGCGGACTTCGAGGCGGCCTATGGCTACGGCCTCGGCGTGCCGGTCAACTGGTCGGCCTACGAGGACATCGCCGAGTTCTTCACCGGCCGCGACATGTCCTACATGGGCGGACCGGCGGACGGCGTCTTTGGCAGCATGGACTACGGCAAGAAAGACCCGTCGCTGGGCTGGCGTTACACCGACGCATGGATGTCGATGGCCGGTATGGGGGACGTCGGTGAGCCCAACGGCCTGCCGGTCGACGAATGGGGCATCCGCGTGAACGAGAACTCGCAGCCCGTCGGCTCCTGCGTCGCCCGTGGCGGCGCGACCAACGGCCCAGCCGCCGTTTATGCGGTGACCAAGGCGATCGAGTGGCTGGAGAAATACACGCCGCCCGCCGCCGCTGGTATGACCTTCTCCGAGTCCGGCCCGATCCCGGCCCAGGGGGCGATCGCCCAGCAGATGTTCTGGTACACCGCCTTTACCGCCGACATGGTGGGCGATGGCGCCGATGCTGTGCTTTACGACGACGGTAGCCCACGCTGGCGCATGGCGCCCAGCCCGCACGGGGCCTACTGGGTGGAAGGCACCAAGATCGGCTACCAGGACGCCGGCTCGTGGACGTTGATGGAATCGACCCCGGTTGACCGTGCCAAGGCGGCCTGGCTCTATGCCCAGTTCGTCACCTCGAAGACCGTGGACGTGAAGAAAGCCCATGTCGGCCTGACCTTCATCCGCGAATCCACCATCCAGCACGACAGCTTCACCGAGCGCGCCCCGCTGCTCGGCGGTCTGGTCGAGTTCTACCGCTCGCCGGCCCGGGTCCAATGGTCGCCCACGGGCACCAACGTACCGGACTACCCGAAGCTCGCGCAGCTGTGGTGGCAGAACATCGGTGACGCGATGTCGGGTGCCAAGTCTCCGCAGGAAGCCCTCGACGGGCTTTGCGGCGACCAGGAGAAGGTGCTCGAGCGTCTCGAGCGTGCCGGTGTCCAAGGCGACCTCGGTCCGGTCATGAACGATCCGCAGGATCCGGAATACTGGCTGAGCCAGCCGGGATCGCCGAAGGCGAAGCTCGACAACGAGGACCCGGAACCGGTCACCGTCTCCTATGACGAACTGATCGCCTCCTGGCAGTAGCCAATCCTCCCGGTCGGGGCCCACGGGCCCCGGCCACCCGCATGACCCGGGCCTGGTCGGTCCCGGGCGCCTCGAATGTCACAAACCGCAAGGCGCACCTCATGACATTTGTGCGCGCGAGTGACCAAGGCACCAGGTCGCGCAGAGCCATCCTGTTCGGTACAGATCGCAACCCGGTCAGCACCGCGCAGAAAGAAATTCCCCAGCAATTTCCTACCTCCGGCCGGGTCGATCATGATCCGGAGGATCCAGGGAGCACGGTGACCGACACCTGCTGTGCAGCGTTCGACTGGCCCCGTGTCCTGGAGACCAAGTCGCGGGGTGTGGCCCGGTTGGGCGACATATTGGCGGGCGCCTGTCCAGATCAGGCCAGTTTCACCGAGACCTGGGCGCCCGACAGGCGCTTTGCGCCCGCGATGGACCTGGCCCGGCGCGAGGTGCGATGCGCCGGGTGGCAGCGTGCCTTTGCCGCGACCATCAGCGATTGATCCCAGAGGAGGACAGGGACGACCGATGACGACGCCCTTCACATTCGCCACCGCCGGGCAGATCCGGTTCGGACGCGGGACCGCGACGGAGGCTGCCGCTGCGGCTCTGTCGCGTGGCACCGCCGTCGCCCTGGTACACGGTGCCACGCCCGACCGCGCAGGGTGGCTTATCGATGACCTTGAAAGTGCCGGCGCCCGGGTGCGAATGATCGCCTGTCCCGGCGAACCAACCCTGGATGCGCTGGAGGCGGCGCGCGCGACCCTGCGCGCCGATCCTCCGGACGTGGTGGTGGCGCTCGGCGGCGGCGCCGTGGTCGACCTTGCCAAGGCGCTTGCCGCGGTGTTGCCGGGAACCCGTCCGGCGCTCGATCACCTCGAGGTCGTCGGGCGCGGCCTGCCGCTCGAAGCAGCCCCGCTCCCCCTTGTCGTCCTCCCGACCACTGCCGGCACTGGCGCCGAGGTGACCCGCAACGCGGTCATCGGCGTGCCCTCCGAGGCGGTGAAGGTCTCGTTGCGCGATCCGCGGATGTACCCCGATGTCGCCATCGTGGATTCCGTGCTGATGGAGGGCGCGCCGAAACCGGTGGTGCTTGCCGCCGGGCTCGATGCAGTGACGCAGGTGATCGAGCCCTTCGTCTGCACTCGTGCCAACCCGATGACGGATGCGCTGGCCCGGTCGGCGGTTCCGACGGGCCTGCGGGCTTTGAAGGCGGTTGTCGAGGGCGGTGGCCCCGGGGACTGGGACGCGATGGCCTGGACCAGTCTCGCGGGCGGCCTGGCGCTCGCCAACGCCGGTCTCGGCGCGGTGCACGGGCTCGCCGGCGTCATCGGCGGCGTCACCGGCGCGCCGCACGGCGCGATCTGCGGCGCGCTCCTGCCGCCGGTGCTCGCGGCCAACCGGGCGGCGGTCGCGCGGGGCTGCGAAACGCGCGCCCGGCTCGACTGGGTCGTCGACGAGATCGCCTCGGTTTTCGAGGATCTTGGCGGGCTGACGGCCTGGGCCCGGGCACACGGGTTGAAAGGGCTCGGTGCGCTCGGTGTGACACCGGCGCTTCGGCTTGGGATTGCGGCCAAGGCCCAGGGCGCGTCGTCGATGGTCGCGAATCCGGTGAAACTCACCGACGACGCGCTCGTCCGGATCATGGAGGCGGCCGCCTAAACTGCCGGGGGATGGAGGCGATCATGAACGCCGAAGCCCCCCGTTTGGAGTTTCTTGAGGTTGCGACGGAGTTGCTGCCGGCGGGGCGCGGTATGACACCTGCGTGGGCTGCGGGCTTCGCGCCACCGGCGCGGGGGTCATGCGCGATCTTGCCTTGCGCGGGATTTCGGCGCTTCTGATCGACCGGCGCGACCTCAACGCCGGCGCTTCGGGGGGCA
>Ga0209121_10005930_pt1 | contig 10888 bp, 6 predicted proteins | sample Cruoilmetagenom3_FD_187292 | JGI IMG/M metagenome (GOLD analysis project Ga0209121, IMG submission 187292) | Oil polluted marine microbial communities from Coal Oil Point, Santa Barbara, California, USA - Sample 3 (SPAdes) (version 2) | ecosystem: Environmental > Aquatic > Marine > Oil seeps ...
AATCGCATTCTGCGGAATATTTTGGCAATTTGTGGAGGATCTCTCAAAACACAACTCTCATTTTTTGTTTTACATCGGATTATTTTAAATAAAATAGAAGTATTATTTCATTAACTATCACTTGTTATAATAGCTGGTTATAGTTGCATATTCACATTTTGATTGATAGTTATATCTCAATATGAATTTTGGGGATTAGATATAATTACTTTCTATCAAAATACCCACTCGTATCACCCCCATATATACAGCGAAAACCGCACGCAGTGATAGCGCCCCCTCTTGCTACCGATTTCGACCTGCAGGTATGCGGATCTGCCCATCTGTTATGCAGATACCCCCCATGTTGTCGGTAGGGATACGTGTATTCCTATAGTTATTGGAATGATCGAGTTGGCTCGATTATTTTCCGGTAGATAAGTATATAACTATTTTTAGTAAAAATCGTACTTGCATCAGACTTTTAAAATGTTTAATGAAATATACTATAGCATAACTTTATTATAAAGTATTTGATTTATTGATTATATTAATTAATTTTAAATAAGTAAATTTAGTACCTATTGTAAAATAATACTAAATTGAAACGAAAAGTGAGAGTTAATAGTTGCCCTACTTCCGCAAACAATAAAATGGATGAGAGGACCAGACTAATCGAGGATGTGATGACACGAGCAGACTAAAAAAGAGACCAGGGATCATGGTTGCGTTTGATATGGAGGATCCGCCCTCTGCGGTTCGCATGGCAGAGGAACTGGGTAGCGCTGATGGTAATTTCGCAATCAAGGTTGGAAGACCTCTTGAGATGCAGACCGGAAAGGAGATCATCTCACGAATCAGGGACGCTACAGACATCCCGGTAATCTACGATGGAAAGATCGCGGACATCCCTTATGTCAGCGCAAAGATAGCAGAGATCGCTTACGATGCAGGCGCGGACGGTGTTATCATGCATGCGTTCGTTGGCGCGGATGCCGTACGCGAGGTCGTGGATCTGGGCAAAGGCGACGTGATCACGGTCATCGAGATGACGCATCCGGGTTCGGTCGAATACCTCGAACCGATCTCAGAGCGGCTCATCCAGATGGTATCGGGGATCGGGGTCGACGGGGTGGTTCTGCCTGCCACGCGCCCAGAGAGGGTCAAGAGACTGTCAGAACTGCTCGAAAGTGAAAGCGAAAGTGAGACCTATATCATATCACCGGGAGTACATGCGCAGGGCGCAAAGCCAGGTGATGCGGTTACCAGCGGGGCTGACTACGAGATCGTTGGACGTGCGATCTACCGATCAGAGAACCCGAAGGACTCGGCAGAACGGATTTACAGGGAGATCATCGATCGATTGCGGGGCGACTAACATGAAACAACACCAGAAAGATCTTTTGCTGCACCTGCTCGAATCGGACGCGATAAAGTTCGGGGAGTTCAGACTTAAGAGCGGGCGGGTCTCGCCGTATTTCGTCAACATCGCTGTCGCAATCAATACCGGCAGGAGAGCTTCCGAAACAGCAGACGCGTACGTGGCAGAGATCGTTGATGGCGCGGTCGGCACCGATTTTGATTACATACACGGTCCTGCATACAAGGGAATTCCGCTCTCGGTGCTGATCGCAGAAAAACTCTGGAGTAGGGGTCGGGGTCGGGATGCAGGTGGGATCGATCTGCGCTGGGGCTATGACCGGAAGGAAGGGAAGCGGTACGGAGATCCATCAGAGACGAGGATCGTGGGTGACCTCAGGGACGGGGATTCTGTCCTGATAGTGGATGATGTGGTCGTTACCGGGAAGACAAAGATCGATAACTGGGCTAAACTGACCGATTGCAGGGATTTGAGTCCGAAAGGCATCCTGGTGGCGGTTGATCGGCAGGAGGTCGATGAAGCTGGCAACGATACCATAGAGATGCTGACAGAAGCCAGTCTAACTGTGTATCCGATACTTAAGATCACAGAGATCTTCGATTACCTGCTGAACAGGTCTGTCGATGGGGTTGTGTACGTGGACGACCGGCTAAAAGCGAAGTTCGATGAGTATTTTGATAGATATGGGGTGGATCTTTAGCGTTTACACAACCTGACGCCCAAGAATCCCCGAAAAGCTTATACCCGATTATGGCGTATCATAATGATGGGATGCTCGCATGAACCGGGGAAAAATTGGTATCATATTATGCATAGTACTGCTATCGATACAGATAGTCTCAGCAGATGTGCTGAATCTTGCCGCGTCAACGAATGAGACGTTTGCAGACAATCGAACCATTCAGATCACAGCAAATCTCACGAACACGACCGGTTACCCGATCAATAACACACGCGTGAATTTCACAGCGGATTGTGGAATCTTAAGCGCAGGTTATAACTACACCAACGCTTCCGGCATCGCTGTCGTAAATATCAGTTCGTGGGATCTCTGTACTGCGAACATCACAGCAGAGGCAGGCGCCGCAAACGCGACAGTCAATGTAACATTTGTTATGGGACCGATCTCGCGGATCATACTCTCTGCCAATTCATCCGGCACTGTGGACACCACACATCTGGTCACGGCAACAGTCTATGATAAGACCAGGGACGAGTTCGTGAATAATGAAAGCAGATGGCGGGTGATGCCGAATGTGCCACTGAACTTTACGATCGCACCGCCTTCTGGTAACCAGTGGAACAGTCCGACCACCTACAACAACGCAAGCATCACCCCTTCGATAAGCACCACCAATGGATCAGGCTACACAACAGCGACCGCAAGGATCGATAAACGGGCAGGAACCAACTACATCGACGTGAACGTCACAAACGAGGATGGTGAGGAGGTGATCGAATACCTGATGATCGTCGGTCTTGCAGGCGAAGCGACAACGCTTGCCGTAACCGCAAGTCCTGAGAACGTCTCTGCCAATGGCATCGATCTCTCGCACATAACCGGCAAGGTCACAGACGAGTTTGGAAATCCACTCCTGTCGACAGGCGCGATCCGGTTCAACATAACAGGCAGTACCCCTATCATCAAGCCGCTTGATTCGGTTGGGGAGGCAACGATAAGCATCGGACCATCGAAATTCACAGGCAATGTAGCAGTGAACGGCACATATATCAATGTGACCGGCGACTACACGAATCTCACCGACTTGGTAACTGTGAGATTCTGTGCAGAAGAGCCTGTAGGAGTTGTTGTTAGGGCAGACGCCACAAAGATATCCACATCAAACATCCCCGGAGTCAACACGTCAGCGATCACCGCAACCGTGATTGATAAATGGGGGCACACAATTCCGGGTAGAACTGTCAATTTCAGTCTCACAGGTCCCGGAACTCTTTCGTCACCCACTGAAACGACCGATTCGCATGGGCAGGTAACGATCACGCTGCAATCAGACACTGCCGGAGATTCAACCGTTGCCGCAAAAGTGCTTAATGATTCAGGATATGAGATCGGAGGAAGTATCGTTATTCGGATCGTAGACAAACCGTTCATCTCAGTTATAACAACGATCGAACCCGATCCTATCGAAGCGGGCGGGATCATCAACGTGACCACTTCCGTATCAGGGCAGGGCAACATCACAGGAACCCTGCTTGCCGCACATGTTATGCTTACGCTCGACCGGTCAGGTAGCATGGATCCCGATTACTACGCGGGAACGCCGATGGATGTTGTGCTTGTGACAGATGTCTCCGGGAGCATGGATCCTGATTACTACAATGCATTCTGGGGATACGAGAGCAGCGTGGAGAAGGGATTCACACTGTATGAGTACCAGACAAGCGGCTCGGTTTCTGCAGATGCCTGGTGGACTGATTATTTCGTGCTGAATGAATCGGTGAACGATTTAAAAATCGTTGTTTCAAATGGTAGCCTGAAACTTCAACTGATCAGCCCGGGTGGAATAGTGTATGGGTACAATGGTGGCGGAAATAATTCCCCTTTATATATGTGGTCTGACAACATGGACTCCTCTTATCCTTCATACTGGGATACCCCATTTCATGAATGGGTGTGGCACAAGCCGTATTCGGATCCGGATTCATGGAATTATTCGTATTCTGCAGATACCGATTTCCCTGAGCAGGGTAACTGGACGGTAAGGGTGCATAATCTGACAACATCCCCTGCATCGTTCTCCATTTCTTCGTATATCGAAAAACTGAGTGCAGCAAAGATCGCCTCAAGGAACTTCAATGAGAATATGGTCAGTAATGATCGGATAGGTCTGGTATCATTTGGAGGTGTCAATGCAACCACAGCAGAGCGCATCAGCATTTCTGCACTGACCCCCAATATCGACAGCATCGATGCAGCCATCAATGGTATGTATGCATCGGGCGGTACCCCCACCGGAGATGCGATTAATGATGCGAAGGATCAGTTGGTCAGTCAGCAGCGTTCCGGTGCTCGACCGTACATCATTTTGTTATCCGATGGGATGCCAACGGTTGGATCTGGCTGGGTGGGTGGAGTGTATTATTCGGACTCGGTTGAATACGCACTTGCACAGGCAGATGTAGCCAAAAACACGGTGATCAATGGGCACCATATCAGGATATACACCATCGGTATTGGTGTGGATGTGGATACTGATTTTATGAAAGCGGCAGCATCAAGCCAGAGCGATTATTATTATGCGGCAAACACCTCACAGTTAAAGGGGGTGTACTACAGCATTGCTCAGCAGATCAGTGATTTCGATATCACCACGAGGCAGTACGGGGTGCAAGGATTTACACCATACGATTACGATGTGCATGGCACAGTCAATGTAACATTTACAGATACCTTCATCATAAACGAAACGATCAATGATTTCAAGGTTGAAATCGACAATCCAAACCTTAATTTCACGATAACAAGCCCATCTAACACAACATACCCGGATCCGGCAAAGGGTGGATATGTCAACAGAACCGGCTATTATGAAACCGATTCGAGTAACTATATATGGCTGACACCACTATCCGAATATCCGCTGACCGATGCTGACACAGTTGAGCAGGGGACGTGGAATATAACGATAACGGGTTCTGGTGAGTTTAACATCACCACATACATCGACAAGAAGAGTGCTGCGCAGATTGCATCTCATGCGTTCATAGATAACCTTGAGCCGATCAGATATGATCGCGTTGGATTGGCAACATATAGTTATTCGAGCGCGAACGAGACCGCAACGCAGGAGAGTTACGTGTGTCAGGGGAACCAGTGGGAGGGCTACTTCACGGTCAATTCTTATGCGATCCATTATTTCAACCTATCATGGGCCGATACGTCCGACCTTGATCTATACCTGTACGATGGAATAACCCTTCTTGACTCATCAAATACATCAAATCCGGAGATGGTAAGTGCTGCACTATCACCCGGTACAAATTACCGGATCGTGGTCAATGGAACAAACGTTGTAGGAAACGATACACAATTTGCGATCAATGTCTACAGCACAATCGAAACCGTAAATTCAGGAACAACCACGGTCCCGCTCACCTCGACTACGGTGGATATACCCCCTGTAGATTTGAACAAGACCTTCCTGATTGTGAAAAGCAGCGACGATCTTGCCATGGACTCGAGTGCATACGCTTTCACGATCAGAGGTCATTTTATTGATAACGATACAATAGAGTTCACAAGAGAGTCCAGTTCAGGCGAAGGCGAGGTATCTTATTTTGTTATACAGGCAGACAATATAGAGGTTCAGAGTGGGACCACGGAATTCGAAAAACGAGAGCGTCAAAAGAATGTTAGTATAGCTCATGTGACAGATCACACCAGTAAATGCTTTGTTACGTTAAGTACGAGTTCAAACAGCAAATCAAGGAAGTATATACACGAGTCATGGGTCACAGGAGAGTTGACATCAAATGATATTCTGACGCTTACGAGGGATGCATCTGGTATATCAGAGGTCACTGTTGACTGGTTTGTAATTCGTTTCACCGATAATACGACAGTTCAAACGGGGAATACATCATGGTCGGGTGCCTCTGCCACCACCCAGACTATAGCCCCGATCAACACATCAAGCACATGGCTTTACTTCACTTCGAGAATGGACAGTAACGGATTGGCTCATACCTCGATAAAAGGAGATATAACAAACCAAACGACATTGACCTTTTCCAAGCACTCTGATTCAACAGCAGGCACGAATTGCGTGAGATACTTTGTGATAGAGTTTTCAGATGGTAGTGGTGCAACTGTCCAGAGTGGAACTGCCCCAGCAGGTTCTGGCGATTCAACAGTAGATATAGGAATAGCAGCAGTTAATCGCAAAAGGGCGCTTGCATTTGTCACGAATGATTGCGAAGAAACAACAACTGCTTATGCAATCCCCTACTGGATCAGTTACTTTACAGCCGACAATAACCTGAAGATGCAGCGATGGTACACAGGAGAACCAGTCGTTCATAAATGGCAGGTTGTGGAGTGGCCTGAAGGAACGTCTGTCGGGATAGCGGACACATCTGTAAACTGGCTCGAATGGCAGGCAAAGATCGATAACTCACTCGACGATTCGATCGGCAGCTTCAATCCGATCAGCACCTCCATCGATGCCCTCACAGCAGACGGTATGACAGCGATTGATGAGGGGCTTTATGAGGCGAACAATGCGCTCTACGATTACTTTGCCGCAGTATCAAAACCAATCGAGAACGGTACGATCGTCCTGGTGACAGACGGCATCGACGATGTGGGCTACCACTCGATGATCGCAGAGGCAGAACGTGCGGCAGCAAACAACACCACCATATTCACGGTCGGATTCGGCTCTGACATCGATGACAGGGTACTCCGGCAGATCGCAAACATCACAGGCGGGGAATACTATTTCGCTCCGAACGCAACGGTCTTAAAAAACATCTTCGTGGGCATCGCAGGCGAACTTGGAAACTTCACCGCGCCCGAGCCGAGGATCGATATACGGATCGGAAACAATGCCACCGTCGAGGGCACGTTCGCGAACGTGACATACATCAACAACAGTGCAATCGTCACGTACTTCAATTGCACTCTTACCGATTGCTCGGAAGGGCAGTATGAGTATGAGTATTTGAACCCGAATGCCACATACATAGGAAACCGGACGATACTCTCGTGGGATATTGGAAACCGACCGGATCGCACCATAACAGTTGGGAGATACTGGAATGTGACATACCAACTGCAGATCGATGACGAGAGCGTAGGATACGTTCCCATAATCCTTTATCCATCGTGCGTCACTTATGAGGGTTCCGGAGGAGAAGGGAACTGCAGCAACAACCTTATTCCGAATGTTAACGTGGATGTGGCGGGCAATGGGACGCCTCCAAGCCCGAACCCTGCAAAATATATCGCCCTGGCCAACAAATCGGTATCTGGCGGACCTCCATTCCGACTATCCCCACAGACAGATACCGTACAGGAGTATGCATACCGGCTGACCGCGAGTCTCGAAGATGTGGATGAAAGCCCTGTCGAGTTCGGTACAGTCGTCGAGTTCAAAGCCACATCGGGCACGCTGTACAACTACACTTGTCACAACACATCAGGTCTGCTCAATGGAACGACAGGACTCGGGGGGGCTGCCATCGTGTGGTTATCTTCGGATGTGCCCGGCACGATCACGGTATGCGCATACCACACCACAGCAAACGACACCGAACTTACCCCTGCTTGCAATGTCGTGATCTTCCACTCGCTCGGGTCGCCGCCGATCATCCCGCCCGCTCCGCGTCCGCGTGGCGTGATCACGCTCGAGAGCGATCCGTTCATGACCGATTGGTTATCTTTATTATGGCGGAACCGATAGGAGATATCATGTGCGTAAGTGCAGAATCCCTCAGTTCGACAGAGTTCGAAGATCTGATACGCCAGAAACTTCCAACCGCCCTTCGCGATCATAGCGCGTTCAGATTCGAGATTATGGACATCATTGCAGAGGTCTTCGCAACCAAGGATAATTTTGAGCGGCTTTTGGAAGAGATCAAGGAGCTCAAAGAGGATGGCAACCGGCGATTCGAAGAGATCTGCCAGCGGTTTGAGAGGATTGATCAGCGGTTCGAGAAGGTTGATCAGCGGTTTGAGAGGATTGATCAGCGGTTTGAGAAGGTTGATCAGCGGTTCGAGAGGATTGATCAGCGGTTCGATGAGATGGCTCGCAACCAGCGGGAGATTCAACTGACGGTCTCTGCGCTGGGTGGTCGTGTCGGTCATGGGCTGGAAGAGATCATCAAGCAGACGGTGGAAGAGTTTTCAGGACAGACATTCAAGAAGATCGAGCATCTGTGGCTAAGAGATGCGGAAGGGGGGGTGTACGGGGTGCCAGCAGATGTGGAGTATGATCTGTACCTTGAGGATACTGTGAATTATGTAGTAGAGGTAAAATCCCACACAAAACTGGGCGATGTGCTTAACTTCCGTCGCAAGAGCGCCTTTGCCGAGAAATGCCTTGAGAAGAAGATACAACCGATTATAATCAGCGTGAGCGTAACAGAGACTGCAAAAAAGAAGTGTGAGGAACTGGGAATCGATCTCATCGCCAGAAGTGTGGTTCAGAAGTGATTATTCTATGCAAGCGAGAATTGCGTGCAGGCAAGCATCCCGTCCGTACCGCGTCTTCGTGGTATGATCACACTGGAACGGGATTACCTCGACAGTAATCAGGGTAATCCTTTATGAGATTACTTATTTTCTTATTTTTCCAGTAGCCATTCGTTTGTTTTACATTCATGCCATCCATAAATTTTTATAAGTCAGGTGACAGATGTGAGAGCTATGGCGCTTACCAAACTTACCCCCAATCTGATGGTCGAGGATGTGAATCGTACCGTTGAGTTCTATCAGGAGGTTTTAGGTTTTGAATTTGTTATGGGCGTCATAGAAGAGCTTCAGGAGATTCTGACATCATATCAGCAGGATCGGTTGCTTGATTACGCGATGATGAAGTGCGGGAATGTAGAGATGATGTTTCAGGCGAAGAGAAGTTTCATAGAAGCGCTTCCGCTGCTGAGAGGCAGGGGGATCGGAGGCACCCTTACGCTGTACATGGAACTTGACAGCGTTTCGGAACTGTATGTAAGAATAAAAGATAAGGTCACGATCGTAAAGGATCTGCACACTACCTTTTACGGAATGCAGGAGTTTTACATCGAGGATTGCAATGGCTACATACTGGCGTTCGCAGAGGCGGCGTAAGATTCGAACTCCAGGAGATCAGGCGAGGTAACGGCTCATGAGAATATTTCAAGTAGATTCGTTCACCGACAAACCATTTACCGGGAATCCCGCCGGCGTATGTATTTCACCAGAGGATATTCCGGATTCCGAGATGTTAAATATCGCAAAAGAGATGAATCTTCCTGAAACTGCATTTCTTCAAGGAAATGGTGTGGGTTATAACTTGAGGTGGTTCACCTCCCATACCGAGATCGAACTTTGCGGTCACGCGACTCTGGCTTCTGCCCATATTCTGTGGGAGACTGGATACCTGAGCCCTGACGAGATTGTACGTTTTGATACGTTGAGCGGTGAATTAACAGCGAAAAAGAATGGTGAGTGGATTGATCTGGATTTTCCAGCCGAATACGAAACAAACGCAGACACCCCTGTTGAGATTGCCGATGCTTTAGGGGTACAACCGATATATGTTGGTAAAAACAGGTTTGATTACCTTGTAGAGGTTGAATCCGAAGAGATGGTGAGAAACATAAAGCCGAATTTTGATTTATTGAAGAAAGTTCCATCTCGCGGCATCATCGTGACGAGTAGAGCGGATACTGGTAAATATGACTTCGTTTCCCGGTTTTTTGCTCCGGCTATAGGGGTTGATGAAGACCCTGTGACCGGATCGGCTCACTGTTGTTTGGGACCTTACTGGAAATCTCGTCTCAATAAATCTCGATTCGAGGCTTTTCAATTGTCAGAGAGGGGTGGGGTTGTCAGAGTTGAGGTTAAGTCCGATCGAGTTATCCTGAGCGGTCAGGCGGTTACGGTGATTGAAGGGGAGATTATATTATAGGTGTGAACCTCTGTTTCATCGCAAGAGTTATTTCAGAACTGCATAATGCCTAAGCCTGCTGGCTGTGGCATCGATGAATCCTGCTGGGACTCATTGCAGGCGTATACCAATCGAAAATGGTAACTACTCAGGTACATAAAACACTATCATGAGACTTCACCTGTACCGGCACTACTTGACCCGGGGCATAATAGAATCCCAAAAGGATTCTATCGATGCCATGCCCGAAGGGCAGGCATTACCGGAACCAAACAGGGAATTTAACCGCAGAGGGCGCAGAGGAACGCGGAGGAGGCTAAAAACTCTTGCGTTCCTCTGCGCTTACTCTGCGGTTATTTTTCTTGACAGAAAGCACAGGATCGCAATCAGGAGACCAATCAGCATACCCGAGCAGTTACGAAAATACCGAAGAGGGATAAGAACATGAAGATAGGAATTATCGGCACTGGCAGGATCGGAGAAGCACTGATCAGAGGCGTGATTGCCGCAGACCTCTGCCAGGGCGACCGGATTTTTGCAAGCGACGTGGACGAGGAGAGACTGGACGCACTGCATTCCGAACTCGGGATCAACACATCCACAGATAACACGGATACCGTTGGCAACGCAGAGACGATCATTCTTGCCATAAAGCCGCAGATCATCGCTTCTGTGCTGCAGTCAGTGAAACCGCAGATCGGGGAAGAGCATCTGGTGATCTCGGTTGCAGCAGGGGTGCAGGTCCGGGCGATCGAAGAGAACCTGCCTGCCGGAGCACGCCTGATCCGAGTGATGCCGAATATCGCATGTACGGTCGGGCAGGCGATCTCAGCGATCTCAGCAGGTACTCATGCAACAGAATCCGATCTCGAGACCGCACGCACGATCTTCGGATCGGTCGGAAGGGTCGTCTCGG
>Ga0209121_10005933_pt1 | contig 10883 bp, 10 predicted proteins | sample Cruoilmetagenom3_FD_187292 | JGI IMG/M metagenome (GOLD analysis project Ga0209121, IMG submission 187292) | Oil polluted marine microbial communities from Coal Oil Point, Santa Barbara, California, USA - Sample 3 (SPAdes) (version 2) | ecosystem: Environmental > Aquatic > Marine > Oil seeps ...
CCCGTGATTGCTGCTGTGAATGGATTTGCTTTGGGTGGAGGGACAGAAATAGCTATGGCTTCCGATATCAGATTTGCTTCTGATAAAGCGCGTTTTGGTCAGCCTGAGATCCTTCTGGGACTCATACCTGGATTCGGAGGGACGCAGAGATTGCCTCGTCTCATTGGAATGGGTCGGGCAAAGGAAATCATCCTGACTGGTGAGCAGATTACAGCGCAACGGGCCTATGAGATAGGATTAGTCAACAGGGTATTTCCGGCTGAGCAGCTTATGGAGGAGACAAAGAAGTTCGCTCAAAAGTTGGTGAGCATGCCTGCTTTCGCCATAAAGATGGCCAAGTATGCCATCAACTATGGTTATGACTTAGCCTTGGATAACGCTAGAAATCTGGAGATTCAGTGTTGTTCCCAGTGCTATAGCACTCAAGATATAAAAGAAGGAGTGGCAGCCTTTCTAGAGAAAAGAAAGCCCAGTTTTATCGGAAAGTAATTCGAGAGCGCTTCCTTTCTTTAGCATCCTCCAAACAATTCTCCTTCACACTTTGGTCAGCGCATTGCTTGGCCAAGGTAAAGACGCAAAAGTTGCTATATTGTGTAACGCTGACCAGGGATCTAGTGGCTGGTACAATACAAATAAAAATATAAGGTTAGGGGGTTTAAGATTAAAATGGCACAGTGGCAAAAGCAAGAGCAGTTTGGATTTGAAGATATTCTCTATGAGAAGAGGCTTGGCGTAGCTAAAATCAGTTTCAACAGACCTAAGGTGTTAAATGCCTTTCGTACAAATACTCTTCGGGAGGTAATAGGAGCTTTAAACGATGCCTGGACAGATAGGACAACCGGGGTGATAGTGCTTACTGGTACAGGCACCAAGGCCTTCACTACCGGTGCTGATATGGTTACCAGAGAGCCAGGTGGTTACAAAGGGGCTGGGGGAGGGCTAAGCCTGGTAGAGGCACATGGAGAAGTTATCCGCCTGATCAGAACCATACCCAAGCCAGTGATTGCTGCAGTAAACGGCTATGCCGTAGGTGGTGGCCATGTGTTTCATGTTGTTTGTGATTTGTCCATTGCTGCTGACACTGCCCGCTTTAGCCAGGTAGGCCCGAAATACGGCAGTTTTGACGCTGGTTTTGGCTCCGCTTACCTGGCACATGTAGTAGGGGAAAAGAAAGCCAGAGAAATATGGTATCTGTGTCGCCAGTATTCAGCTCAAGAGGCGCTGCAGATGGGATTGGTAAACATGGTTGTTCCTGCTGATAAACTGGAAGAGGAAGTTGACAAAGTCTGTGATGAAATATTAGCCATGAGTCCTTACTCTATAGCCATGATCAAACAATCTATTAATGGCAGCACTGATTTCATCTGGGGACTGCATCACGAGGCGAGCCTTGCTCTTAAGCTTTATTATGCCACTGAAGAATCCCAGGAAGGCACAAAAGCCTTCCTGGAAAAGAGAGCACCAGATTTCAGCAGGTTCAGGGTAGCTGAGAAGGAATAGGAAAGAAGATAGGCCTTTAAACTCCTTCGGAATTACCTGCCCAATCCCAAGCCAAAGTAGTCAGTACGTCTTGATTAACTATAGGCTGCCACTGGAAATGGCTAAACCTAGAATGGCGCGTAAATGAGCAGTGTGAAGAAACCAATTATCTTCTATGGATGGATTGTCCTAGCCCTCGGGTTTTTAGCGATGATGGTTGCCTACGGGTTGAGATATAATTTTTCTGTTTTTTATGATGCCATCTTGGAGGATTTTGGCTGGGCTAGAGGTGCAACTGTTGCTGCACTGTCAATAAACCTTATCATCTATGCCCTGAGCGCCCCCATATCAGGGAGCTTGGCTGATAGATTTGGTATAAGGAAGATTGTTCCGCTTGGGGCTGTTTTGCTTGGCCTTGCTCTAGCTGCCTGCAATCGAGTTAGTGCTATATGGCAACTCTACCTTTTCGTGGGGCTCACCGCCTTTGGAAGCTGTGCTGTGGGATTTGTCCCCCATACAGCGGTAGTTGCCAATTGGTTTTCCCGAAGGCGGGGCTTAGCACTGGGCGTTCTCAATGCTGGGATTATAGCCAGTGCACTGCTGGCACCAGGAGTGGAATATTTAATAGCGACTTTGAACTGGCGAGGAGCTTTTCTGGTATTTGCTGGCGTCTCCGCTGTAATACTTGCTCCCTTAGCGGCTATATTTCAGAGGCAGCGTCCAGAGGATAAAGGCCTTAAGGCTGATGGTGCTGGAGAGGAGAGCACCTTGAAAGAACAATCTGCCTCATACGAACTCATAGTAGATAAAGAGTGGGCCTTGCAGGATTGGACTCTTGCCAAGGCAGTGAAAACAGCCCGTTTCTGGTGGTTAGCAATGTTGTTCTTGCTTTGGGGATTATACGCCTATACCTTCATAGTACATCAGGTACCTTACCTTACCGATGCAGGATATACTAGGGCGTTTGCTGCTAGAGTAGTTTCAACATTTGGCGCTTTAGGTGTGGCAGGTAGTGTATGCACTTTCATTTCTGACCGAATAGGAAGGGAGTTCACTTTTACTTTAGCATCCGGTAGTGCGCTGGCAGGTGTAATAGTAATAATGCTGATACAAAATACCTTGCATCCCTGGATGCCCTACCTCTACGGTGTTCTTTTTGGCTTCCCTCTTGGACTATGTAGTGGTGTGGCACTAGCGACGGCGGCTGACCTTTTCCAAGGCAAGCACTTTGGTACCATCATGGGTGTTCTTGTGGGCTTGCTCATAGGCGGAGGAGCTATTGGGCCTTGGCTTGCTGGGTATATATTCGATGTGACTGGCAACTATGCCCAGGCGTTTCCTCTGATATACTTCTCTGTTTTTGCCTCGGCTGCTTTAATATGGTTGGCTGCTCCTAGGAAAGTGAGAAAAGTCAGATATGCCTCCAGATGACAATACCCCGAGTGTCATTCTACCTCAGAGCCAATATGTACAGCGTGTGTTGACAGGAATCACTTGGTGGGCAATCCTAAGCCAAAGCGAGCGATAGTGCTCCTTTGAATCTCTGAGGTCCCTCCAGCTATGGTATGACCAACGGAATTTAAATAACCTCTCTCAATTTCCCCATCGAATGGAGCCCATTTTGAGCCCCTTTCCAGTTGCCCATATGGCCCCAATATCTGCATTACAGTATGGGTAAATCGCTGTCCCATCTCATCAGCGAAAGTTTTTAGTACCGATGCTTCATAGGTAAGGGTTTCCCCTTTATTAAGCTTCCAGATTGCTCGGTAAGAGAGTAGTCGGCAGACTTCAATCTCAATGGCCAAATCAGCCAGCTTGTGGCGAACCAGAGGGTCCTGAGCCAACGGCTTACCGTTAGCTCCTTTCGTTTGTCGGCAGTAACCTACTACCTCCTCCAGTATGCGGCGTTTATAGGATGCTTTCATACATCGTCCCCAGAAGCGATCCCCTTCCAGTGCACCAAGTATCAAGGGAAATCCTTCATTTTTCCCACCAACAAGATTTCCCTTGGGGACTCTTACGTTGTCAAAGAAGACCTCAGTATAAGCATCCCCTCCAGCCATATCTGGGATGGGACGAATAGTAATCCCTGGCGACTTCATATCAATAATGAACATGCTCATTCCTTTATGCCTGGGGGCCTCGGGGTCGGTCTTTGCTGCGGTATATCCATGACTAGCACGGTGACCGTTGCTATTCCAAGTTTTTTGCCCATTGATGATGTAGTAATCACCATCCTCAACAGCAGTTGTTTGCAGCGCCAGGAGGTCAGAGCCAGCGTTTGGCTCGCTTAAACCCTCCCACAGTGTTATCTCTCCTCTAGCAAGTGCAGGCAGAAGCCACCTCTTCAACTCATCGCTTCCATAGCGGGTGATATGCATGCCACAGAATTCACTGTAGCACGAAGCCTCTGCTGGCGCCTCGTAACAGGCAATTTCATCATAGAGAATGAAAAGCTCCATCAGTGGTCGGTCCTGTCCGCCATATTCCTTAGGCCAGGTACGACCAATCCATTCCTTCTCCCCAAGCCGGCGTGTGAAAGCCAGAGACCAACCACCGAAGCCATATCCCTCGTCTAGCTCTTCACAGGGAAATGTTTCTGGATGCTCGCTCTCCAAAAACTCATGCACCTCCTGCCGCCATGCCTGCTCCTCTCCAGTAAAGGTGAAATCCATAGTCCTACCCTCCTGCTACGCCTACTTAGACTTTCAATATCACAGAGGCACTGTTGCCTAGCTGGCCATAGGTTTGACCCATACCTACCTTGGCACCTTCCACTTGCCTGACACCCGCTTCGCCTCTTAGCTGATGAACAATTTCGTGGACTTCTAACAGACCAGTAGCAGCTATTGCCTCTCCAAAGGAGGCGATGCCACCACTAGGATTAACTGGGAACTTACCCCCTATGGCAAAAACATCCTCATCGAGCAGGTGGTCTGCCTCACCCGGTCCACAAAAGCCCATCGTCTCAATATATTGCAGGTAGTGCCATGAACTATTATCAGGTACCTCGACAAAATCTATATCCTCTGGACCAAGGCCCGCTTGCTCATATGCCATACGGGAGGACTTATAGCTTTCGCTAAGAAGTGGAGCGGTCCCTTCTGTAGGACAGGAAAGCATGCCAAGACGCAGAGTTGGGTCGCCATATAAAGAACTACCCAGACCAACACCAGCTATAGTGACTGGCTTAGCATTATACTTTTTGGCCTTGTCCCCGCTACACAGTATTGCAGCTGCGGCGCCATCCCGCGTAGCACAAATCATAAATAGCCTCAGTGGGTCACAAACCATAGCTGAATTTAACACCTCTTCCTCAGTGAATACTTTTTTGTACAGAGCATCAGGGTTTTGCGACCCGTGTTTGCTACATATCACCTTTGCTTTAGCCAGGTGGTGCTCGGTAGTCCCATATTTCTCCATGCGTTTCCTGCACTCCATGGCCCAGTAGCCCGGGTTAGTTGCCCCCATCATCCTCCAGCGTAACCAATCGGTATCTTTATCGCTCGGCTTCCCCATGGTTCCATAAAAACCCGGGGGCGAAACATCTAATCCAATGGCAAGGCAAATGTCTTGCTCACCAGAGGCCACTACATGGTAGGCTGACCTAAAGGTAGAGGTAGCCGTGGCACACATATTGAAAATGTTAGTGATAGGGATTCCGGTCTCGCCGAAACGAGCTGCCAGTGCTTGCCCCGCATTGAAACCATCTGTTGCTCCCCACACGTACATGCCAGCTACCACGGATTGTATATCCTTCCACTCCATATTGGCATCTTTGAGAGCATTCTTAGTAGCCTCAACGCCTAAATCTACGAATGTCTTGTCGGGGAATTTTCCCCAAGGATGGATACCTACACCGACTACTGCGACTTCTCTCGTTTTTGTCATTTCTTTTTCTCCTTTCTAAAACTTAAAATTTGAACTCATTGGCCTCAAACTGGCCGCCATTTCCAGGTTAGGGCCTCGTTTCCCTCCTCGTCCTGGAAGAGCTTTTCCACTACAAGCTCTACTTTTATGTGCGTCTTTACATCCTCTATTTTAATGCCTGTTAACATCCCTGGAACTTGTATGCCCTCAGGCAATGCCACTAACCCAATACCATAAGGGACAAATGGGTCAGGGCTTACGAAAGGCCGAGGTGGTTGATAATACTGTACAGTATAGCTTACTAATTCGCCCCTTCTGCTGAGAAGCACTTCTTCCACCGGTCCTTGTTCACAACCTAGTTTATGAAAGGCAGCGAACTTAGGAAAGAAATATGTACCGCAGGACTTGCATCTGCCGCCTATAAGACGAGGTTCCTCAGGAGGGCATGTAAACAAGCCCTCCACTGCCGGATATTGTTTTTTCTGTGCCATTACTTCAAGTATCCTCCTTTCTAAAGATTTTGTATACCGGTGATATAGCTCGTTTCTGCTACTGCGCTAAGCATCCTCCTTTCTGGGGTGCAGCTAACACTCTAGAATTGTTCCATCCCCGGCTTTCGCTACCTCGAAGCCAAGGGAATTTTAACACAGCCTACAACATTTATCCATGCCTCTGGGCTGAAGGCGTATATCTACAAACCTAAGTAAGACTCTCTAACATGGGGATCCTGTTCAACTTGCTGACTGGGTCCCTGTATTATTACTCGACCATGCTCCAATACATAGCATCTCTGGCTAATAGCAAATGCCAACCGGGCGTTTTGTTCCACCAACAGTATGGAAACTCCCTCTTCAGGTATTCTCTTGAGCTTATTACCTAATTCGACGCTAAGCATAGGGGCTAATCCTAACGTGGGTTCGTCTACCAATAAGAGGCTTGGCTTCAACATTAATCCCCGACTGATGCTCAGCATTCCCTGCTCCCCCCCACTCAAAGTACCTGCACCCTGACCCTGCCTTTCCTTCAAGATTGGAAAAAGTGACAGGACATAGTCTAGCTCAGAGGAAATGTCATCTTTACGTGTATAAGCTCCAAGCCTAAGATTTTCCATGACTGTCATCCTGGGGAAAACCTTACGTCCCTCAGGACAATGGGCTATGCCGTGCTTCACAATTTCTGCTGGCGATAGCCCGTCTAATTTCTTACCTTTGAACTGAACCCCTCCTGACGTTGGAGGAACTAGCCCAGATATGGTGCGAAGCAAGGTGCTCTTTCCGGCTCCATTTGGACCAATAACGCTTACTATTTGTCCGCTATCAACGCTTAATCCAACAGAGTCTAAAGCACGTGCTTTGCCATAATGCACGGTTAAGTCTTTTACCTCAAGCAGCATAGCTTTCTTCCCTCCCCAAATAAGCTTCAATCACTTTTTCATCCCGAACCACGGATTGTGGAGACCCTTCGGCAATCTTCTGGCCAAAATTAAGAACTATGAGCCTGTCTACCAGTGGCATTAACTCCCGCAATACATGCTCTATTATGAGCAACGTGACACCCTGGTTTGTAATACCCTGCAGCCCTGTGGCTATAGCTCTTATTTCAGGGATGGCTAAACCAGAAAAGGGCTCATCCAATAGCAGCAGTTCGGGGGAGGTAGCCAATGCTCGAGCAATATCAAGACGCTTCAAATCCCCATATGGCAATTGAGTGGGGAGCAAATCTGCGTATTCCCTCAAACCAATTAATTCCATCACCTGTCTTGCTTGCTCGTCCGGGTCTATGCTTTTAGCCTTGACGAGTGTAGCTACCTTAATATTTTCCCACACTGACATCCCAGGGAAAGAAGTGGCCATCTGAAATGTTCTGCATATCCCTATTGGAGTGGTTTGATAAGGCTTTATCTTTGTGATATCCCTACCCTTAAATATCACTTTCCCACCGTCTTTATATAATGTTCCCGTGAGCAAATTGATTAAAGTGGTCTTTCCAGCCCCATTAGGACCAATAAGCCCCACAATTTCTCCCTGGTTGATTTCAAAGCTTACATCATCTACGGCTGCCAAGCCTCCAAAATGCTTACTTAAATTAATTCCCTGAAGCAAAATCATTATTTACCTAACCCCCTAAGTTTAATCTTAGGACTCCATGGTAGCAATCCCTGAGGCCGGGCAAAAACTATTGCCACTATGGCTAAACCATATATTATCAACCTAACATCAGCTATATACCCTAGGTAATTGTCAAGGAAGGTTACCAAAAAGCCACCTACGATTGGACCAGCAATGCTTCCTATCCCGCCAACGGTAGTCATAATGATTACTAATAGAGACATCTCCACAACGAGTAATTCAGGCGAGATTGTTTTGTTAAAATGAGCAAGATATGCCCCAGCCACCCCAGCAATAAAGCCACTTAAACCAAAAATCAATATCTTGTATTTACTGATGTTAATTCCCACTGACTCAGCCACTATTTCATTATCTCGAACAGCTCTGAGAATCAGACCTAGCCGCGAATTTACCACCACAGTTGATATGAATACTGCTAAAGCTAGTATCAATAATGAGCCATAGTAATTTATAGTAGAGGAGGATGATATGCCCTGAAAGCCGGAAAGGCCCATGTCCCCACCAAAAATTTCACCGAAATACATTATAACGGCAGATATAAGGATAAGGGGAAAGCACCATGTCATAAGAACAAAATAAGGCCCCTTGACACGTAAGCAAGGGTAGCCCAGAATAAGACCAGCCACTCCGCATATTATGGCGCTCAAAAATATACTCAGAGGTGGCGGTATGCCGGAATGTAAGTTCAACATAGCGCTTGCGTAGGCTGCCCCACCGAAAAAGAAAGCATGTCCAAAGCTTATTTGCCCAGCGTAACCAGCTAGCAGATTCCAGCTTAAGGCGAAGACAGAAAAAATGCTGGCCAGGGCAAAAATGCGCAAAAAATATGGGTCAGGGGCCCACAAGGGAACTGCCACAAATATCGCTGCCACTATTAACCAAAGGAACTTAGCAGAGGGTTTTTGAAATTTTCTAGGCATCCAAATCACTCCTTTTGACCAAAGAAACCCCACGGTCTTGCCAAGAGCACTATTACCATTATCCCTAGGTAAATCGCTACCCTAAGGAAACCACCCTTGGGAACGAAGAAGCCTACTACCGTCTCTGCGTAAGCAATAATAAATACGCCTGCAAAAGCTCCCCAGGTGCTCCCTAAGCCACCTACGACTACAGCGACAAATGCCAGGAGGAGAGCATCAAGCCACGCAAGAGGAGTGAGAACAAACAATGAAAGACTGAGCGTGCTGCCTAAGGCGGCAAATAGAGCACCAATGGATGCTACAATTAGCTGAGAAGTTCTTGGCTCAATTCCTATTAACTCTGCCGCCTCCGGATGCTGCTCAAGAGCCCTTATTCCCAAACCTAGCTTCGTTTTGGTCAAGAAAAGCCAGAGCAAGATTAAAGCTACTATGGCTACCCCACCAGCCAGAAACCTCTGATTTTCAATAATAACTCCAGCGACACGGGTTGTACCTTCCACTAGATATGGTATAGACCTGAATGTTGACCCGAAAACAAGGATAATTCCTTGCTGAATGGCTAGAGCTAGGCCTGCACTGGCAACTAACACCCTTATAGGAAATTTTCTCAAAGGGAAAAGAACAAAACGATGAATAAGCAATGCTACGGCGATGCTGATGAGCAGCGACAAAAACAGCGCTGCTCCGTTGCCCACAACGGGAGCTAAGCCGAAAAAGGAATAAGCACCAACAAGGTAATACGAGCCGAAGGCTAAATCAAAAATTCGACAAGTACCGAATATTAAAGCAAACCCTACCGCGGTTAAGCCGTAAATCAAGGCTAGTGTTAATCCATATAGGAACACATCCATTCTACTTCTATATTAGGGCTAGGGAGGGAGAGCTACCCTTAGCCAAGGATAGCTCTCCCCCTAGCTCCTATTTGCCATAGGCTTTCAACATCCATGGAGGCAGCTCTAGCTCACCAGTGGCAAGCTCCGGTGGGTGAACCGCTTCTATCCTTTCTCCAGGTAGATGCTGTATCGTCCATATAGGGGCACCAGTGCCCACAGGCCCCCATATATGGCTATGGGTCTTGTTATCGTAATCAAATGTGCCACCAACACTATCAAACTTAATCTCCTCAAGGGCTTTCACCATGGCCTCTTTTTCCAGCGTTCCGGCTTTATCTGCAGCGTGCTTGATGGACCAAATAGCCACATAGGGACCATGGGAATTATACTGGCAGAATCCTATTTCATCATAAAGGTAATCCCATATTCTCTTCGTGTCCGGTGTTATAGCGATAGGACCTGCACCAAGCTGATAGGTGGTATGGTACTGACCTTTACCACCCACCATCTCTTCCCACATAGGTGTCCAAGAATAGCAGTGAGCACCAGCCCAAATGCATGGTACTTCCAGATCAGTCCACTGCTTAACCAGAGGTATAGAGCTCTTATAACAAGCCCCACCAATTACTATATGAGCCCCTGATTCCTTTATGGGTATAAGGTATGGAGTACAATCCGTAGCTGCGGGGTCGAATCTGCTCTTATAAACGACCTCATACCCAGCCTTCTCCATATGCTCAATAAAGTAAGGATAAGCCACATCCTGCCAGGCAGTGGCATCGCACAGTATACCAACCTTTACTTTTTCAATGCCTAACTTTTTCTTAATCACCTCTGCCATAAAAGGAACCTGCTCTTCACAAACGTAGACAGCCTCACAATCTATCTCGTCGGGCGGGCAGCACCTGAAGAAATACTTGTATCTGTCATAGTTTTCTACTACCTTTACAATATGGTCATGAGTGGCCCCTCCACCAATAACACAGATTACCTTCAAGTCCATGCATGCTTCTCTTGCGCTTAAAGATGCCTCACTGCTATAAGCGCCCGCTATGAATTCACATCCCTCTGCTTCAACGAGCCTGTGAACCTCACTAGTAGCCTTGGTCGCCTTATATTCAGTCTCACCAAAATATACCTCTACTGGTCTGCCTAATATGCCGCCTGCTTCGTTTATTTCCTTGGCTGCCAGCTCAGAGGTGAGCTTCATAGCTTTCCCCACATCCGTTGCCATAGGTCCTAAAACGCCAATCTTGACCGCCCCTTTAGGCGCTGCTGGTGCACAACCAGGTAAGGTAAACGCCGCTGCTAACAGCATTACCAACCCCAAAACCAATACCAATTTAACTCCTTTCATTTTCACCTCCTTTTTGCTAATTTCCTACTTTGCTATAATCTTGGTTCAATGTTCCATAAACCTACCACCTCCCCTTACAAAATAAGTTTCATATACCACCCCGAGCTACAAATCAAGGAAACTTTCACATACTATATCACACTTGCGGTAAATTGTCACGCATTTGTGCTGGCTGTGTTGAAGTTCTATGATTTTATCACCATCTAACTGTTCTGAGAAAATGTCACCCTATGAGGGAGATAGTGACATTGAACAAGAAAGAACAGAGGAGGTTGGTGGTGTTAAATCAAGTGGA
>Ga0209121_10005934_pt1 | contig 10883 bp, 6 predicted proteins | sample Cruoilmetagenom3_FD_187292 | JGI IMG/M metagenome (GOLD analysis project Ga0209121, IMG submission 187292) | Oil polluted marine microbial communities from Coal Oil Point, Santa Barbara, California, USA - Sample 3 (SPAdes) (version 2) | ecosystem: Environmental > Aquatic > Marine > Oil seeps ...
ATATACCTCCCTGATGCCACGTTTTCTTGCAAGTTGGATTACAAAAATAAAACGAGGATATCCATACCGAACCTATACATATACATTGAAAGGTTATAAAAATTTGCTATCAAAAGCTGATTTTAAGAAGATTAATTTTTATTATCCATATGGTGGTTACAATAATCCCACACAGATAGTTCCTCTCGCCCCAAAGATACTAAAGGCATATTTTTCATCATTTATAAGAAGTGGCAGCGGATTAAAAAGATTGTTAAAGAAAGTTTCGAAGCGTTTGGCACTTTCTGGTGCGATTAACTGGCTGTCTCCGGATTTCCTTATATTTGCAAGAAAAAAGGGGGCTAAACAGATAAACGAGTTAGAAAGAGCGATATGCAGGGCAATTACCAAAGCAGGTCACGGTAATTATGCCAAAGAATTCCTTTTTATTATGAAAAACACATCTGAAACACATATTACACTTTTAGTTTTTATAAAATTGTATCAACATCCATTTTTAGTTGTGACATACTCTTTAAGAGAAAGGTTTAATAAAATTGTGGAGAAGGAATATGGGATTATCCAATATATTCGTGGTTTACTACCAGAAGATATGAGGCAATCTCTTCCAAGACCAATCCTATTAGATTACGTTGAAAAAAGGGCAGTTCTTATAAAGGGTTTTATTAAAGGTAAGAAACTTGAGGCTCAACTGAATAAGAAAAAACTCTTTTTAATTACAAACCAGGTTACAAAATGGCTCCTTGAATTTCATCGGATTTTTGCTAAGAATGAAGTTCTTTTTGGAAAGAAAAGACTTAACGACCTTTTGTACTTTCCACTTAAACAATTTTCAACAAAAAACAAATTCAATATTCCAAAAGACTTCTATGCATGGATCGAAAAGAAAGTTGAAAAATTCGAAAATCATTCAGTTCAAATGAGCCCTCAACATGGAGACTTCTGGTATGGCAACATTGTCTTGTCCAACACTCGTCTTGGTATATATGATTGGGAGTTTTTTGGAGAGGTAAATCTGCCATTATTTGACCTTTTTCATTTTCTGACCACTCTTTTGACTTCCCCTGATATTTTAGTTAAAAGTAGAAAAGAAAATTTTAATATTTTATTCTCTATCAATCAACTTAGTGGTTTTATGCGAGGAAAAGTGTTTGAGATAGCCGATAAAATGAGAATAGAGAAAGAGATTGTTACTTTCCTTTATTTTCTCTATTTATTAAATTTTTATGATAAGATAAGTGTGAAATTTCAAAATCGAGAAATTACCAAAGATATGGCACAATTCATTAAAATATTCATTTTGAAGAAGGACCAATTTATTTTAAATAGAGATTAAATGTTTGTAAACGAAATAGTCTATAAAAACAAAAGAAGGATATGGATTTTCTTGGCTTCTGCCATTGTTTTTCAGGTTGCTCTATTATTGTTATTCTGTTATAAGAATATTTTTATCGTTTTTCTAATATTATGTACCCCCCCTCTGTTATTTTACATTTTTAAGAAGCCACAGATCGGTTTATGGCTTATGGCTATAGTATCGTTTATGAATATATCTACGTGGGGAATTAGGACAGCACTAATAATCCCGAGCGTCTTGACATTTATGGCTCTCTCAGTAAAAATTTTAACTAAGAATGGGAAGCTACTTGGCTCTAAACAATTAGCCTACTTTATTATATTTGCAGTAGTTTCGTTACTTTCTTTTTTCCCATCTCGCGATCTGGTTATGTGGTACAGAGGTATCTATGGAGTTTTAGGCATTTTTGTTGTTCTTATACTAACAGTCAATTTGATTGAAACACGTGATGATCTATGGCGTTTTATATACATAATCGTTTTCACTGTTGCCGCTGGTGCCATCTATGGGTTATATCTTTTCAAGACGAGTGGTTTTTTAAATGTCCTATTTACAATGGGTTCATATGTTAGGGGGGGAAGTGTAGTTGCTGACGCAAATGTCTGGGCTGTCTCGCTTATAACAGTTTTTCCCTTAACAATAGCGCTTTTAAGAAGGGAGTCAAACTTAATCTTGAAACTTCTTTTGTGTACTGTGATCGCAATTCTAATACCATCAATCTTTGCAACCTTTTCCCGTGGTGGAATGCTTGCCTTCTCAATTGTTGTGATTATTGTCATATTTAAAATAGTAAAGAAGAAATTCATAGGTATAATTATTGTCCTTTTGTTACTGCCGGTGGCTTACTTTATACTGCCTCTTTTTATTAAATTTAGAATCAAATCACTCCTATCCCTATTCCAGAGTAAATCAGCACTGGATTTTTCTCTTTTGAGTAGATTCTATATAACGAGAGCAGCATTTAAAATGTTTTTAGCTCACCCATTTTTAGGCGTAGGAATATCAAATGTTGTCTCAAATACTGGGCTCTATTGTCCCTCTGCTATGCATAAAGTAGCACACTCCATCTATCTCGAAATCGCTGCAGGCACAGGATTATTGGGTCTTATACCATTTCTCGCAATCTTTTTCTATTCTTTCAAGGATTTCATCATTTCATATAAGGCTTTTGAGAGAAGGGGGGAAAAATCTCTTGCTGATCTCTCCTTCTATGCAGGTCTATCTTTGCTCGGTGTATGTATTGCAGCAGCCTTTCTCTCTATTCAGTATAACCGTTGTATATGGTTTCTAATTTCTATTTCAGTTGTAATAAAAGCATTAGTAAGCGACTATAAATTGAAGAAATAATGAAGATTCTTTTATAAAAAGGTTGATCAGAAGGGTCGAAGTAAAGATTTCCAGTCAGGGAAGAGGTTTCCAACATTCTGAAAAGTATAATGAGGGAAAAAAATGAAAAGAATTAAGATACTGTGGATTTTGGGTGCGGAAAAAAAAGATTTTAATAAACCAAGAGAAGCAATCACTGGTGCACAAACAACCACACTTGAAATTTTGAGAAATATTAACCCATCCCAATTTTTTATCTACTTGGGAATAGATGGTTATTCACCATTGAATGAGGAATTCAAGAAATATGTAAAACTGGTTCCTTACGAAACCAGATATCAATTTGATATTCATGCAATAAAAAGGTTAAAAAAGATTATTAGAGACGAAAAAATTGATATTTTGCATACTCAAGGAAGGAGACACGCTTTTTTCTCCTTTTTACTAGGCGAGAAGACAGGTTTAATAAAAGTCTTAACTCGGCATATCCCTTTCTATGACCAATTCCATCCAAACATGAAAAAGCTGATATATAATCTATTTGATAGATGTTCTTTAAAATCAGTTGATGCTATTGTGACTGTAGCAAAATATGGAAAAAAAAGGATTGTAGAGACAAGAGACATTAACCCTAAAAAAATACGGGTTATTTACAATGGCATTGATGTAAAAACATTCGACCCTAATAGGATAGATTCTTCACAGCTCATAAATGAATTTTCTATTTCTCCCAAAACCAAAATAGTTACCACAATAGCATCACTTATAGAAAGAAAGGGTCACAAATTTCTTTTACAAGCCGCTATCGATATTCTTAAAAAATTTCCTAACACTCTTTTTCTGTTTGTAGGAGATGGTTATTACAAAAGTACTCTTAAACAGATTGTCGAAAAGGCAGGTATAAAGAAGAATGTGATTTTCGCAGGTTTCAGAAAAGATATTCAAAGAATTCTAAGAATTACTGATGTAATGGTTCTTCCTTCCTTGAGTGAGGGTTTTCCAGATGTGATTCTGGAAGCAATGGCTATGAAAAAACCAGTTGTCGCAACGAGAATTGCCGGAATTCCAGAAATGATAGATGATGGAGGAAATGGATTCCTTGTACCGCCCGGTGATGTTGAAAAACTCAAATCAAGGATAATGGAGCTTCTTGGAAATAAGAAATTTGCGAATTTGATGGGTGAAAGGGGTCGGGAAAAAGTAATTGATAAATTTAATTCAAAAAGGATGGCAAAGGACTATGAAAGACTTTACATTGAACTCTATCGAATTAAAGGGAAAGGCGAGTAAAAACATAAAAGTTTGTCACATTACAAAAAGATGAAAAAAAATGTATGAATGATTTAAAAAGTTTTATCGCTGGATAATTGTAATGTTAAGAAAAAGCATTAATAGTCTCAAAATCTGGATGAAAATTTGAACCAAAAAATGACTTTTTTGTTTTATAACGCTTTAGTAAGCAAAAGAAATTTGATATGTAAAACAAATTTCAGGGAGAAAATACTTGACACAAATCAGTATTTTCACATATAATTTAGAGTATGCAGGATAAAAAAACTTCCTCAAATGTGCAAATAGATACTACGAGGCGAAAGGTTTGTTTTTTTGCTTACGTAAGAGATAAAAAAATTCTTGGATTATCAGAATTTTACCATAATGATATAAAAATTCTTAAAGATTTAGGATTTGAGGTAAAAATTGCAACCAAATTTAGCGAAATCCCTTTTAATTGTGATTTATATTTTTCATGGTGGTGGGGAACCGGTGTTCAAGCTCTTTTAAAAGCAAAGTTGTTAAATAAACCAATTATTATGGTTGGGAATGTGAGATATGGGAAAAATGCGCCACCAGTTTTTCCAAAAGCAAATCGTTTAAAACTTTTATTCTTAAAGATTTCTTGGTATTACGCAAATGCGATTCTGACAACTTCAATGTTTGAATATAACATTGTGGCTCAATATCGCCAAAGGAATCTTTTTATGTTATATCATGGGATAGATACAAATATTTACAAACCAAACAGTAATAGAAAACGTGACAATATTCTCTTTACAATTTGTAATCTTTATAAAAGTAACGCTCAAAGGAAAAGAATAAAAGAAACAATAGAAGCTTTTTCTATGGTGTTAAAACGATTTCCTCATTACAAACTAATAGTTAGCGGCGGAAACGCTGGATTTAAAGATAATACAATGGAACATTTGGTATCACTTGTAGAAAAATTAGGAATAAAAAATAAAGTGATTTTCACTGGTTCAATATCACTTGATAAGAAATTGCATTTCTATCAAACAGCAAAGCTGTTTGTCCAACCCTCAATTTATGAGGGATTTGGACTCGCCATTGCTGAAGCAATGGCATGTAGCACACCTGTAGTTGTCTGTCGCACAGGAGCAGTGCCAGAAGTGGTTGGAAATTGTGGTGTTTATGTAACTGGAAACCCTGAAAGTATTGCAGATGGTATAATTGGTTTACTCAAAAACAAGAATTTAAGAAAAAAAATGGGTATTAGAGCCAGGAAAAGAATAGAAGATAAATTTGCATATGATAGAAGAAAAGAGCAGATAAAAAAAATAATCAATAAACTTATTTGTAAGAGGTAAAAATGAGACAAGTTATTCAAGACGCAAGAAAAGGTGTAATAAAAATTATTGATGTACCTGTACCAGCGATTAGAGAAAACTGTGTTCTTGTAAGAAATTGCTATTCCTTAATCAGTGCCGGTACAGAGAAATTGATGCTTGAGTTTGCAAAGAAATCCTTGTTAGGTAAAGCAAAAGCAAGACCTGATCTTGTCAAGCAGGTAATGCAAAAAGTAAAAAGGGATGGTTTACGTCAAACTTTCCAAAGAACAATGACAAGGTTAGAAATGCCTGCTCCTATTGGTTACAGCTGTGCAGGAGAAATAATCGAAATGGGCAAAGGGATTTCTGGTTTCGGTACTGGTGATAAGGTTGCATGCGGAGGTGCAAGATACGCAAATCATGCTGATTTTATTATTGTTCCTAAAAATCTTGTCGTTAAGGTTCCTAAAATTTTAGATTTAAAGGAGGCAGCATTCGTAACTGTAGGAAGCATCTCGCTTCATAGTGTAAGAATGGCTAACGTAGGTGTTAACGAATATATAGGGATAATAGGAATGGGTTTGATCGGACAAATTGCTATGCAAATTGTCAAAGCTTCTGGATGCAAAGTTTTTGGGTTTGATATTAATAAAACGAAGGTTGATTTCGGGTTAAAAAGAGGATTAGATTACGGTACCCATAAATATAGTGAGGCAAGTTCAATTGTTAAAGAAATTACTAAGGGTAGGGGGCTTGATAGTGTAATAATCACAGCTTCAACATCCAGCAATGAACCTATAACATTGGCTGGTGAACTATCAAGGGACAGAGGGAAAGTTATCGCTGTCGGTGCGATTAGAATGGACATACCAAGAAGGATATATTACGATAAAGAAATTGATTTTAGAGTTTCAAGATCGTATGGTCCTGGGCGATATGATACGGTTTACGAGGAAAAAGGTATTGATTATCCCATTGGTTATGTTCGTTGGACAGAGAACAGAAATATGGAGGCTATTCTTGAATTAATTGCTGAGAAAAAAATAGATATGAGAGATTTAATATCTTTTACCTTTGACATTGAAGATGCACAAAAGGCATACTCACTCATAAAACAGTCAAAAAGCGATTACTATGGTATACTACTTGAATTCAAAAAAGAAAAACCTGAGAGAAAAATTGTCTTTCATAAAGAAACAGTGGCTAAAGAGGGTGTTACAAAGGTTGGAATAATTGGTGCCGGTAATTTTGCAAGAGATTTTATCATACCCAACTTGAAAAAATTAAATAATGTTGAAATAGTTGGTATCGCAACCGCTAAGGGTGTGAGTGCCAGATATGTTGCTGACAAATATGGCGCCCAGTATATTACGACAGATTCACAGGAAATTATTAATGATATGAGTATCAATTGCGTATTTATTTTAACTCGTCATAACCTCCATACTCCATTAGCAATAGATGCTTTGAAAGCAGGGAAAAATGTTTTTGTTGAGAAGCCACTTTCTATAAACAGAGAGGAATTAATATCACTTATAAAAATATGGAAGAAATCAAAAGCAAAAATTATGGTGGGTTATAACAGACGTTTTTCTCCTTACATCAATCAAATCAAAAGTCATTTAATTGCTAAAGCACCATCTAATATTATATATAGAATTAATGCTGGGGTAGTTCCAAAAAACAGCTGGATTCATGATATCACTGAAGGTGGCGGAAGAATAATAGGTGAAGTTTGTCATTTTATTGACCTATTAATGTATCTAACAGAAAGTAAACCATTAAGAGTTTATTCAAAATCGGCTATTTCCTACGATAATATCTCTACAATTATAGAATTTGAAAATGGGTCAATCTGTTCAATTATCTATACTCCTTTAGGTAATAGCTCTTTTTCGAAAGAGAGAATAGAAATATTCTCTGCTGGTAAAGTTGCGGTGCTTGATGATTTCAGGCACTACTCAATAATCTCTGGAGGAAAAGAGATATTTCATAAGCGTGGTCCAGTTAAAAAAGGTTATTACGAAGAAATTAGTGAGTTCTTTAAATCAATAAAAAAGAACGAAAAATCTCCAATAAAATTTAAGGATCTGGTTATTGGAACGCTAACAACGATGAAAATCTGTGATTCAGTATCAAACGGATTACCAGAAGAAATAGATATAGAAAAATATTGCTAATGTTTATACGATTGATTCACTTGTTTCATCGATTAGTTAAAAGGGGATTCAAGGATCTTACTTGGAGATTTGTACTTTTGGCTAAATCAAATTTTAGGAAATTCTTTCCTAAGAAGTGCAAATTATCAGATGATACAATAAAAGACAGCTATTTTTATATTGAAAACCCTGTAGAAATAAAGAATCTTATTAGTGGGGATAAAAAAAGAAAAGTCATAAAAAAAGCTGATAAAATACTTGATCATTGTATAACAATTTTTAATTCAAGAGAGATAAAATTCGGTCAAAAGATTGAATGGTTGATGGATCCAATCTCTAAAAAGGAATGGCCCAAAAAATATTGGAATAGAATTAACATCAGAAATGCGGAATTTGGAGATGTTAGAGTTGTTTGGGAACTTAACCGTCATAAACATTTTGTGACTTTAGGAAAGGCATACCAATATACACAGGATAAAGGATATTATGATGAGTTCGTTACACAATTGACAAATTGGTTACAGGAAAACCCTTATGAGAATGGTATAAATTGGACAAGCTCTTTAGAAGTCGGGATGCGCGCAATTTCTTGGCTATGGGCTTACTTTTTATTTAAGAATGCGCCCAACTTCGAGGGAATTAAAAAGGTTATTCTTAAAAGTTTGTATGAACATGCTACATATGTTTATAGGTATAGAAGTGAGCACTTACATTCTAATAATCATCTAATTGGAGAGGCAACGGCTCTTTATCTAATTAGCACTATGCTGCCATTCTTGGATAAAGATTTAAAATGGCGTAATAAAGCAAAAATAATCCTTGAGCGCGAAATAGAAAGACAGGTTTACTCTGATGGATGCGATAAAGAGCAAACATTCTCTTACCATCGTTTTGTCATTGATTTATTACTTCAGGTATTTATAATTAGCAGAAAAATAGGAGATAAATTCTCAGATAAGTTTGTGAAGACATTAGAGAAAATGATTGAATTTATGATGTATGTTATTAAGTACGATTACAAACTACCGATGATTGGAGATAGTGATAATAGTCGAGGGATACCAATATTAGATAGTGATGACTTCTGGAGAGAAAAAGATATTTTTTGCATAGGTTCTATCATATTCAAACGAGGTGATTTCAAATATTTTATTCGTGATTTTTCCGAAGTTGCCGCATGGCTTCTGGGAAAAGATGGATACCTACGATTCTGTTCTATTCACAAAACGCCTCCCTCTTTTCTATCCAAAAAATTTGAGGAATCCGGCTATTACATTATGCGAAATTCATCATCTAATGGTGCATTCTTAATTTTTGATGCGGGACCTCAAGGTATCGGAAAAATATCCGGGCATGGACATGCTGACCATCTGAGCTTTGAATTATCTGCTTTTAAGAAAGATATCATAATTGACCCCGGCACCTATACTTACTTCTTCGCAGATAAGTACAGAGATTATTTCCGTTCAACTTTGGCACATAATACGGTTGTTATTGACAATAAATCACAATCAGAAGCAATCTCTAACTTTGACTGGAGAAAAATAATTAGAAGTAAAATCATTAAATGGCATTCGAGTGATGATTGTGATGTAGTAGAGGCTTATCATAAAGGTTATGACCCAATAATTCATAAGAGAAAACTCATTTTTTTGAAAAACGAGGGGTGTGTTATTATAAAAGATTTTATTTACGGAGAAAAAATGCATAAAATTGATATATATTTCCATTTATCTCCTGAGATGCAAATCATTGAAAAATCCAATTCTACAATAATAGCTCAGGCTGGTAATGTATTTTTACTTATATATCAATGGGATAGTAAAATGAAAATAAATATACTTAATAATTTTGTATCTTATAACTATGGGCAATTGACAAATTCTGTTACCATTAATTATACTAAAACAGCGAAGCTACCTGCTGAATTCAGAACTATTATATTGTTGGATAAAAATAAAACTCCTGAGTTATCTACAAAGGTAATTGAAAAATCTCGAAAAATATAGATAGTCTGTGAAAAATTACAAAACAAATTATAAATGAGGGAAAAAATGCAGAATTGAAATGCAAGGTAATAAACGATTGAATTTTTAGCCACTAATTACAGTCAGATAATATTTTCAAATAATCATTTGCTAACTTATCCCTATCAAAATACTTTTCAACGAAATTACGTCCATTTTTCCCTATAATTTCGCGTTTATTCTTGTTTTTGTAAAGGCTTAAAATTGCTTTTTCAAGTTCTTCTTCATTTTCTGGCTCAACGAAAATGCCAGCTTCAGCTTTTTCAACAATCTGTCTCGCTTCGCCATCAACACCTAAAATTATTGGTTTAGCCATAGCCATAATCTCAAAAATTTTTGAGGGGATAACTGTCTTAAAAAGAGGAGTATTTTTTAATGTAACCAGGCACACATCTGATGCAGCATAAAAAGATGAAACAAGTTTTTTGGGTTGTTTCTCAATAAAAATGACATTCACAAGATTTTTTCTTTCTTTTTCCTGGATAAGAATTTCACGCATTGCCCCGGAACCTACTAATAGAAAGACAATGTTTTTCACACCACGCAGTCTTTCAGCTACTCTAAGCACTTGGTCTAAGGCATGAGCCATTCCGATAGTTCCAATATATGAGACAATGAATTTTCCTCCTAATGCTAACTTATTTTTCATTTCATTGTTTAAATTATGGGGTTGATAGAGGCAGAGGTCGACACCATTTTTGTTTACAAAAATTTTTTTTTCAGATATTCCTTTTTGGGATATATTTCTCTTAAAAGACTCAGTTACTACTACTATCTTTTTCGCACTACGATAAAGAGACATTTCTATTTTTTCAAAAATTCTAATTAACCTTCTGTTTGTGAGAGCCCCCACAGCAACAATAGACTCTGGCCAAATATCACGGATTTCCAAAATAAAAGGTAATTTTTTTAAACGGCTTAAAAAACTACCAGCAATGCCACAGAAAAATTGGGGGCTTGTAGCAATAACCATATCACCATCTTTTATTAAAAAAACACCGAGTAGAGAAACAACCATAAAAGAAATATAATTTAGTGTTCTTCTGAAAATTCCTTTATTGGGTGCGATATAAGTCCAGACACGAAGAACTTTAATACCATCCATCTCATCCCACTGGAAAAATTTATTCTTATATCCTTCATAAATCACACCATCTGGTGCATTAGGTTCACTAGTTATAACAGTAACCTGGTGACCATTAGCGACCCAATATTTGCAATTTTCATAGGTCCTGACTGCTGGGGCATTCACTTCTGGCGGAAAATAATGTGTAAGGAAAATAATATGCATTTTAAATAACTATGAAAGGAATTATTAAAAACAGTACCATCACTTCAGTTGAGCATAATAAGCGGAAAAAGCAGAATAAATTTTAGATTTTATATCATATCTATAGTACCAATATTCACAACTAAAATCTCATAATTTATGCATTTTGGTATCTAAATA
>Ga0209121_10005935_pt1 | contig 10882 bp, 8 predicted proteins | sample Cruoilmetagenom3_FD_187292 | JGI IMG/M metagenome (GOLD analysis project Ga0209121, IMG submission 187292) | Oil polluted marine microbial communities from Coal Oil Point, Santa Barbara, California, USA - Sample 3 (SPAdes) (version 2) | ecosystem: Environmental > Aquatic > Marine > Oil seeps ...
TGCTCTAAAACAACTTTTGAAGATTCACCATTACTAATAGATTCAGTATAAAAACTTTTGACATCAAAATAAACTTCTTTGGAGTTTTTAAATTCGGCTCTAAGTTCAGTAGGCATTTCATATCTAAAATTACTTTCTAACTCTTCATCACTTATAATTTTATCCAAATAATAATTTGGTGCTCTAAATATTTTCTGCCAGTCTAAGTCTGCTCCCCACTCTCCAAAACGATGAAGGTTATTTCCTAAATCAATTACTGTAAATGTTGGTTTATTTTTTAAAATACGAGAACCACGCCCAATCATTTGGTAATATAATCCCAACGATTTCGTTGCTCTATTCAATATAATAGTATTTACTGTTGGCTCATCAAAACCTGTAGTTAAGATACTTACAGATGTTAATATGGCATGTGGAGTTTCATGAAACCATTTTAATACAGTTTTTCTATCCTTTTTGCTATAGGTATTATCTAAATGTGCAATAGGATAGCCAGCTGCTTTAAAAGTTTCAAATACTTGAATTGAAGTATTAATACCATTGTTAAAAATTAGTGTTTTTTTACCTTTCGAATGTGCTTCATATGCTTGCATTAGCATACCCAACATTTCGTTATTTGTATATAAATCTTCAGAAGATTTTACTGTATAATCACCATTTGCTCCAACTTCTAACGAGGTTAAGCCTACATTATAAGAAAAAACTTCAGCACGTGCTAAAAACTCATTTTTAATTAACGACTCTATTGTTTCACCAACAATTAACTCGTTGTAATTATCTTTCATTGGAAGCTTTATGTTCGAACTCAAAGGAGTTGCTGTAACACCTAAAATAAAAGATTTTTCAAAAAACTCAAAAAGTTTTGTAAATGAATTATAATGTGCTTCATCAATAATTACTAATCCAATATCAGAAATATCGAACTTATTATCGATCAACCTGTTATTTAAAGTTTCAACCATAGCAACAAAGCAGCTATAGTTGCCTTGATCATCTAAATTAGCTGTACTATTTACTACTTTATTAGTAACTTCAAATTCAGTAAGCATTTTTGAAGTTTGTTTACATAACTCAATACGGTGAGTTAATACTAATACTTTTTTATTATGATGCTTTAAATATTGTCTTACAATTTCAGAAAATATAACTGTTTTACCACCACCTGTAGGTAATTGATATAATAAATGATAATCATCTGGAGCTTCTTCAAAACTTTTAAAAATTTTGTTAATAGCTTCTTTCTGATAGCTATATAGATCTTTTCCAGCTTTTCTTTCTTCTAATTCTGTACTTTGTTCTGACACGCCAGTTGTAATTAAGTGTTTTGCAAAAATACCGCCTTTATTAGGTTTTTAACAAGTATTTGACACTAAAATTTTAAAATAAGTTTATCTTTTATTCTTAATATTATTTATTTATCGTATAAATCACTGAATGTTAATCTAATACAATTTAATATAATAATTAAATTTAAGTCATGGTTTTTTAAAAAATAACAGCTATCTAGAGTAATTAGGTGCTTCTTTTGTTATAGTAACATTATGTGGATGACTTTCACGCATACCTGCTGAAGTAATTTTAATAAACTTCGCTAATTTTTGCGCTTCAATATCTTTTGCTCCACAATATCCCATACCTGCACGTAACCCTCCAATAAATTGATGCATTGTTTCTTGTAATTCACCCTTATATGGCACTCTCCCAACTATTCCTTCTGGTACTAACTTTTTTATATCATCTTCAACATCTTGAAAGTAACGATCTTTTGAACCATGTTTCATAGCTTCTACAGAACCCATTCCACGATACGATTTAAATTTTCTTCCTTCAAAAATAATAGTTTCTCCTGGAGATTCTTTTGTTCCTGCCAATAACGAACCTAACATCACACTATCAGCTCCTGCTGCAATAGCTTTTGGAATATCACCTGTATATCTTACACCTCCATCTGCAATTACAGGAACACCTGTTCCTTTTATAGCATTTGCAACCTCAATAATTGCTGATAGTTGAGGATAACCAACTCCTGCCACAACACGTGTTGTACAAATTGACCCAGGCCCAATTCCAACCTTAACAGCATCAGCACCAGCTTCAACTAAATATTTGGCTGCTTCACCAGTTGCTATATTCCCGACAACAATATCAGTTTCTGGATATACTTTTTTAATTTCTTTTAAAACAGTTACTACTCCTTTGGTATGTCCGTGAGCTGTATCAATTATTAATGCATCTACACCCGATTTTATAAGAGCATCTGCTCTTTCAAAAGCATCACCCGTTACACCAATTGCCGCTGCAACACGTAAACGCCCATATTTATCTTTATTTGCACTTGGATTTTCTATTACCTTTATAATATCTCTATACGTTATTAACCCAACTAACTTATAATTAGCATCTACAACAGGTAATTTTTCAATTTTATTTTCTTGTAAAATAATTTCAGCTTGCTTTAATGAAGTTCCTTCAGCAACAGTAACTAAGTTTTTAGAAGTCATTACTTCTGCAATTAAACGTGTATTATCGCTTTCAAAGCGTAGATCTCTATTTGTAATAATTCCGATTAATTTACCATTATTATCAACAACTGGAATTCCTCCGATACTGTATTCGCGCATTAGATTTTTTGCAGTCAATACTGTTTCTTCCTTTTTAACAGTTACCGGTTCTAGAATCATACCAGATTCAGAACGCTTTACTTTTTTTACTTCACTAGCTTGTTTTTCAATGGACATGTTTTTATGCAAAACACCTATTCCTCCTACTCTTGCCATAGCAATTGCCATTTCAGATTCAGTAACAGTATCCATAGCTGCTGAAACAACAGGAACATTTAATGTTATGTTTTTAGTAAATTTAGCTTGAATACTTACTTCTCTTGGTAGTATTTCTGAAAAAGCTGGAATTAATAATACGTCATCGTAGGTTAAACCTTCTCCTACAAATTTTGAAGTGTTTGAAATCATAGTGCAATCAACTTATAAATTAATTGCGAGCAAATTTACACTATTTATATTAAATACCTACTTTTTATTTTATTATAAACTATTTAAATATACAATAATTGCTTTTCTAATGTCCTTTGCTACATCTGTTTCTTTATTCTTATATACTTTAATAACTTCCTTATTTTGAGGTTTTAAAAAAGGAATATCATACCCTTTTAATAAATAATCACTAAAAGCCACTTTGTATGTTTTAGCATCAATTATAGGTAAATTATTTACTGACCAAATTTTAGAACTTTCATCATAATTCACATTATAACGCTGTAAGTAAGCACCTTTACCAGCTTTTAATCTACCATAATTTAAAACCTTTTTTAATAAGCTACCTTTTAGTTCAACTTTTAAAACTTCGCCTCCAAATGGTAATACTCTAAAAATGTCTATTCCCGTAATATCTCCTTGTAATTGATCATCAATTCTAATAGAGCCACCATTTACCAAAGCACAATCTACTTCATTATTAAAACTATAAGCCATTGATTTTCCAATTAATAAGCCCAAATTTGTTTGTTCGCTTCTAATTTGAGTATCTCTACCATCTAAAGGTTCATTTGCTGTAAAAATTACTTCATCAGGATTGGGTAATATTTCTTTAATTTTTTCATCGAGCAAAACATTCCATTTCTGAACAATTTTATCAACGTTCTCATCAATACCAGTTTCTTTAGTAATTGGTACTAATTCAGAGTTAATTATTGTTTCTTTAGTTCTTAAGTTATATGAAATTCTATGCACAAAAACTGTTTTGGCATTTGCATCAGCTTTGGTAATTTTAGCATTTCCTACAGGTACCGACATATTTACGTGCTCGTGCCCTCCCATTATTAAAGGTACGTTAGGAAACATTTTTGAAACTAATTTATCCTGTTCAATAGATAAATGGGTTAACCCAAATATGATATCACTTGATGTTTTTAAATTATTATATGCAAATTTCGCTGATTCATAAAAATCCCCATAATCCACATAATCTTTAGGATTGGAGTTTAATGTTGCGCTAAAGAAGCCTATTTCAATTTCTTTCCCTGAATCATTTTTTACTTTAAATGTTACTGTTTTTGGAAGCTCATGCCTAACACTATCTTTTATTACTGCAAAGCGTTGTGTAATACTATCATTTAGTTTATGAACAGGGTTCGTGGCAATCCACTGAAAATTAGATTCGTTTAAACGTTGCTGAAATTCTTCTTCATTTAAATCAAACTCATGATTTCCTAAGGCTACCAAGTCAAAATTCATAGCATTCATCACTTCAATCATTTGTTTCCCTTTAATTCTTTCTCCTTTATATTTTAAAGTTCCTAATAAAGATGGATTTAAGAAATCTCCTGCCATAAACATAAAAGTATTTGAGTTTTCTTTTAACAGGTCTTGATGTAATTTTTCAACTCGTGCCATTCCTCCTACTTTACCACCTCCTAAAGGAGCAATTTCATAAACATCATTTAATTGTAAAAAAGTAAAATTTACGGTATCGCTTTCTGAAGAACAAGAAGCAAAGAATAAGCTTAAACTAACTAAAATATAAAGTGTCTTTTTCATTTTTATTTTATTTAAAAAAACAAAGCTACACTATAATCTTAAAATTTAAAAATTAAGCCTCCTTTTTTAAAAAGAATAACTGATATACAATTGATAAAGTAGCAATAACAAAACTAAGCGTCATTAAAATTCCTGACAACATAACAATATATTTAAACCAAAGTACACCTCTCCACAATATATATATACCTCCAAAAGTCAATAGAACCGAGAAGAATGGTTCAATCATTAAAAAATATTTTAATTTTTTATTTATTGATGTGGTTGATAAAATTAATGATAGTAAAAAGAAAATTACTGACATTGAAAGAATATGGTTGTGAACAATTGATACTATTTCTCTTTCACTCTTTTTAAACTTCATAATCTCTGCTTCTTCATCATTTTCATTTCCTAAGTAATTAGTTTCTATACCTGATGGCTGCATTGAAGTTGAACTATTAACAAAACTTAAACCACCATAAAAGCCTATACTTAATGTAATAACAAAAAAGAATATTATTAATTTAATTTCTTTAGGAAATTGATGTATCAATCCGTGAACTTGCATTATAATTGTTGTTTATTAATTAAAATACCTATTGTTTGCAATAACTTATTTACTTCATTAGTCATAGCTTTTGCTGAAATTGTTGCACCTGAAATTGCAGCAATGTCTTTTTGATAAATTAAATTTTGAGTTGAGACTTTTCCTATAAATTGCTTTAACCAACGCTTACTACCAATTTCACCTCCGTGGTCTTCTCTATATACTAAAATTTTAACTTTAGATACCATTAGCTCTTTATCAAAAATAACTATAAAGTCGAAATAATCTGCTTTTCCGTAGGCCTGACCAAGGTAATAATAACCTAAATGGTCTTCGTTACTTTCTACTTTATAAAAGTTGGTTCCAGTTATTTTTAAAGGCAGATTATCATTTAATTCATTTGAAATAGTAATTGATCGTTTTTCAAAATGTTCTACATTAAAAACACCTTTTATTTCTTTTATAATTAAAGTGTCAATTCTTTTTGATACAGTAAAACTTGTACTAATTAAAAATAAGCTAACTATAAACACCAATTTCTTCATACTAATAACATATTAAAATTATTTCCATAAAAACAAATTGAATTCAATTTTACGGAATTTTAAATAACTAAAACCAAATTGCTACTCCAGCATTAAATTGCTTAGAAGTATCACTGCCTGAAACAGCATTATTCATTAATTGATAATCTATTTTAAAAGCTGCTCCATCAGCGACTTTATAATTCAATCCAAAAAATAACTCGTCTCTATCATACGCTTTATTTGCGGCTAAATTACCATCTGTATCAGCGTGTGTATTAAATTTTTCATAACGTAAAAATGGTGTCAATTTTTCAACACCTTTTAAATCAAAGTTATACGCAATTTCTCCGTACAAACCTGTCATTTTAGACCCTAAATCTTTCCCTGTTAATGTATTATAATCTTCTGTGTTAGATAAGTTTGTGTGAATATATTGCCCTCTTAATTCTAAATTATTGTATTTATAACGAGCATCAAAACCAATCATAGAAACGCCTACAGTTGAAGCTTCTATTGAAGTATCATCAGTTTGTGTTTTACCAAAATACCCTGCTAATCCCAATCTAAGTCCAGCAATTCCATAATAATCTAACTTTGTAGAAAAATTAGGAGAACTTACAACAGATTCTGCTCCTTTTTGACGCCCTTTTCTTAAACCATCACTTCCTCTTAAAACACCTTCCCCATCTTTATAAGATTTAAAACCATTGAATAAATAGGCTTGATACTTTAAAGAAGCATTATCTATTTTCCCTGAAATACCAACACCTAATTCTCTCCAAGTTGTTGGTACTATATAATTATCAACACTTGGGCGCTCAACACCATAGTAAGTTGTTGGTTCGTGGTATTCATTTATAATACCCATTGGTATCAACATTAAACCTGCCAAAACATTTAAACTTTCTATTGCTTTATATTTTATATATGCCTGCTCTACAAAAACTTCTTCTACATGTTCATATTCAACTTCTGTTAAAAAACTTACTTTTTCATTGAATTTATATCCAAATAATAAAACCAATCTATGAATATCTAATTTTCCAACCTGTGAACCATCTGGTTCATTGTAATCTATTTGAGCATAACCACCTATTGTTACACCGTTTAACACATTGGAATTTAATATACGTTGTCCAGCATTTTGTAAATTTTCTTGAGAATATCCATTTAAGCTTATCCATAGAATTGCGAATAATAAACCTACTTTTTTCATTTTTATACCTTATTTTAATTTAGACTTGTTTTAAATAACAATACAAAAATATGTAACCTTAGTAACATAAAAAAGCTTATTTAGAATAATTTTAAATAAGTATGACTTATGTCATAAATAGGAAAACAGCAAATTGCTAAACGCTTATTCTAATGAAGATTAACTAAAAATTTTTAAAGCTTCATTATAAGCACTTTCAAAACTCATAGCTTGAATATTTGTTGAAACCTTTTGTTGATTGAAGTAAGAAACTAATTTTTCAGTGGGCATATTACCTGTTAAATCATCTTTTGCCATTGGGCAACCACCATATCCTTTAATAGCGCCATCAAACCTTATACAGCCAGCTTTAAAAGCAGCATCTACTTTTTCAAACCAAGTTGTAGGAGTGGTATGTAAATGAGCCCCAAATTCAATTTTAGGGTATTCGTGTATTAAATTTGAAAACAGATAATCAATAATTTCAGGTGTAGAACTTCCAACAGTGTCTGATAAAGATAAAATTGTAACACCCATTTTTGAAAGTTTTTCGGTCCAATTTGAAACAATCTCAACATTCCAAGGGTCACCATATGGATTTCCAAAACCCATGGATAAATATGCAACAACTTCTTTATCAGTTTTTATTGAAATATTTAAAAGCTCATCCAATAAATGAATTGATTGCTCAATTGTTTTACCAGTATTACGCATTTGAAAGTTTTCTGAAATAGAAAAAGGATATCCTAAATAATCAATTTCCTCAAATTTAGAAGCATCTTCTGCACCTCTCCTATTAGCAACAATAGCTAAAAGTTTACTTTCAGTTTTGCTCAAATCTAATTTAGAAAGAACTTCAGCAGTATCGCGCATTTGAGGTATTGCTTTTGGTGAAACAAAACTTCCAAAATCTATAGTATCAAAACCTACTCTTAATAAAGAATTTATGTATTGAGCCTTTGCTTCAGTAGGAATAAAATGTGACTTTATGCCTTGCATGGCATCTCTTGGGCACTCTATAATTTTTACATTTTTCATCCTTGTTCAAATATACAAAACCAATTAAGAAAATAATATAAAAATTGCAATGCCAACAAAAACTAAAATTTTAAACCATTTTATGTTAGAATTTAATCTTGGATGATTTTTTAAATACGAAGCAAAACTTCCTGAAAGTACTGAAACCATTGAAAATATGAACAAAGCTTGCAACATAAATAAACCTCCTAAAACATAAAACTGTATTACAGTACTTTGTGAAGAACTATATAAAAACCCAGAGAAAAAAGCTAAAAAGAAAATAGATACTTTCGGGTTTAAAACATTCATTATAAACCCTTGCTTAAACAATTTTAATAAACTTTTTTTATCTGTTTTTGTAGTTAGCAATAATTCTTCATCAGATTTAAAAGTTTGATAAGCTAAATATAATAAGTACAATGCTCCAAATAGTTTAATGCCAAAAAATAAGTTTTCAGATTGTTTTATAATTGCTGAAACCCCAAAAGCTACTAAAGTAGTGTGAATAATAATTCCGGATACTAATCCCAATGAAGTTGCAATTCCAAATTTTTTACCATTAGTTACACTTTGCACCAGCACATAAATAATATCTGGACCAGGCATTATAGTCAACAACATTGATGCTCCAATAAATGATATGAGAATTTCGTAATTCAATTAATGATTATTTATTTATTTATTTATTTATTCCTGTCATTCCGAATCTATTCACGCATTATTATATGGATTCCTGCCTTCGCAGGAATGACAATTTTATCGTCTTTGCGAAGGTTTTTAAAAAAACCTGAAGCAATCTGTTTCTTTAGAATGAGATTACTTCGTCACCTATTACTCTTAAAGACATTAAATTTTACAATCCAGTAAAATTGCCTTATTAATTTTTTTAATTAAAATAGGACCTTCGTAAATAAATCCGGTATAAATTTGAACAAGATCTGCTCCTGCATTTATTTTTTCTAAAGCATCTTCAGGAGAATGTATTCCCCCTACTCCAATTATTGGAAAAGATTTATTTGAGTTATCGGCTAAATATTTAATTACTTTGGTACTTCTATCTTTTATAGGTTTTCCACTTAAACCTCCATATCCTATTTTATCTAATTTTTCTTCTGAAGCTTTTAAACCTTCTCTACTTACTGAAGTATTAGAAGCTATAACACCTTGTATTTTAGTTTCAGCGACTAATTCAATAATTTCATCTAATTGAGTTGTGTTTAAATCAGGTGCAATTTTTAATAGTATTGGCTTCTGTTTACGAAACGTTTTATTAATTTTTTGAACTTCAGAAATTAACTCTACTAAATAATCTTTATCATTTAATTTAACATGGCTACCAACATTTGGGCAACTCACATTTAATACAAAATAATCTACGTACGGGTGCAATTCTTTAAAACAAGTTATATAATCTTCAGTATAATTACTTGGCATTGTAGTTGTGTTTTTCCCAATATTACCTCCAACTATTACGTTGCCTTTGTTCTTTTTTAAATTTTTAATGGCAGCTTTTAAACCATTATTATTAAAACCCATTCTGTTTATTAAACCATTATCTGTTTTTAATCTAAAGATTCTTTTTTTTGGATTTCCAACTTGTGCTCTTGGTGTTACTGTTCCAATTTCAATAAAACCAAAACCAAAATTTGACAATTCATTATACAATACCGCATTTTTATCGAAACCAGCAGCTAAACCAACTGGATTTTTAAAAGTAAGTCCAAATAAATTGCGTTCTAACTTTTTATCATCTATTTGGTATAAACATCTAAAAATAAATGGAATACCCGGAATTTTAGAAGCTATTTTTATGAGTAAAAACGTAAAATGGTGAATCTTCTCTGGGTCAAAAAGAAAAAAGAAAGGGCGAATAATACTTTTGTACATTGATTTGTGTTTATACAAAATTAAAAAAAAAGCCCTTAGAAAAAATTTCTAAAGGCTTTATATTAATTAATTCTTATTATCGCAATGTTGCACCTACATTTTTTTCAAATGTATGTTGTAATTTTTGCATAATTTTATCTATCTGCTTATCGTTAAGGGTTTTGTTTTTATCTTGAATTAAAAAACTAACGGCATACGATTTCTTTCCTTCTTCTAGTTTATCTCCTTCATAAACGTCAAATAAATCTATCTCTTTTAAGAAATTCTTTTCAGCTTGAAATGCTAAATTATATATTTCATTAAAAGTTACTTCATTATCTAATAACAAAGCAAAATCTCTTTTTACAGCTTGAAATTTAGACAACTCGCTAACTTTAACTTGAGATTTACCTCCAACTCTTAGTACATTTTCCCAATTAAAATCTGCAAATAAAACTTCTTGTTTAATTCCAAATTCTTTCAAAATTGGTCGTTTTACAACACCTAAATCTACCAACTTTATTTTGCCTAAGCTTAAAGTAATTCCTTCTGAAAATATATCATTTTTGGTTGGTGTAGTTTTTAAATTATTAATTCCTAAACGCTTCAGTAATGTAGTTACAATTCCTTTAAGATAAAAGAAATCTGAAACTTGCTGTACAACATTCCAGCTATCTTTTGTTTTATTTCCAGTAACAAATAATGTTAAATGTTTTTGTTCACTATAACCACTTTCAAATTTGTGATATGTTTTTCCAAATTCAAAGAATTTTAAAGAACTATTTTTTCGATTAATATTGTAAATAACAGATTCTAAACCGCTGAATAACAATGATTGACGCATTACACCTAAATCACTACTTAAAGGATTTAACATTGTAACGTTGTGCTCTTCATTTAGCATTTCAGTCAAAGAAACATAATCAGATTTTGTCAAAGAATTAGCCATTGTTTCATTAAAACCTTGGGCTACTAATTGATTTGAAACAAGGTTTTCAATTTTAATGGCATCAAATTCAGAAAAGGAGATTGAAGTATTCAGCTTGTGTGAAAACTCAACATTATTATAACCATAAACTCTTAAAATTTCTTCAATAACATCAGCTTCTCTTATAACATCAACTCTATACGAAGGAATAGTTAAACCAATGCCACCATCTGTAACACTATTAAATTTAATATCTAATGATGC
>Ga0209121_10005936_pt1 | contig 10882 bp, 14 predicted proteins | sample Cruoilmetagenom3_FD_187292 | JGI IMG/M metagenome (GOLD analysis project Ga0209121, IMG submission 187292) | Oil polluted marine microbial communities from Coal Oil Point, Santa Barbara, California, USA - Sample 3 (SPAdes) (version 2) | ecosystem: Environmental > Aquatic > Marine > Oil seeps ...
TACAGTATTTTAGAGAAAAAGAGATTGATAAAAGTTGGTCTTTTGTTGGATTTAAACCATCAGATACTGGAAAATGGACTCATTGTTATCACCGCTATCCCGCTAAATTTATTCCTCAGGTGGTAGAGGCATTGATTCAGGAATATATAGAATCTGAAAATGCTCATATTAATGACCCTTTTATGGGAAGTGGCACAACGATTATTACGGGTATTTCAAAAGGATTTAAATCAAGTGGTACAGATATAAATGAGTTAGCTTATTTAATGACAAAGGTTAAATCTACTCCAATTGAACCTAATTGTTTGAATAAAAAAATAAATCAAATTTTATTGAGAGTATCTTTATTAAATGATAATAATGGAACGCTATTTACAGAAGACATCATACCATTGATTCCGGAGAAACATAATGAAAGGATAGATTACTGGTTTGATGAAAAAAATAAGATTAAATTAGGAAAAATTTTAAGGGTAATTCATGAAGAAGACGATGAAGCCATAAGAAATTTTCTGTTAATAGCCTTCAGTCATATCTTAAAGAATTGTTCTATCTGGTTACAAGGAAGTACTAAACCTACAAGAGATTTCAAAAAAAATCCTGCCAATCCTTATAAAGCCTTCAGAATCCATTTAAGGAAGATGCAAAGAGGAAATGAAGAATTTTATAGAGTAGTTCCGCAAAAGGTTAAAGAGAACTTAAAGGAATATCTAAATATAAAAGCTCAAAATGCTAAGAGACAGCCTGTTAGTAATAATAGTGTAGATTTAATAGTTAGTTCAAGCCCTTATGTAACTAGTTATGAATACGCTGACTTACATCAACTGTCCACTATCTGGTTAAATTTTACAGATAACTTAACTGCTTACAAAAAAGAGTTTATTGGTTCAGCTTACAAAAATTCTAACAATAAGGAGCTAAAGAGTATTTTAGCCCAAGAGATTATTGCTAAGATGCAGCAAAAGACCAAAAAGATGGCAAGAGAGATAGAAACTTTTTTTATTGACATGCAAGAGGTATTTAATGAAAGTTATCGCATTTTAAAAAAGGGTGGACGATGTTGCTATGTAATAGGTAATACTATGCTAAAGGGTGTTGAAATTTTAAATGCAGAGGTTTTTGCTGAAAGCTTACAGTACTCAGGATTTATCATTGATAGAATTATTAAAAGAGAAATTCCATTAAAAATTTTACCTCAAAAGAGAGACTTAAAAACAGGAAGATTTGCTAATAACAATGATGCAAATTCTGAAGCCTACCCTGTAGAATATATTGTAATAGGATTAAAGGAATGAGGATATGAAATTTGAAGATTTAAAAAACTTATATCTAAACTCGAAAAATATTTCAAACCTGTGGATATTATTTGTGTTACAAGACATAACCAAACATCAAATACTCAAATTTGGCATGAAAGAGCAAAAAAATATAATTTTTTCTTGAGAGGATTTAAGTATTTAATAATTATGCAGAAGGTGGATAATAAATAACTTCTTTAAATTTTAAAGTATCAAAGCCAGAACCAAATCTCCAAGTAGAAGCAGTTAACTATTTTGGGTATCTATAATGACCTGTAATAGTTTCTTTACCCAGAATATCTCTCTCGCATGTATAGCCCGGGTCAATATAATTATAAATTACCTTTGGCACCCCGCTCCTCGTTGTATTATCTGAAATAATTCCAGCATTGTCACTATAGCCATCTCCATCCATATCAAAAAAAACTACATCTCCAGGAAGCCAGCAGCTTAAATTTTCATATTTTGATATATCAAAGTTAGTCAGGAGTACTTTCCCATTTCTTTTAAAAAATATTTCTAAATTCTGAATCCTTCTATAATCAATATCTGGATCGCAAACTCTTTGATTCCAGATTTCCCTTAAAGGATACTCATTAAAATTATTTTTTATATCTTCATATACCAGTCCCCTTAAATCAAGTCCAGCCTCAATAAATGCCCTTGCAATAATATCTGTACATAAAGCCCAATCTTGGGGAGGATCGCCTCCCTTGTAATAATTAGGTTCGCTGCTTCCTTCTATAAATATATTTTTAGCTTTAGCCTCTAACTGCTTTTTAGCACCAAGCAAAATATCTTTCTGATCATTTATTCCATCACTGTCTGCATCACTTACGCATCCAACATTATCCAAATCTATAACCCTGTATCTGGGAAGATCATCTGAAAGAGCAGTAGGGGCTGTGTATTCCTTTTTAAAAGAAAACTCTCTTACACTAATAATAACAATAATTACTACCAGAAGTATTACTATTATGATCAAAAAATGCTTAATATTAAATCTTTTACTGTGTTTATCCAAATTTTGAGAAAATTTATTAATTTATTTAAAAAATTGGCAGTCAGTTATCCTGAACCCAAATATTGAAACATCTACATTTAATATTTCAAGCAGTCCTACTATTCCTGCTGCTAAAATAATAATAGTAAAAAAACTAATATAAACATAATAAAACTTAGGGAAAACAATAGGATTTTTATCTCTTACATCCACACCTTCATCACTTCTGAAAAATTGAATAACAATAAGTCTGAACACATTAACCACTAAAAAAACAATAGAGATACCTGCTGCAGCAAGAATTATCAGACTCAGGACTCCCATATTTGATAAGTTCCCCTTTCTAAAATATGAGATAAAAGGCTCAATGTAATAAAACCACGAAAGCAGGATTATTATAAGATTTATACTCAAATAAGTATTACTTCTTAAGAAACCTTTTATATTCAATACAGAATCACTGCCTGTACTCTCTTCTAAACTGGTTGTAATACTATATACAGGCAAAAAACTAAATATTAATATAAATATATTTGCAATATTTAGCCACTGCAGCCTCTCTTTACTAATAAGATGAGCAGACAGTCCAGCATAAGACAGTAGATACATACCAATGAAAAATAAAAATAAAAATGACAATATTCTTCTCATGCTTTTAGTACTTACAGCACCTATATTACTAAAAATCATACAAACAAATGCCAGCGCTATAAATACTATAGTTATATAAAAATTACAGCTATCTACAAAATAATAAATTACTTCATTTAACTTTGCCAACATAAAAATACCTGCAGGGAAATATAAAAACCATACAACTGACATAGAAGAATGCTCACATCTTTTAATTAACTTTAAATAAGGCCCCTGAAATGGAAATAAGAAAAGGTATAAATAAACAGCAATTATAAAAATTATAATACCCGCTGTTGCAAGTGGACTTGACACTACCCCAGATTCTATAATCTGTTTAAAATTTTTAAAATCTGTAGAACCATATATGATAGAAAAACTGAAAAAAACTAAAACTGCTGCCAGCGATGAGCTTATAAAAAATCTCAATATGTGTTTTACACTCCTGTCTGACCTGATATTTAAACTGGTTACCAGTTGAAAAATAGAAATTAAAAATATACACCAGCTTAAAAACATTAGAAGGAAATTTCTGGAAATTATTAAAAAAATAACGCAGCAAATAGAAAATATAAATAAAATTAATATTTTTACAAAATGTTTATTTTCAATATTATGGATAGAAATAAAAAATAATATATTTAGAGCACCAAAAAGTACAATAGATATTTCAATTACCTGTAAAATTTCAAAGGACATAAGGTAATTTGAAAAACTACCACGTGCTGCAAAGCTATAAATATTTACAAATATGGCTAAAAATAAAGATAGCGCAGTTAAAATAACTACGAATTTTTTTATCCCTCTTTTCCTGGATATCCCAAAAAATATAGAGACAAACATAGCAAATGACAGCACTACAACACTGTGAAGCGGGCTCAATTTATCAAAAATAGAAAATATCAAATCCACAACCTCTCATAATACATCTTTTTATATTTTAAATATCTTCAACATCTCAGTTTATAATTAATTTATAAATTATCTTCTCCCCACCAGTTGCTCCAGTCCAGTTCAAATAATTTAAAATCTCTTAAAACATTCCTGCTATCTAAATTACCATCTAATTTATTAAAACTTAAGTAGCTATAAAAAATAATACAAAACATAAGTAGATATATGGAAATCATGCCTAAAAAAACAAAAACATTTGACCAGGCTGAACCCTGGTATAAAAAATAGGAAAAACTTATAAAGTTAATCCCGGAAGATATAATTATAAATTGAAATGAGATTAAAATAGATATAATATCCCTGCTGTACAGTACACCAAATAACCCCAATAAAAACAGTAAAAAACTAAAATAAAATATAAACTGCAAACTCAACTTGCTATTCCTCCCTGCTCATACCTAAAATAAGGATAAACCATAATATAGAAATAAATAATATAGAAATTAAAATTATAATAGGAATAAGATAATCAGCATATAGACTGTTTACGATACTGGCCAGACTTGCAATCGAGCCTACCCCCATTTCTTTATATTCAGTAAAAAGATCAAAAGTATAGGTATAAAACAAATAACCAACCCCAAGGCACAGTATAATCGGCAGTATTAAGTCTAAAACCTTACATACAAATTTGTTTTTTCCACTCCAGTACTCTTCAATCAGAAACTTCTCTTTCAAATAAAAATCTATATGAACCACATATAAATAAAACAAAACAAAAAAGCTTATTACAATCAGACTAACCAGAAAAAATAAAACTGATGAATAAAGCGAAAAACTTAAAATACCAGAAAATAAAAACACTATAAATAAAAAGAGTACTCTCTTTTTTCTTTCAGGTATAAATAAAGACAGCAGTGCAAATATAAAAATCCCCGATATACTGATATACTGCATAATTTTTATTATAATTGAGCTCTGTACCATCATAAATATCACCTTAACCAGAAATCTCTTATAGAATAATCAGATTGTTTTATTAAATCTAATTTCTTAAGCTTAAAACTATCCATATCATACTCTGCAAGCCTATGCCTGTATGACATTTCAATGGCATCTAGCTCACAAAATTCAACACAATTCCCACAAAAGATACATTTGCTTATGTCTAAATAAAATTCTTTCAGACTTTCTTTACCATTATCATCTATATAACTTTCCACTTTTATACAATTCTGAGGACAAACTTTTTCGCACAGCCCGCATCCTTTGCAAATAACCTCAAGAGAGTCAAGGTCCAGCTTTAGCTTTAGAAGACCTTTACTTGCTTCAGGTATAATCATTCTCTCTTTTGGATAAATTACAGTTCTTGGCCTTTTAAATATATTTCCCAGGGTTATAAAAAAATTTTTTAAAGTTCCTACCATTTTAATTCAATAGACAAAAAATAAAATTAAATAAAACCAAAAATATTTCTAAACATAAAAAATCCTAATGTCAATACAAAATTTACTATAGAAATTGGAACTAAAAATCTCCAGTTAATACTAACCAAATACTTATAATCATCAAAATCGGCAGTAGCCTTATCTAAAATCAGCAGTACAATAAAAACAACATAAAACTTTAAAGTTAGCGCTATTTCACCTCTAACAAAATATATATTCTGCCATCCGCCTAAATAGAGAATAACAAAAACAATTATAAGAAAAAAAAGTCTCATATAGCTTGACAGCCTGCTTATTGCTTTTCCTAATCCTACACCTTCTTTATGCATATTTTTTGTAAATATGAATACATTTTTTTCACCAATCCCTGATAATTTCAACTGCAGCATAACTGCAGCAAAAACTACTAAAAATCCCAGCGGTTGATAAACTATGTTCCAGTAATCATGCTGAGAATTTATTATTTCTTTTAGACTAATTGTCCTGTTCACTAATGCTACGCTTGCAGCACTAAATAAAATAGGAATTAAAAAAGACAGTAGCATTCCTGTTTTCTTAGTTATTATGCTAAATAAAAAATTATAGGAAGTTCTTCCTCCATCAGCGATATTCAACACCAAAAGTAAGATGTAAAAAACGATTCCTGCAAACAAACTATAATCTACATCTACTAAAACCAGATTTGATGTAAAAGGAACTATACTCCACATTAAAAATGAAAATAAAAGGATAAAAACTTCCCAGACATTTAGTTTACAATCTTTTGATAAATATTTAAAAAATTTAACCGCAGGGTAGCTTAAACCTCTTACTTTTGTCATACTATAGCTGCTTCTAAGCTCCATTCTGGGCACCAATCTACTATTAATATAGGAGCATATATACAAATTTATCCCCAGCACTACCAGTATATAAGCTATTTTTTTTAAAATCACAAGCATAATATTACCAACTCACTCCTGCCTTCCTATTATTTCTCCAGAACTTATATCCAGGCTGGTTAGAATTAAATTAAGATCATCTATCCTGCTTCTGCGAAGAATCTTCTCGCCTATTATAAGACTATTCATAGAAGGGCCCATTACTACTAAGGATAGCACCTTATTTTTTTCAACCTCAGTATAAATTTTAAAAACTCCGTGAGGACACTCAACTTCAGAAATCATTGTAGAAAACGGAAATTCAAGATGAGATACTTTAATCATTTTTCTTATAGCTCCAGGGGGCATCCTGGTTACTATTTGACTTATTATTTTTATAGATTGATATATCTCCTTAAATCTAATTAAAAACCTATCCAGACAATCCCCATACTTTCCCAGAGGAACTGTAAATGAAACATCTTTATAAAGAAGGAAGTCTGCCTTTCTTCTTAAATCACTTCTAATACCAGCAGCTCTTAAGTTTGGTCCCGAGAGCCCAAAGCCTACAGCAGTACTTTTATCTATAATCCCTTTTTCTCTTAATTTTTCTACTACCTGGCTACTGCCTGTAAGCATTCCTTCAATTTTTTTTATTTTTTCATATAAAATTTTTATGTCTTTTATAATACTGTCTAATATCTCTTTATCTATATCCTTAGCAACTCCGCCTATCCTTATAAAATTTGGAAAAATTCTAGAACCAGTAATATTCTCTATAAGTCTTAAAATTCTTTCTCTTTCTATTAAAGCCAAATTGTAAGCTATGCTGCAACCCAGGATATTGCTCATACCGTCAATAAAACTTATATGGCTTGAAATTCTAAATAATTCACAAAGAAGCATTCTTATATACTGAGCCCTTTTAGGTATTTTCATCTGCAACATTTTCTCGTAGTTCATACAAAAGCAAAGCTCCGGAAAAACTGCTGCCTTATAATCAAATCTACCTATATAAGATATAAGTTTTAAAATACTAAAGTCCTTGTAAAAATCATCAATATTAAATTTACTTATGCTTCTGTCAATATAAATTTTATCCAATGTGTCACCGGTGCTGGAAGCATATGCATCAAAACTGTCAAGCCCATCTAAATTTTGACTAAAAGCTATAATATCAGAGTATTTAGATTTTAAATTATCTCTTTTTTTATAAAACTCCGTTGCCTTGTAAAAACTGCTCACCAAATTCAGGATTTCGCCATACTTTCTTTCCAAATCCTGCATGTGTAATTTTACTTTTATAAGTATAGAAAAATTGTTTATATGTGAGGATAAACTTATAAGTGAATAAGCTCTGTCTTTGCTACTGTATGAAGTTATGTAGTTAAGACTCTCAACCTGAAACTCAGGATTGCCCTTTAGCTCTTTTAATACTTCATATAAATTTTCAGCAGTTACAGTGCATAATATTTCTTCTCCTAATTTATGAATACCCTCAATTTTGTCTTTTAAATAAAACTCCAAACTTCTTCCTATTTTCTCCGTAAAGACTAATTTAGAAGCAGAGTAAATTTTACTATAAATTCCATTTACCATTTTTAAAAACTCACACTTAATTAAAATTATTTACTAAATTTTATCTATAAGCTTCAGGATTGAATACAGGAAAGCTTCTGGCCTTGGGGGGCAGCCAGGGACATATACATCTATATCTACTTTTTCTTTAAACTTTTCCAGTAGTTTACTGCTTGATCTAAATAAATTTTCATTCAAAACACATCTGCCTACTGCAACTACCCACTTTGGATAAATCATCCTACTATATGTATCCAGCACTCTTTCAATTCCTATTCTATTAAAAAATCCTTGAATAACCAGTACATCGGCATCTTCAGGTAGATTTACAAAATTAATCCCAAATCTTTCTATGTCATACAACGGACCGCCTGCAGCATATATTTCCTGCCTGCAGCACCCAAACCCTACTACCAGTAAGTTTAAATTATTTTTACTTGCAGATTTCATCCTATATCTTTTAACTGATAATCTTAGACTTAACAATATATACAGAAGTTACAATCAAAAAAAATAATAAACCTAAAATTAAAAACAAATCTCTGCCCATCTGAAATTGTTGAACAAAGTTTAAAATTAAAGTAATAAGAAAAATAAAAAATATATCAAAAACAAACAGTAATCCAAATATAAAAAGGCTTTTTACTAAATAAGGGTCTTTTTTTAAATAAAACAAATCTTTTGATTTTTTCTCAAAAGAATTATTAATATTATTTCTGAAGGATACTAATTCTTCATTTTTTATGTCAATCTTATAATCGCTGCGCTTATTTCTATAAATAAAAAATCTTGATAATACAAAAATCAGTAAAAAAATAAATAAAATTACAGATGTAAATATGATAAAAGCAGTAATATTGTTAATGTAGGCAGCAATAGATTCTTCTGGCATTATGATTTCCTATTTCCTTATTTGCTCTCTTTTATTTGCTATGGTTTAATTCTACCTTCTTATGCTTTTATTAATCTTCTTTCATACTATAGTTTAGCTACGCTCTATTGTACCGTTCTTCTACCTCTATCCCTTTTCTACCATTACAGTTATTTTTGAGTTTTAACTTTATCACAATTATACTGCTACTTCAATTCCCCTTTTTTATTGCTATTTTGGGTTACACTTTTAGTGAAGCAATTCACTATTATATGGAGAATACTATTTTAAGGTGGGGTACTTTTCAATTAACTTAAACATCATTGTGATAATATGTCTAACACAGATTTTGCATCATATAACACCAGAGTCTTTAGCCTGTTAAAATGCTGTATGTTAGAAGTAAGAATCGGCATATCATGTACTATGCCTGTTGCAGCTATCATAATATCTTTAGGGCTGATGACCTCTCCTCTGTCTCGCAGATCCCGTTCGATATCTGCGGCTTCCTTTGCACAAATTGTATCAAAAGATAATACCCTTACTAATTCTACCAGTGCATCCAATAATTCACTTCTCCTGGTTTCTGGTTTTATACCTACATATAGTTCAAAGACTGTAATTGATGAAAAGAACACCGAATGAGATTTTAGTAACCGTCTGAAAACCTCACTGGATTGAGGTTTCTTCTGAAAGTAGTCTATGACAATACAGGTATCAACTATAAACTCCATCTATCCCAGAACTCCTTTATTCTCTTTTCTGCAGCATTAGCTTCTTCTTCAGTCAATGATCCTTCTAATTTCAGAACTTTGTTTAGCAATTTTTTTTTGTTATCCTCTTTATCAAGATATTCTTCAACAGCTTTACAGATCAGTTCTGAATAGCCCTTTTTACCCTGTTTCGCACTCAAAACAATTAGTCGAGCACGCATGTCATTAGGTATCATGATAGTTGTTCTCAAAGTCAACACCTCCATTTTTAAACATTTTGGCATATATGCATTCAAATGTCAAGGGGGTATGCGTTTATCCCTTTACCTTGACAGTGTACATGTATTAGATGTACAATCATTCCATGATATTTGAATGGGATCCTGAAAAAAATGAATGGTTAAAAGAAGAAAGAGGAATATCTTTTGAGAGAATTATTTTTCATTTATCTCAGGGCGATCTATGGAAAGTATCGGATCACCCGGATCAAAAAAAATATCCAGGACAAAGAATATATTTTGTAATAGTTAATGATTATATTTATTTAGTCCCTCATGTAAAAGAAGAAAAACAGATTTTTCTAAAAACCATAATTCCAGGTAGAAAAGCAACGAGGGATTATAAAGAAGAGTTGGAGGAATAAAATGAAATTAAATAAAGAAGAAAAAAATATCTTGGATGTATATGAAAAAGGGAACTTAAAAGCAAAGTATCCTTCAGAAGAAGAGTTAAAAGAAATAAAAAAAATAGCTGAAACCACCTTCCGGAAAAACCGGCGGATCACTATTCGCCTATATGACCATGATTATACAGGAATTCAAAAAAAAGCTATGGAAAAGGGCATTCCTTATCAAACTTTAATTTCAGGAATAATCCATCAATATATTGAAGGTGATCTTTTAGAAAGAAAAACTGGCTGAATGGAAACTGGGTGTTTAGTTTTATAGGCCTTGGTATTGCTCTAACTTCTATTGCAAAAGATCAGGAAACAGCATCTATGCTCATAACTACTTTCATGTTTCCCATGATGTTTTTATCCGGGGTACTCTTCCCGGTTGAGCAGATGCCTAAATTTATGCAAATAATTTCAAAATTTCTTCCTTTAACTTATGCAGCTGATGTATTAAGAAGAGTAATGACACTGGGTACAACACCTGGCACTGTATCTTTTGATATAATTATCCTGCTTGTATTTGGTGTGGTTATGTTAGGAATAGCAGTGCCCTTATTTAAAAAAATGATGACAAGATAATAAAAGTTTATGTCTACTCAAATAATAAGAAATTATTATTTGAGTAACAAAATATATAAATACTATATCAGTAAGCGTATAATTTTCCATACGGTCGGTGGGAGTGCGGAACTAATTTTAAAAAGCTGCTGTTCGGCACTTTCATTTTGTCAGGATTAAAGAAATTATAATAATTTTTAATATACCTATTCAATATATGCAGATCACCACTGTCCAGTTCAGCTTTCTTTACCTCTTTGCCCAGCTTATAATCTTCTACGCTTCCTCTTATATATATTTTTCCTCCATGCATGCCAGTTCCTGCGTAGTTTCCAACAATGCCTGGATTTCTG
>Ga0209121_10005938_pt1 | contig 10880 bp, 9 predicted proteins | sample Cruoilmetagenom3_FD_187292 | JGI IMG/M metagenome (GOLD analysis project Ga0209121, IMG submission 187292) | Oil polluted marine microbial communities from Coal Oil Point, Santa Barbara, California, USA - Sample 3 (SPAdes) (version 2) | ecosystem: Environmental > Aquatic > Marine > Oil seeps ...
ACCGTCAGTTTTTAGTAAGTTACAGTGATAGTTTACCAGAGGGAGACTAGATTTGAGTGATAGTAGAATGAAACCAGTGAACAATCAGAAGGAAACGAACCAGCCAGCTTTACACCAAATTGAGCTCCCTTCATCCATGACTGTAAAACAATTGGCTGATGCGCTAAAAGTGGAGCCTGTGAAAATTATTAAACAGCTTATGCGGAAGGGCATAATGGCTAATATTAACCAGAGTATTGATTTTGACACTGCTGCTAAAGTGCTGGTGGATTTTGGCTGTATAGCTCAAAAGGAAGTAGAGCATCAAGTTATGCATTCTATTGAGAAGGCGGGAGGCAGTCTACAAACTCGTCCTCCTGTAGTTACTGTGATGGGGCATGTTGACCATGGGAAGACAACATTACTCGATGCTATCAGGAAGACCAATGTGATTGCTCATGAGGCAGGGGCTATTACCCAACATATTGGTGCTTACCAAACTATGGTGGGCGAGCGTAAGATTACTTTCCTGGATACACCAGGGCATGGAGCTTTCACCGCGATGAGAGCTCGTGGCGCACATGCGACAGACATTGTTGTATTGGTGGTCGCTGCTGATGATGGTGTCATGCCTCAAACCACAGAAGCTATAGACCATGCCAAGGCTGCTGAAGTAGCTATAGTAGTGGCGATTAATAAAATTGATAAATCTAACTCTGACCCTGAGCGCGTAAAACAGCAACTTGTCGATTTAGGTTTAGTTATTGAGGAATGGGGTGGTGATATTGTATGTGTTCCTATCTCAGCCAAGAATGGGCAAGGAATCTCAGATTTGCTGGAAAACCTGTTTCTCGTTGCCGACATATTGGAGCTAAAAACTGACCCAGATTGTAAAGCGGAAGGGGTGGTTATTGAGGCGAAGCTGGATAAAACTAGAGGCCCTGCGGCCACGCTCTTAGTTCAGAAAGGTACTCTCAAATTAGGGGATGTTGTAGTAACTGGTGATACTTGGGGTAAAATTAAAGCCATGTTCGATGGTAAAGGAGAGAGGATCAGGGAAGCTGGACCATCCACTCCCGTCGAAGTTCTTGGTCTGAATAGGGTGTCGGAGGTTGGGGAAATCTTTAGCGTAGTCGCTGATGAACATCAAGCGCGAGCCATTGTAGGCAAGCGCGAAGCTGAGAGACAACGTGTGCCTTTAAGCTTGGGGGCCTTTTCTACCCAAGTAAATGCCGGGGAGATAAAAGAACTCAATATAGTTTTGAAAGTAGATGTTCGTGGTAGCATCGAACCGATAAAGACTTCTATAGAGCAGTTGAGTACAGAAAAAACAAGAGTTAATGTGATACATGCTGCTAGTGGCAGCATTACGGAGAACGATGTGTTTTTGGCTTCGGCTTCCGAAGGTATTATTATAGGTTTTAATAGTGATCCAGCGCCAGGTGCGCAACAATTAGCTGAAATGGAAGGGATAAGTATTCGGAGGTATGATGTAATCTACAAGTTAGAGGATGATCTAGGCAAAGCTTTAGAGGGAATGCTTGAACCTACTTATGTCGAAGTGCTTGGAGGCCGTGCTGAAGTGAGAGCTATATTTCCTGATAGCAAGCATAACAAGGTAGTGGGAGTTTATGTTAGAGAAGGCAAGGTATGGCGAGATGCCAGAGTCAAAATATTACGGCAGGGTGAGGTGGTCTGCGAAGCCCGAATTTCTAGCCTGAAGCGTTTTAAACAAGATGCTACTGAAGTAGCTGCGGGTCTTGAGTGTGGCGTGGGGATAGAAGGAAGTGCCGATTTACATGTGGACGATGTTATTGAATTCTATACGAAAGAAATGGCAAGCTAAGAGTATTTCTCTCATCGATGTTTATTCTCTAGGAGGTTTGGGTGTCCAGGCGCACTGAACGGCTAAACAAAGTCATCAAACAAGAGATCAGTGATTTACTTGAGCGCGAGATTGACGATCCACGGTTGAATAACCTTATTTCAGTAACGGAAGTTTCAATTTCACCTGATTTTAAGTATGCTAAGGTATTCGTTAGCGTTCTGGGAAACGAAAAGGACAAAACTGATATGTTAACAGGTTTCAATGCCGCTTCAGGTTTCTTGCGTAGGAAATTATCTTCGCGCCTGAGGTTGAAGCGTGCTCCGTATATCAGCTTCCATTGCGATGATTCTATTGAGCGTGGGGCAAGAGTATCTAATTTATTCGAGCAAGTTAACAGCACTAAATAGATTAGGCTTTTCCTGGGGTAAGACTTGGTTTTTGACATTAGGTTATATGATGAAGTAAGGTAAATGAGCATTGCCGAAGATGGTGGCCTTGGGAGCCTGTCTCCTGTCACTTTTAAGAATGTGGAATTGGCAATTAACGGGATGTGTTCTGTATGTGAGGATGAGCTATGCTGGCAAAGCCATATAGTTATGGCAAAGTAGTTTTTATTCAGAAAAGGAGGAGAATAAATTATGGGGATGATAAATGTAGCTATCATAGGTGTTGGCAATTGTGCCTCTTCGCTTGTTCAAGGAGTATATTATTACAAAGATGCTAAGGAAGATGAATCTGTCCCTGGTTTAATGCATGTAACGTTGGGGGGTTATCATGTAAGGGATATCAACTTCGTAGCTGCGTTCGATATTGATAAAAATAAAGTAGGCAAAGACCTGTCTAAAGCTATTTATATCCGGCCTAACAATACTTTCAAGTTTTGTGATGTACCTAAAAGCGGTATCAAAGTCGAGCGTGGTATGACTCATGATGGTCTGGGCAAATACCTCTCTAAAATCATTACTAAGGCGCCAGGCTCAACAGCCGATATAGTAAACATTCTTAAGGAGACTAAAACCGATGTGGTGCTCAATTATTTGCCTGTAGGGAGTGAAGAGGCAACCAGGTGGTATATAGAGCAGGTGCTGGCTGCTGGTTGTGCTCTTGTCAATTGCATACCAGTTTTTACTGCGCGTGAAGCTTATTGGCAAAACCGATTTGCTGAGCGTGGATTGCCCGTTATTGGTGACGACATCAAATCTCAAGTTGGTGCTACTATTACTCATCGGGTATTAACCAGGCTTTTCCGAGATCGCGGTGTCAAATTAGAGCGGACTTACCAACTGAACTTTGGAGGGAATACTGATTTCTATAATATGTTGGAGAGAGAACGTCTGGAATCTAAAAGGGTTTCCAAGACAAATGCTGTTACTTCGCAGTTAGATTATGATATGGGCTCTGACAATATCTACGTTGGCCCTAGTGATTATGTTCCCTGGTTGGAAGACCGTAAGTTTTGCCATATAAAGATGGAGGGGCGTACCTTTGGTGATGTGCCCTTAAATTTAGAGATGAAGATGGAGGTGTGGGATAGCCCAAATTCAGCGGGGGTGGTTATTGATGCTATAAGGTGTTGTAAGTTGGCTCTGGATCGTGGTTTAAGTGGGGCTATTGTGGCACCATCGTCATACTTTATGAAATCTCCGCCAATTCAATATTCTGATGCTGAAGCTCGCTTGAAGACCGAAGCATTTATTATGGGGGAGGAGCAGGAAGAGCCTGTTTCGCTGCCTGCTCGTAGCTAACTGGGCTCAATAAATAAATTTTGCTCTTTGTGGTAGGGCTGGTATCCCTTGACAATGCCATCCGAACTGAGGGTGGTTAAGGTGATATCGTGTTATCCTGCCTGATAATGTTTAGTAGCGGCTAGTGGAATTGGGTGCTTTGAGAGATGGTAAACTTGCTAGTGACGGTAGGTTCTGGAGCGATGGCCGCTTATTCTCAGAAGCTTGCTGAGAAGCTGGATGTCCCCAAAGTCTATGCTGATATTTATCGGAGGATTGCCGAGAGGTTCAATATTCCGTGGCTCTCGCGAGATGCACTAAGAGCGGTTAGGGATGACAGAAATTTTAGGAACATACTAAGCAAGCTGAGTGATGTAGTCCATTTGCCCAATCAACATCTAGGGCGATATGGGAATTCCCTTAGGATGCCTTATATCATAACTGTGCATGACCTCATCAGGTATTTTGATCTTAAGAAATATGGGACATATATTCATCACCCTAACAACAGGGATAGATTTTATTTGAACTGCGATTACAAGGGCATCAAAAAGGCGGCGAGGATAATAGCAATATCTGAGGCTACCAAAAGAGATTTGATCCAGTACCTTGGAATACCTGATGATCGGATAAGCGTTGTCTATCTTGGTATTGATCATGTGGCTTTCAGGCCCTCGTTTATAGCGAGTAATTTTGAGCATCCGTACATCCTCTTTGTTGGTTCAGAGCATCCCAGAAAGAATTTGCCGACCTTGCTCAGGGCATTTAGCAGACTCAAGGAGCAGTCAAGTTTTAATAATCTAAAACTAGTCAAAGTGGGTGAGGCTGGGGGAAGAGAGGCAGACTTCAGGAAACAATCTATGGAAGCTATAAACTATCTAAATTTAGATAGGGAAGTAATATTTACCGGGGTTGTTTCTGAGGCAGATTTGAGAGTATATTATTCTAATGCTGAATGCCTTGCTTTCCCCTCTCGATACGAAGGATTTGGGCTCCCACCGCTGGAAGCGATGGCTTGTGGTTGCCCAGTGATAACTTCTGATAGCTCTTCGTTGCCGGAGGTGGTGGGAGAAGCAGCAATTAAGATTTCTCCTGGTGATGTTGGAGGATGGGCAGCGGCTCTAAGGAAAATCCTTACCGAACGACAACTTAAGGAAAAACTTATTGCCAGAGGGATGAAGCAAGCAGCCAAGTTCTCATGGGAACAAACAGCAGAAAAAACTCTACTGATTTATAAGGAAGTGGAGGAAAATTTCTACTGACTTCGAGCAGCATATGCGGTTGGTTCTCTGCCCTGGATAAGCTATACTTCGGCAGTACTTTCGTTAACCGTAGGAATTGCCGAGCTGGATGAAGAAGAGTAAATTCGGGATATGGTCAATTTTATATAAAAAGGGGGAGTAATAGATTAGCTGGGCCGAACGAAAATGCTGAATTTGATAGAGTTTCGAGAAAAACTGGGCGCATGTATTACTAGACCGATGGTCAGGGGTTTGAGCAAGAGTGGGGTAAAGCCTACTACCCTTACCTTTACAGGTTTAGTTATAGATATCGGCGCCGCTTATGCCATTGTCGCGAACCATCTTTTCCTTGGAGGGCTTTTGGTTTTAGTCGCTGGTTTATTTGACCTACTTGATGGAGCACTGGCCCGTTTCACAGGTCAGGCTACAAAACTTGGCGCTATTCTAGACTCCACAGTTGACCGCATTTCCGAAGCGGCAATATTTTGTGGTATTTTAGCTTGGTGTTTATTGGGAGGGACTGGGGCTACTTTAGAGGTTGTAGTTATAGAGGCTATAGTCATTCTTGCTGCTTTGGTTGGCTCTTTCCTGGTTAGCTATATAAGGGCTAGGGCGGAAGGGCTGGATTTGGAATGCCGAGTTGGTTTATTTACCAGAGCTGAAAGGGTTATAGTATTAGCGGCAGGTTTGTTGATAAACCAGGTTTTTATTGCTTTATGGATTTTAGTAGTCTTTGTTTACATCACTGTAATTCAAAGGCTGTTTTACTTACGGAAACAAATGAAAGTTAGGATAGGGGGTAATTAAATGTCTGTTATGGTTGTTGTAGGGGGTCAATGGGGTGATGAGGGGAAAGGGAAGATAATTGATTTTCTCGCCGAGAAAGCCAAGATGGTGGTTCGTTTCTCAGGGGGTGATAATGCTGGACATACAGTAATTAACCCTTATGGTGAATTCAAGATGCACCTCGTGCCCTCCGGTATTTTCTATTCGCAGGTGACTTGCGTTATTAGCAATGGAGTGGTTGTTAATCCAGCGGTGCTTCTCAAAGAGTTAAATGAACTTCGAAGTCACGACATAGATGTAAACCATCTTGTTATTAGCGATCGCGCACATCTTATCATGCCTTATCATATTCTCCTCGATGAATTGGAGGAAGAGAGACGCGGTAAGGGAGCTTTGGGCACAACGCGACGGGGCATTGGCCCTGCTTTTACTGATAAAGTAGCTCGTTTGGGGATCCGTGCGGGGAGCTTATTAGACAAAGATCTATTTTTAGAGCAGTTAAGCTCAGCCCTCGAATTTAAAAACGCTATTTTTACTAAAGTATATCAGCATTCTCCTTTGCTTCTGGAAGAAATCTTTAAACAATATTGCTATTATGGAGAGCAGTTAGCTCCATTTATTAAGGAAACTACCTCTATAATTAACCAAGCGATGGCAGGGGGAGAACCAATTCTATTGGAAGGTGCACAGGGAACTTTACTCGATCTTGATTTTGGTACCTACCCTTATGTAACCTCTTCTTCTCCGTTAGCCGGTGGAGGTTCTGTCGGATCTGGTATAGGCCCCAGGGCACTTGATCGTATTGTAGGTGTATTTAAGGTTTATATCAGCAGAGTTGGCAGTGGCCCTATGCCCACGGAGCTGCGGGAAGAGGTTGGCGAGCTTATACGGGAAAAAGCTCATGAATACGGTGTTACTACAGGGAGACCACGACGCTGTGGTTGGTTTGATGCCGTGGCTGGTCGTTTCAGTGTTCAAGTGAATGGCTTTAGCGATATAGCATTAACTCACCTTGATATTTACGATGGCTTTCCTTCAATCAAAATATGCACGGCATATAAACTTGGTGACAAGATCATAGATTCTTTTCCTAGCAGTGCAGTTGTGCTGAAAGAATGTCAGCCAATCTACGAAGAATTACCTGGCTGGCAAATGCCAACAAGCGAAATTCGTGATTTTACTCAACTGCCTTTAGAAGCCCGCCGTTACATAGCCAGGCTTGAGGAACTTCTTTCTTGCCCAGTTAGTTGGATTGCTGTGGGGCCAACGAGAAAGCAACTAATAGAGAAATGAAGCCTATTCTTTCTGAATAGCTTTCCCTGATCCTGTTATCTGCTTGAGGCAAGAGGTAAGTCGATTTCGTAATCTTTCAGTGTTGTCCGGATAAGTTCAGCCGATTTCTTGTCTGGCTCGATCAAGGGCAAGCGAAATTTGCCTGCCGGAAAACCGATGTAGTTTAGGGCATACTTAACGGGCATAGGGTTAGGAATAATAAACAGATCATTTATTAAAGGTAATAAATGGCGATGAATGCTAGCTGCCTCTTGAGTTTCACCGGCAAGAAATCTTTCTATCATATTTTTTATCTGGGTTCCTACTAAATGTGAAGCAACACTGATTACGCCGTAGCCACCCAAAGCGAGAATAAACAAGGTATCTCCGTCATTGCCGCTATAAACTAGGAAATCATTGCTGCTTCCCTGTATAATCTCAGCTACCTGGCGAAAATTACCGCTAGCTTCTTTTACACCTACGATATTATCAATCTGGCTCAGTTTGATTACAGTAGCGGAGTCAAGGTTAGCCACTGTGCGTGATGGAACATTATAGAGGATGCAGGGTAAAGTTGTGGCCTGAGCGATAGCATTAAAATGCTCAAATAACCCTTGTTGTGTTGGTCGATTATAATAAGGAACTACCAGGAGACAAGCGTCAACTCCAATCTTCTCAGCCTCTTTGGTTAACTCCTGTGTTTCCTTAGTGTTATAATTACCGGTGCCAGCTACTAGTACTCCGCGGTTAGCTATCGCTGATTTTACCTCGCTGAAAAGGCGCAGTTTCTCTTCGTGACTTAGGGTGGGAGATTCCCCGGTTGTGCCGGAGACTATCAGACCGTCACTACCAGAATCGAGCAAAGCTCCAGCTAAATTCCTAGCTTGCTGGTAGTCTACCCTGCCCTCAGCGTCAAAAGGTGTAACCATAGCTGTTAATAAGCGACCTAGCTTTCTCATTTTAATCCTCCTGTTCCTTTGCCGGATAATGAATGTTGGTGGGGAAGCTTCCGGTCTCTGGGTGTTATACAGCCCATTCTTATTCCCTCCTCAACAATTTGTACAGCATTTAATGCTGTTCCTTTACGTAGATTATCAGCTACTATCCACATAGCTAGACCGTTGGGATGAGATATGTCCTTTCGGATTCTGCCTACAAATACGTGATTTGAGCCGCTAGCTGCCCACGGTAGAGGATAGAGGCTCACACTGGGGTCGTCAAGCACTTTGACACTCGGGGAATGAACCAAAATTCGTCTTGTCTCCTCAGGGGTAATAGGCAAGCTAAATTCTACATTTATTGATTCACTGTGTCCAAAATAAACGGGGACTCGGGCACAAGTTGCTGAGATAAGTATATTTTCGGCATGCATAATTTTTCGCGTTTCGTCTGCCATTCTTTGCTCTTCTTTAGTATAACCGTTATCCAGAAAAACATCGGTTTCCGGTAGTACATTAAAGGCTATTTGGTGAGAATAAATATGAGGGCAGACGCGACGTCCCTCTAGTATCTGCTTTGTTTGGCCTATTAGCTCTTTTAAAGCACCCGCTCCGCTACCTGACACTGATTGATAAGTATTTATGATGATCCGTTTTATAGGGTTAATTCTATGCAGGGGATAAAGAGCTACCACCAATTGGATTGTAGAGCAATTTGGGTTGGCGATTATCCCCCTGTGCTGTTTTATATCCTCAGGATTTACCTCAGGGACAACTAAAGGGATTTTAGAATCCATTCTAAAGGCAGTGCTCGTATCAATGACTAGCGTTTCAGCTTCAATAGCTAGAGGTGATAGATGATGACTAATGTCAGTGCCAGCGGAAAAAAAAGCGATGTCAATATCATAAAATGTCTCAGTCGTCATTTCCTCAATGTCTATCATTTGATGGTTAGGGAAGAGCTTCGCGTCGTGGGAGTGTTTGGAGGTAAACAGCTGTAGAGAAGCTATGGGAAAATTCCGCTCATTAAGCACTTTAACAAGCTCTTGCCCCACTAGGCTAGTGGCACCTATAATAGCTGTATTGAATCCTTCCACGTTCTTTTCTTCTACAGTTTTAGCAATGAGTCCAGCCCATAAATTAAACCTTTACGTTTTGTAATCTCTTTGATTGCTAAGATAACACCCGGCATGTAAGATTCTCGGCTTATAGCATCGGACTGCAAGCTTAAAGTCTCGCCTGGGCCGCTAAATATAACTTTCTGCGCTGCCATGAATCCTGGCAGTCTCAGGCTATGTATTGCAATGCCCTCTATTTCTCCGCCTCTGGTGTTGCTAATTATCTCTTTTTCAGTCTTGGGATAGGTGAAAGGTTTCCCACGTCCTTGAAACATAGCTTTTGCTGTAGCTATAGCAGTTCCCGAAGGAGCATCAATTTTTTTTGCGTGGTGCATTTCAATAATTTCAGCGCGATCGAAAAACCTGGCAGCTATCTTTGCTAGATGCATTAAGAGCACAGTTCCTAGAGAAAAATTGGGTGCTACTATGACACCAAGGTCATTAGCTTGGCATAGCTGCTCAATTTCTCCCAGGTTTTCTTCAGAAAGGCCTGAGGTGCCCACAACCATATTAATTTTCAGTTTAGCAGCAACACGTACAGCTGCCATGGAGGCAGTCGCATTGGTGAAATCTACTACTACATCGGGGTGACAGCTCGTAAGAAGGGAATGCAAGTCAGAAGAGAAAGGGATCAACTCAGAAGTTTTTAACAAAGGAAGGTATTGCTGAGCCACTTTTTCTTCTACAGCGCCAACTATATCTAATCCCAAATCAGATTTATCAAGCACAGCTTTGATTACTTCTCGCCCCATCCTGCCTAAAGCTCCATTAATAACTACCCTTATGCGCTTCACGTGCTACTCTTCTATATGAACACAGTCTATTCAATATAATAACTGTGGCGATTACATTTTATTATGTGTGTTGACCGTAACGGCGGTCTGGCCGTTTCTGCTGATGGCGTTTAGGGGCAGAGGGAATTTTTCTGGTATCAGGCAGATCAGAAGATTCATCAGACGCCGTTTTGTGTGATAGGTTTATTCTGCCTAAATCATCGATCTCAATAACTTTGACTATTATCTCATCATCAACCTGAACTACATCTTCAACTTTAGATACGTAATGGTCGGCAAGTTTACTAATGTGGATTAATCCTTCCTTCCCTGGAAGAATTTCCACCATAGCGCCAAAGTTTAGCAGTCGTGTTACTTTTCCAGTATATGTATCGCCCAAACATATATCTCGGGTTAGAGCTTCTATCATTCTGATTGCTTTTTGAGCTGCTTCTTCATTTGGAGAGCCAATGATAACTTTACCATCGTTTCTCACGTCTATGCTTGCCTTAGTTTCCTCTATAATAGATTTTATGGTTTTGCCTCCAGGCCCAATAACACTGCCGATCTTACTTGAATCAATAGTTATTTTATGCATTCTGGGGGCATAGGGGCTAAGTTCAGTACGGCTAGCGTTGATGGTTTGTGCCATCTTATCTAATATCTCAAGGCGTGCCAGACGTGCATGTCTTAAGGCTTCAGCTAAAATTTCAAAGTTGATGCCTCTGAGCTTAATATCGAGCTGCAAAGCTGTTATCCCTTTGGTGGTGCCAACAACTTTGAAATCCATGTCGCCATAAGCATCTTCTATACCCTCGATGTCAGTGAGCATGACATGTTCGCCATTATCTCCCGTAATCAATCCCATAGCTATTCCTGCTACTGGTGCCTTGATAGGTACACCAGTATCCATCAATGAGAGGCTTGAGCTGCAAGCACTGGCCATAGATGTGCTACCGTTGGAGCTGAGTACTTCGGAAACCAGTCGAATGGTGTAAGGGAAATCTTCCTCTGATGGTAATAACGGGGTAATAGCTCGCTCTACTAGGGCACCATGTCCGATTTCCCGTCTTCCTGGAGATCCTCTCCGCCGCACTTCTCCTGCAGAAAATGGAGGGAAGTTATAATGATGCATGAAACGTTTTGTTTCTGCCAGGCCTAAACCATCCAGCAACTGTTCCTGCCTTGCCGAACCCAGGGTGGTAATATTTAATACTTGTG